>Ga0058701_10005115_pt1 | contig 10812 bp, 6 predicted proteins | sample AgamicOrMae_FD_97039 | JGI IMG/M metagenome (GOLD analysis project Ga0058701, IMG submission 97039) | Agave microbial communities from Guanajuato, Mexico - Or.Ma.e | ecosystem: Host-associated > Plants > Phyllosphere > Phylloplane/Leaf | place: Guanajuato, Mexico | collected 2012-06-04 | reverse complement strand
CCTTTATCCCTTAAATAATAATTAATATTTAATGTTATACCGTGACACTACCAAGAATGGCTTTTCACTCCCAGTTATGATTGAAGTTTCTAATGTATTTTGACCAAATCAGAGCGTTTTGGAAGAACGTAACACCGGAGGCAGTTTCTTGAGGTTCCAACTTTGAATATATCTTAATACTCGATCTAGGGTGATCAAAAAAAGTATCCAGTAAAAACTGTACGTTGAAAAATAACAATTTACCTCTCAGACATCTCTAACTGTATTTCAAACATAGGTGTTCCAAATCAGGTAAAATTACCTCCCTTCTCGTCTTCCGCCTCAAGTAACTTATTCATGTAATTTTGCCCGCTAGACGACTTCCGATCCCAACTAAGGAATTATGTATCCCTTAAAGAACTTTTTTTTTAAAAAAAGAATACATATTTTTCAAAACATGCTAAAACCCCTCGGAGGTATCGAAAGACCAGGACTGAAGCAGGCCAGTACTTCCATATACCTTTGGATTTATGTATTGTCTATGAAACATGAGGGGAATATATGTGAAAGCCACAGAAACACAAACGCATTCAAATCCGTTTGGTCCCATTTCGGGCCCGAGTCCCACCTTAGGGACATTCGCTTTCGGTAATTTTTTTTATGGTTGGGCTATTTTACTTCCATGCCCGTGGAAGTGTTGGCATCTTGCAAAAAATCGACTTGAAGGTAAGACCGGATTTGGGATGTACCCAACAACCTTCAAAACGCCGAGAAAATTCGTTTTGGACGTCTGTCTGTCTGTATTGCTGTAGTGTTTTCCGCAAACTCTCAAGGGCGTGAGGGATAACTCATCGAGTTTAAACTTTAGGGGCATGTTCGGTTGTATGGGGCATTGCGCCGTACAATTTTTGTGGCGATTTTGTGGCTCTTTTGGCGCGTGTCCCGCTGAACGGATTGACCGATCGGGTTGTAATCAATAGCGCTTGTGCCCTCTTAAAAGGGAAGATACCCTGATATTTTTTTAACGATCAGATAATATTTACTCAAGTTTTCGCACGCCATAGCCAAAACCCTATCACTAGATTATTTTATAAATGGGTTGAGGAATTGCCAAAAAAAATTGATACGACGAAATGCGCCATATAACCGATCATGCTCCTTAAGTTTCAACTCGATCGGTTAACCGTAACGCCGATGGGAGTTTGCCACAAAAGCTACAGACAGACGGACCGACAGATACACAAACGGTTTGCTCAAAACCACTTTCCTCGACGTTTCGTTGGTTGTAACTTACATCTCAAATCCGATCTTATCTCGAACTTTGTTTTTTGCGCGATGCCAACACTTCCATGGGACATGGAAGTAAAAAAGCACAGGAATGAGGAGCGCAGATCGGTAAATTTTGTGTATCGACAATGTTCTTCCTGTTTTGCAGTACCTCCATACCTTTAGGATGTATAAGAATTGAGATAAATATCTTCAAAAAACACACACCTATCCTCAATATATGGGAAATATTTGTCCGTTTGTACTCGCTAAGGCGGGCTCCCAATGCGATGGATAATCAGACATGGACCGACAATTTTGTTAAAAGCGGTTAATTCCTCTAAATGATATCCTCTGATAAAGTTTTTCGCTCGGGCGGACTTACTGGGGAGTGCTAGAACGAGAAACGTTCAAATAGTGCTGGGAGAACCAAAATATGTGCATAATTTCAATTCGTATTTCAGGTGGCTTAAAATACTTTTATTCGTTCCACATCCGTGTCCAAACACGGTAGTAAAACTTAAATTTTTTTTCATCGTTATGATTCTAATTAAATGCCCCGATGTATTTGCATTTCTCGTTTTCGTCTCAGCCGGTGAGACGTTTTTGATGATTAATTTAGTAGGAATTCGTTCGTTTGCAAACTTTTCTGGGCTGCTAAGTTTATTTTATTATTTCTTCGGGCTTCCTTGTTTGGATATTTGCCGTGTATTAGGTTTTAGGAAATTGATCTCTCTAGTATGCCGACTGGGCTAAAGCATTGGAAAGACGGGCCTGAAACATCCAAAAATCCGCCCCCCGTGGGGCGAGTTTTTAAAAGATATAATGCAAAGAAGCCTCACCTTCAATCGCATTCTCAGCAGTCTCAGTTTCTGACGGATTATCTACGGAAAAAAGAAGAAACCATTCATTAGTTTATCGTAAAATAGCGTACGCTTGCTGAATAAGTATGCACAAAATACTCACTGCTATTGAAAACAATGTTGTTAGAAGCAGGAGACCATCCCCTAGAATTCTTAGTAAGTAGGACGGCATGGTGCTTGCCTTCGAGTCCGCTGAGCGTGTGTTTAATGAAGAACATGGTGTCTTGGCCCACAGCCGAGTTCACACTGAGTTTAAGGTTCTCCCATTCTTTTGCTTGGTCTTTCTTGTATCGGAGCTCTATATCATCGAGTGGCGAGCTGCTCTCTACGGACCACGTGAGGGTCACGTTGTTCTTGTTAACGCTGGGCGCAGTGACCAAATGCGCCGGCGCCGGCGTATCTGTCACCGTGATCGTGGCCTCCGACGAGCCGATGTCGTTCTCTGCCCTGCACGTGTACTTGGCAAAGTCGTCCTGCTGGAGCTGCACCAGCCTTAGGGTGGCCTTGGTGTTGTGTTCCTTCTCCTCATGTAGCGACTGCCTGCCCATGTCGCTCACCCTGGCGTCGTTCTTGAGCCATTCGACGCGCGGCGTTTCACCACGGGAGTGGTGGATGTCGCACACAAGGTCTGCGTTGCCTCCCAGCGCCGCGCTTACCCACTCCTTACGTGCCTTCACATCGGGCTTGTGCTTCAGGGTGATGGTCACGTGGCGCACCTCCTTGCCAAGCGAGTTAATGGCATGGCAAGCGTACCTACCCGCTGTTTTGTGCTCGATCGCGGGGATGTCCAGGACGGGGCCGTCTCTGACGAGAGCTTCGGTTTTGTCGTACCACTTGATCTCTGGGGTTGGGTTGCCGGAGGCCGAACAAGTCACCTGGACATGCTCACCCTTTTTGGCGATGAGGTGGGAGCCACTTGGAGAGATTGTCACGTTGTTGGGCTTAACCTGGACATCCAGTACGTGCGTGACGAAGGAAGACTCGGTCACTCGACACGTGTAGTTGCCTGAGTCTTCGGGGCGAAGGTCCTCGATGGTGATCGGGCCGGCACCGAAGTTAATTCGCTTTCTCAAGTCGGTGGGGTCGTCAAATTCCAGGATGGTGCCGTCGATACCGATGGTCACGTCGTTCTTCAGCCAGACGACGGCAAAGTTGGACTCCGGGGTAACAGCGACGGACAGGGTGCAAGGCAAACTCGCCAGACCACCGACCGGCGCCCGGATGATCTCTGTTTTCGAGATGACGGTCACGTTCTCAGAATCGCCCTGGTCACTTAAAGTGTTGTCATCTTCCTCTGACCTTGCTCCTGCTTGCCTCCTCACGCGCGCAAAACCTGCAAAACACAAAACTTTCATTGATTTTTTAAGGCAGTGCAAATCGGTTAAGCGTGACGGAAGGTCGTGATCTCTTTCAATCTCTCTCGTTCACTGACTGAGAAATAAAATTTATCTTTGTACCCTACAATCAACCATTAAGCCAATTAACGAGTATGACCTACGAAGAGGCAACGGCCTGAGAAGAGTGGGGGAAGGGCACGCATCACGCAAAGTTAGATAGGCAAGCTACACTGAATTGGTGACGGGCTGGTTGCATACTAATTCCCGGCGGTTACATATATAGTCGGCTCAGCCTTAGAATGAATATGGCGGGTCCGTGTGGCGGTGAGCAGATCGGTGTCCACCGGAGTAGTATTTCTTGAATATTGTGTGACTTTTTGAAGCGATCTCTCTGAAAAAGTGATGTACAACTCGAAACAGGATGGTGGTTCCCCTGAACTTTGTTTTTTTTTTTTTGTCAGAATATTATTGTATAAGAAATTTTAGCGTTGCAAAGTGGGTTGTTCCTAACCTGTGCCTTTGGCAGGCTACCGAGATTTCGTGTTTAGATGCGTTTAAAAGAGTGATTCGGGCTTATGTGTGTTATTAAAACATGACAATATCAGAAATAACTGAAAATGAGAGAAGAATAGCTGTCCACAATTTTCCAGAATAAAGCACTCTCAATTTTATGCGAAAGATTGACATAAACACAGCAGACGAACACACAGCTGAATATCACCACATGTTCATATCAACAATGGTCGTAAAGCACCAAACCAAACGTAAAATTATGTTAAATGATGTATTTGTGCTGTTTTAAAAACGCAAGAGCCCAAATCACGCTTTTAAACATATCTTAACACAAAATCTCGGTAGCTCGCCGAAGGTACAGGTTAGGGACGATTCAATGGGCAATGCTAAAATCTTTTATACAATGATATTTTGACAAAAAACAAAGTTCAGGAGAACCATTATCCTATTTTGAGTTGCACATCACTTTTTCAGAGAGATCACTTCAAAAAGTCGCACAATATTCAAGAAATACTACTCCGGTGGACACCGATCTGGTCACCGCCACACGGACAGCCGCCATATCCATTCTAAGGCTGGGCCGACTATGCGTCATTTTTCGTAACAATCGTCAAGCGACTAGCCGAAAATGAAATTTAAATGCTCATTAAGAGGACCAGACAGTAAAAAAATATATTATAAAAAATAAGATTGAGAGGGGGACGCACTGCTAACATGAAAGTGGACGTAGAGTCCTTTCTTGGAAATGGCAAAGTCCCGTAGCGGGTACCAGTTATACCTGCAGTTGGAACGTCAGAGCTCTACCGATAGTAATAAAAAAAGAAAAAAAACGGCAAGGTCTCTTACTTCGTAATGAAACCATGAAGTCCTCGAAAATAGTGAACTCATAAAAATTAGGCAACGTTTAGCTTCCCACGCAAAATACGAAAAGAAAGATGAAATTTTTAACACATCGAAATCATTCGCACCTTGTATATACTTTATATACATACGTAATACAGCCCATAATCGCCTTGACGCGGGCGCGGAGGACCCCCAAACGGCTCGGGTTCCACCACCCCTTTGTTACATGAAAATGAAATGCGATTTTGAACCATCTTCCTACTTCATCGCGTAGGTTTGGACCGGATATGGATTACGGAGAGATGAACCGTCCTAAGAGTATTGTAAATAATAGTTTATAAGTTGGCAAGGCCATCTTTCTTCATTTTCTCTCCTTTTTTTTCCTTTCTCCTTTCCTCTCATTTCCCTTTTCACTTTATTCACATCCTTTCAGGGCACCACTCAAGGGGGTGGGGGTACATCTTCCCAAAAAATGTGGCGCAAGTCGCGCAACAAAGTGGCTTCGGCGCGGCACAACCCCGCCTCTCGATTGAGGTTGATACTAACAATACACGCGAATTCGTTTAACTTTTGGCTAAAAGGAAAGCTTTAAAGTATCATTCATAGTTTCACATTACGGTATTGAACTAAAACAGCTTCCCCTTCATATGGATTAAAATCTTCCAATAATTAAGGAGGTGGATCTTTGATCACGGGGTCTGTACATAGTCGGTAAAGTAAGGCCACTATAGTGCAACAAACCGACAAATATTGAACTGATTCGCTTATTGCCTGCTGTCCTTTGAAAGGTAATGCTGTTCTGAATTAATATCAGCGCGTATCTTCATTATCAGAAACTGAAGCTTACGCTCGAGATCCATTTAAAGAGCATGCAGATCAAAAATTACCTCTTGATCTGAAGATGGAGATACATACACCTTCACCTTTTGTCCAATCAAAAGAGTGATCAGTGAGGGTTCGATTGCTCAGTAAAATGCTACTAGACCTCGGTCAGATACTCACTCGAAAATAATGCTATACTTTGAAAGGGAAGATTGGATGACCTTTACAGAGGGTCACAAAATTTATTAACCCTGCTTCCATGAGAAATGAACAGAAGCACGGGTCATGACTTTTGTGGCTCACTCAGTGTTTGATAAATACATGCAGAATATTTAAATGCAATGGACGATTTTCCGTATCATATAATGTACTAAAAATGGACCATGTTTTCGGTTATCGCGTTTACAGTCAAAACATAACTTTGTCATCGAAATTGGACAAAAACTCATTCCTTCCAGATGTCTAAGGAATACAAATCTGCATCGTAGAGCCCTGAACTCTGTGTGGTTGGTTCTTAAAGTGTGGGTGAAAACAGGATCAATCACGTCACTGTACGGCATTTGGACCTATTTGCTCCTCCGTTTAGCCTTCCGTTGCTAACCAAGCGGAGCGAGGCACAAGGCATCCGACCATTTTTTCAACCTAACATCGCCAAGCCTGATGTCGCTTACTTGTGTTAGTGCCTTGTGCGCCACTCCGCTTTCTCACCGCTCTTCTGTCGCCGAGCATGACGCCGCGAACTTCTCGACGGCAGCCAACTGGTAGCAAGTATATACATGAGTTGACGCTGATTAATTTCTTAGCGACCGTCAGGTTAGGTTAACGTGCGATTAGGGTTGGTTGGGTGAAAAAGCTCGGGTCTACTGTCGCTCTGCTCGGCTTGGTAACGATGGGTACAACTCATGGAAAATATGCCCTTCAAAAAAGGAAAATTAGGGAAAAAATGGTTTACTTTTGAAAGCTGCCCTGAGCTTCGTTCATGGCGCCGGCGCCTCTGAGTCTGCAACACTCAGTTAGTGTCTATAATCTAATTACTTCGATTTGCGCTCGGAGACTAATTGGTTGGCTAAGTAAGTAGTGTTTACGTTTGCTCAAATCTTCTGAGTGTATTATAAAATTTATCAGTTTATAACAGACAAAAAACTTAAAAACTGTTTCCACAATACCTAGCTCTTCGAGGTCCCTTGCCACAGGAATACATTGGCCTGCCTTTGTTCTCAAAGGTTCATAGTAAAATTGCATAGAAGATTACCCTTCGATAAAAATTCCTCGGGGTTAGATTACGCCTTCCCTCGCGAGGGGGATCTTCTTAACCAGGGTTTTTTAACGGGAGTAATATTACACTTGGTAATTTTCACCCTTGTCGAGTAGGGGGGTAATCCTTCCCAAGGGCAATTTTAACGGGGGGTTATCGTACTATGGAAAATCTTTACCGAGAGTGATAATACTCGGGGGATTTTGTGCCGGTGGGGGTAGGGAGGTACGCTATTACTACGACACTTGTACAGTTACTCATTTTTCAGGTTTGCATGTTATTCCGCTTGTCATCTACTCGGGGATAACGTTTCATTTCATGTTGAGGATTACTCAAATGCAACCGCGTTGCAGGTTAGGTGCCATACACGTCGTTTCGCTAAAGCTCCATCGGCCTGTCGTCAAGTCTAATACCACTTTCTTCGAAGCGACAGTAAGTCAACGGAATTAAACTTGGCGACGAAATTAAGAACACGCTAGGAAAGACGCAATCAATAAAATTGAGAGTGTAGTTTTATTAGGATCTTCGAGACAGCAATAAAGTAATATTGTTTTGCGAGAAGGCTGCCTCACATAGTGATGGTAACCCGCAAAGTAGCGCCTAGGTCGCCTAGGTCCCTTATGTTAACAGCAGCGGCTGCGTCTGAGGATACAATGCGAAAAACACACATGTGTTGCGGGACGAGCAAACTCAACGCTGCATGATTTATTCTGCCTAACCTTTTGAATCAATGAGGAGCGGAAGTCAGTGCTTAATACTCTTATCGAGGTAACGACTACTCCTGGCAAATGGACGTCTCTCAGCGGCGCGCCGCGGCGCCGCGGAGGCCATATCGTGCTATTTTGCCTTATCTAAGTCAATCCGCTTTCTATAAAAATCCTCCTTATCGTGCAAATACTGACGTCTGCAAGTAATCTCATTAATTTTCATTCATGAACGAAGACGAATTCTTAATTAAATCACAGTGTACTATCACTCGGCAAAGCTGAGCGGGGGAGGGGGGGACTAGGAGATTCAAAAGCCTTCTCTTCCCTCAACTTTGAACCTTCATGGGCATTGTCCACAGGAGAAAAAAACCGGGCCTGAAGCAAGTCAATACTTTCATGTCCCGTAATAGTCTCTTCCGGCCATTTTTTTGCAAGATTGGGTTCCTTTTTACGTATACAAGGATGACAAAACAACCGCGAAACTATGAGACTTTCAGGAATTGTCCTACTTTAGGACATCTGTACTATTTTAGGAACACTGAGTAGTTTTATAACACCAAGATTTTTTGCGTATACAGTACAAGGATGGCAAAAAAAACTTACACCATTTTGCTTTTAGGGAAACTTACACCACTTTTGGACGTCTGTGCCACTTCGGGAACAGCAAGTACCAAGTTATTGAACAAGATGTATCCCTGAAAATTTCTATCCCACTCACACACACTAGAGCAAATCTAATTTGTTGTCCCATTTTAGGCGCGTGTCCCACTAAAGGGATTGACCGGTCGGGTCCAAAATCAATAGAGTTCGTGTCCTCATATAAAAGAAGGTACCCCGAAAATTTCATAACGATCAGATAATAATTGTTCAAGTTTTCGCACACCGGCCAAAACCCCCGTTTTCGATATTATCTTTCAAATGGGTTGACGAATCGCCACAAAAATTGATACGATGCAATGCCCCATACAACCCAACATGCTCCTAAAGCTCCAACTCGATCGGTTGACCCTTACACCCGTGAGAGTTCGCGGGGAAAGCGACAGTAAGACAATCAGACTTGACAGACAGATAGACAGACATACAGACGGATTGTCCGAAACAACTTTTCTCTACGTTTAGAAGGTTGTACATTCCAAATCCGGTCTTATCTCGAGGTCGATTTTGTGCACGATGCCAACACTTCCATGAGACATGAAAATAAAAAATATGTGTGTGTGTCTGAGTCTGTATAGGGAGGGGGATAGTTGACTCGAATATAGCACAGATGAAATGTTTCATCACAGTATTTTTACAGTGCTACTTAACAATCCGCAGTACAATCGGTCTCAAAAAGTACTGCTCCCGCTCATATAATGTTTCAAACCACTCTTAATTAAAAACAAAATGATGAAAAAAAAATAGGTCGCTTGAGAGAGCAAACATCTTTGGAATGAAATTCGTGCTTATGGTTGCATCTCTTTCCGTTCCCAAGTTGAAGGTTTGAAAAAGATGGAGGGAGCAATACCTTTGCCACAGATGTTTCTATACAAGCAAAGGTAAGCGATGCTCCAAATAAGGGGACTTTAATAATCGAAACTTGGATCACGAAAATACCTGCATATTTATAACGGATTCATGTGTATTTAAAGAGATTTGTGATTTCTCGCGTCTTTGTGAAATTTGGAGGCCCACGACTTTTTTTTCTTTTTATTTGTCCTGCCATCATTAGTGTACCCACAATAGCCCCCTCCACTGATACTGTCTTGGCTACGCCACTGCGAACAATGTCTAGAATATCAGTTCACACTAGCTCCATTCATTCATTTTCCCGTGTCTTTTCAATAAAATGGCTTTTGTGTAAGTATTGTGGATCACTGATAACTTACAGCTGAAATCAAAAGCCGAGACCATCTGCCGAAAGCTGAAAAGGCCTAGAAAAACTGAGTTGTTTCTGGGACGGTTGCGGAGCACACGGCAGGCACCTGTTTGTTTATACACCATGCTGTATCCACAAACATTAAAACTCAACAACGATCAGAAGAAAAAAGGCAGAAAGAAAAAAAAGCACCATAAAGTGGAATTCTGATTTAAAAAAATATCGTTAGTTCCTAAACAAACGTCTTCCCTTTTTTAATGCAATGATTTTATAGCTTTATTTTACTCGGTTATGTCTTTGAGATGAGTGGTGGACCTTTTTTTTTCTTTTTGTTCGTGAGAAAAACATGAAAATAGGTCTAAAGCTTTCGGTTAGTTAGTTTTCCGCTCACTTGGTCTGGTTAATTTTTTACGTGATAATGCTCAAATTTTACTCAGTGTGGCACTTATTTTAGGAACGGAAACTACATGGCACAAAATCAATTTGCTCTGGAAGAATACTTTACTATTCTACGCCCAAAACCATTGCTGATTTGTTTTAATTGAGATCTAAAGCAGAGAGTCATTTCGAGAGCGTGGTGTGCATATAAACAAACCATGTACAAAGTTATTTTTGGTTTACAAACCAACCCGGTCGAAGAAATCATGTCAGGATCTGATTTAGATCTGACTGTATCAGATTCTGATTCAGACCCTGAAGATTTTTTCTGGATCTGATTCAGGTTCTGAAAAATTGTCAGATTCTGATATGCATCAGATCCTGATACCTAATCAGAACCTGTTAAAATCAATCAGGTTCTGACGGGTTATCAGGATCTGATCCTAATCAGGACATGATATCACCTTCAGAGCCCCATAAAACCAGTCAGGTTCTGACTGCAGGATTTGATTTGAATCGGACCCTAATAAAACTTTAAGAATAATTATATCAGAACCAAGTTGAGATATGGCTCTGATGAACTATAAAATAGCGCACGATGGTTTCCACTGACATCGTTATGGCTTAGTGGGACTCCAAACTTCGTCTAATCATCGATTCTTTGGTTTCAAAAATAATTCGGAAACGAGAAATTGTGGTCAGTATGTTTCCAAACATTTGTTGAACAATGTTTAAAATAGCAAAAAGTAGTATTCTTACTCAACATGAACGACTTATACGAAAATGTGCCTTGCGTTGCATAAAGCGGCCAACACACAGATTTTAAAAAGATTTTAAAATGTCGACCCCTATTTTTAACAACATTGTAAGGGCTTATCTGCACCCAGAAAAAAGTAATCTCAAAACAAGAGGATTACTCTCAAATTGACGACGCATTTTCCTCTTAGAAATGGTCATCAAAGTATTACTCTCGTTTTGAGATTATTTCCTTGGG
>Ga0058701_10005114_pt1 | contig 10812 bp, 7 predicted proteins | sample AgamicOrMae_FD_97039 | JGI IMG/M metagenome (GOLD analysis project Ga0058701, IMG submission 97039) | Agave microbial communities from Guanajuato, Mexico - Or.Ma.e | ecosystem: Host-associated > Plants > Phyllosphere > Phylloplane/Leaf | place: Guanajuato, Mexico | collected 2012-06-04 | reverse complement strand
CAAACGGGCTCTCGCCGTCCCTCCCGACCCTTGATCTGGTCGCCTCCTACTCCCGATCCCGACTCACTCACCTCGCCTCACGCCCACTTCGAGAGAACCTCGTGGTCATCCACTCTGCCCGCCTCGGGTTCCCCCGGGTCTCTCCGCCGTTTCCCTGACAACGCGAACGTTCCCCCCCTCCACCTACCTACACCTAAAACCCCGCTGACCCGCCGCAACACCGGCCTCCGACTCGGTGTCCCGGGCTATTTAACTAGAATTTTTAACTAAACCGTTACAAAGTCATTCTCTAATTTTAGTCATTGTGTGGCAGTACCCAGTCGCGCTTTCGTACATCTATGTCAATGTCTAAAACGTGGGCAAGTGCTATCTTCTGAAATATGATGATTTTCTAAAGTTTCGGTAAAGGTCTTTCAAATTGATATGATCATATAGGGGATATCAACTAGTTTTTAATCAATATGGATTTTTTTTTTGGCGACCCTCAATTCCCAAACCGTGACAAAACTTTTTTTTCTAGGTAGTTATGTATTAGATTCAGTCACTCCTTCAACCGATGATAAAATCAGTCATTTCCATTAACAGAGAAAAGCTTTCCGAATCCTAGGCTATTAAATTTAAGTCGGTACGAGGTGCCATACAGCCAAACTTTTCACAGAATAAAAGCAGACACTTGATTGCAGTCTCTGTAGCTATCGGATCGGACAATATTTGTTGGAGAGAGGGGTTATGGTGGATTGCTTTCTCTGGGAGGCGAAACACAAAGAAGCTGGTGAATGAGATAAGAGATTCTTGGCGTGTGGGAGGAAGGCGCAGACGATAGGGAAATATTTGTAATTTTCGCACTAAGGGAGTCAGCATTAATATATTTCGTTTCGCGTATAGGCCGGTTTTTACAACCCCGCAAATCAGTAACCTACTGTATTAATCTCCAAAACAGTATTTCATACAACGTCAGAGTAACACGTATCTATTTTTTTAAAATTTGTTAAAAAAATAACTCAAATTCAGAATTACTGGATGAGCTCAAACAGACTCAAAATGAGACGTCATAGCTCATAATAAGGAGCTAAGCCAAGCACAGATCAAAAAAGAAGAGCTTTTGCTTGTTAATTGTGTTTCTTTTAGTAGTCTATTTAAAAAAATGAAAAACCTTAAAATTTGAGCAGGCACCTTGGAGCACTATTTTCTGGTCGCATATTTTTTCCTATGAAATAATTGTTTAGGGATCTTATGATAATGTCCTAACAAATATTGATAAGTTTTCATCGACCCAAGCTTGTGAATAAAGGCAGCATTGTCCTATGATTGTGTTGTACCCGGGTAAAACGTCTCCTCCCAAGGATTCGAAAATACAAACACGCTGCAGTTTAAGTAGCCTATGCCTCGCTTCGCTGTCGCCCCTCTCGGTTGTCGCTAAACATCATGATGTTTCCTCGCAGCAGTGACGCCTGCTAAAAACAAGTTTTTGGCATCACGCTTTGTGACGATAGCCGTGATTCAGTAACTTAGATTATGTTAGGTAAGATTAGGTTAGGTTTGATTTGGTAAAGATAGGTAAGGGTAGGTAGGGTTAGGTCTCGTTTGGTAAGGTTAAGCTAAGTAAGGTTAGGTTTGGTTCGTAAGGTTGAGTTAGGCAAAGTAAGCCAAGATTTGATAGGGTCCAGTTTGGTTTGGTAAAGTTAAGGGTAGGTAAGGTTTGGTTTGGTAAGGTTAAGCTAGGTAAGGTTAAGTTTAGTTTGGTACGGTTAAGTTTGGTAAGGTTGTTAGGTGAAGGTAGGTTAAGTTAATATCAGGTGAGGTTTGTTAGGGTTGTGTAAGGTTAGGTAAAGTTTGGTTGGGTAAGATTAGATTAGGTAAAGTTAGGTTAGATTTTCGCATTAGTGTAATACTGTTGTACTCCGGTGGGTCCAATGAAAGCTAAACCCAAAAGTCGGAAACGCAACGTTTCAAATTTAAAAAAATGTTAAAATGTGTGAAGGTACGAAACAGCGGAGGTTTCATACGATAGTGATGGTGAGTCGACTTTGCATCTTTTCCAGATGGTGATCAGTGTGGTGTGGGTCATGAGTGCCCTGTACAGCTCCCCGCGCTTCTTCTGGTGCGCCGCCGTCACGGTGCCCCTGGACTACGGCGGCGCCACCACCGAAATCATCTGCATCTCGCACCGGAAGAAGTACAACTCGGAAACCTTCGACCTCATCAACTTCAGCCTCCTCTACTTGACGCCCTTGCTCGTCATGCTGGTCCTCTACACGAGAATCGCCATCACCCTCTGGGACTCCGGGAGACCTCTCAATCGGTCCAGGCGAGGGGTAAGTCGTATTCACGGTGTCATTCTTCGTTTTAAACGTGGACCTTGCCTTTTTCTGGGTTCCACCTTCGTCGGTCAGAGCGACTGCAGACTGAAGAACGAAACTAACCTAACCTAAGTTAAGAATACTCTTCTGCGGCCGGCCCGATCCGCGGGACGGGTAAAAAAAAAGTTGCTCCAAATCCCACATAAATTTTTGGTAGTGCTAAGGAAGGTCTATATTTTCCGTATTTCAACTTTATTAGTCAGATTATGGTGATTTCATGTTGGTTTAGGAGCTTCAAAATCACTCTAAAACGCAAATTTGGCAAAATCTGAACCAAATGAAGGCTAAAACCTACCGATTCCTCCGTTATTTCATGGTGACCCATCCTTTTTTTCTTCTACATAGGTTTACTCGAGGATGATTTGCCTAAATGTAGTTTATGAAGAGGATGAGTTTATTCGGCCCACTTCGAAAAAGAAAAAAATCTTATAATTTGAGCCATAATTCCGCTCACTATAAGAGCATGTGTATTTTTTTAACTTTCCCTGACTATTTTTTTTTTCAAAAAATAGATTGGCGACCCAAGTTTTTTAAAAGCCTCTCAGACACACATCTTGACGTAAGGAAAACCAAGAAACCACTTTTCTCAATGTATCTTAATTTGACCCCTGGTGGAAGTATATTCTTAACCTAGTCTCAGGGTTACAAGAGCCGAGGAACAACACACGTACAGTACAACCTAACCGACCTAATATGTTTCGCTACAACGTAACCTAAGGTAATCTGACCTCAAGGTTACAGGAACGAGGAACCAAACACACAATCAACTTATAAATTAAATCGTTATATTAATAAAGTTAGATTGCCGGGACGCAAATCAACGTTTGACAGTTTTTACTTCGCAACTTCAAAGGGAAATTTCTTCAGTTATTTTTTAACAACTAAGACATCTTGAGCTGTTTGAAAGGACATGAAAGACAATGCAGCGCACGATCCAGAGCGTTTAGTAAAAAGGGTGTTGCGCGGCATAAAACGGCTTTTTCCTTTTTTATCCCACTCTTTGGATGGAAAACACGAAACGCGAAATTCACAGGCCAATATAAAAGCTGTGATGAAGTTATAAGGGAAACAAATACATTCATGGGGCAAAAACTGAATCTTGGACCCTCTAAAAAAAGGACGAAATGTTGCCGAACCCTTCTTATCTATGTACAGTGCGTACATGCGAATTCATATATCCGCCCGACATTTTGCTTCTCGTGAAGCATATTCCTACAAGGCACGCGTGCGTCGAAGTCCCCCAACTAGCAATAAGATTCCATGGTCTGCCACTGCCTGGCCAGCTTTGGTGGACACGTGCGTTGAACTCTCCCCATAAATGCATGCTTGCCCCTACCAACCACCATCTTCGCCATATATCTTCACGGGAATATTCATCACTGACGTCGATGTGTCCCTCTAAAGCGTCTAGTGTCCACGCTGTTCCTTTCGCAGGAGAGCCGCAGCCTTCCGCCGATGTGCCACAAGAACGGCGCCTCCATCCGGGTCAAGTTCCACCCGACGCACAACAGCGCCATGGCCCTCAACGGGGACGAGACGGCCGTCATGCAGGTGTCCATCTGCACCGACAGCCGCTACCCCCAGGTCCCCGAGAGCACCCCGATCGACCCCAGCGGCAAACTCCGCAAGGCCCGCAACAACAACCATTGCACCAGTGTGAGGAACTACCACGTGTACCCCAATCCCGAAGTTCTCCGAGCGCGCCGCGGAGTTGTCCGAATGCTAATGATCGTAGTCCTCACGTTTGCCCTGTGCAACTTACCCTACCACGCGCGTAAGATGTGGCAGTATTGGTCCAGCAACTACCAAGGCAGCAGCAACTTCAGCAGCCTCTTTACCATGTCAACCATGCTGCTGACTTTTATGAACTCGGGGATTAACCCTCTCCTGTACGCTTTCCTCTCGAATAACTTTCGCAAAGCTATGAAAGAAATGCTGCTGAGGCTGTGCTCTAGAAGAAAAGATTCTGTGATGCGGAGATCTTCTGTGAGGTCTACGAAAATGTGTACTTTTACCACAAACAACGACAGCGGCTGAAATCCGACTCACATGGTAAATTCAGAGGGTGGAATTCCCCATCGCTTGTGATCCACCTTTCGCGTCCCATCAGATCGCCAGCGAAGCAAGGCACAAGGCACTTCTGACCGGAGCGATAGCGGAGCGAGGAAAAAGGAGCTTAACCAAACCTAGATGAACCTTAGCCACGCAGTTGTGTGTCGTTCTTTCCTACCCGACAGAACAACAAAGTTGATCAAGGGTGAATCTTACAGGAGGGAAATCCAAACTTTTTTATGTTGCGTGAAGTGACTGGTTTAACAGTGAGGGAGAGTAGCGTTTTTGAAAAGGCTTTGCTTAGAATATTCCATCAAAATCTGCGTCTTAAACATAAGTACTAAACAGCTGATAGGTCAACCGTTGTTCCAACCCAAAACTAATTTTACTTTTCGAAAATTTCAAAGTTGCTTTTCTACTATTTGTTTTCATTTTGTTGCAGTCTACAAGTGGACACATTTTCGTTATTTTTTTTTCTGCAATTTCGCGAATGTTTTTTTTTTATTTATTTATTTTATTTAATATTATTTCAAAGTGTTTTTGTTGCATTTCAAAGTGTGATTGTTTTATAGGCGACAATGCATTTTATTCTAATATCGGTACAGGAGAACAGTGTTGCCAGATTCCGCAATTTTGTAAATTTTAATCGCGTCTAACTTATTAACCATTAAAGCTAACCTAGCATGTCGGGTATATTTTGGATCGCTCTCGAGCTGAGCATTCCAAAAATAGGATTAAACGTTATGTTATCTTTACCGGTTAAAAAGTTAGACGCGTATAAATTTGACGGAGTCGCGGAATCTGACAACACTGCAGGAGAACTCATTTATTGCAAATAAAAAGACGTAGTATTACCTCCGCAACGAAATTCATCTGATCATCTGATTTCAAGCATGTGAGGACAGAGGACATGTTTCAAGAAGTTAAGTTGCTGAATAGGCAACCACCACAATCAGGAGTACGTAGGGTTGCCTATGTTTCTCGCATGAACACAGGCTAACTCTCCATACTCCCGAAAGCAAAGTTCATTGGTTTTCCGCCACCCTAGTATAATGGCTAACATAACATATAATTTCAAATTTAGCAACCTTTCAAAATAATAAAAAAAAAGATTATATTAAAAAAAAATAAAAAAACGCTCCCTCCGGAAGGTGAGAACCAAGCGTCACTGAAACACTTTAGTTTCCGTTCCTTGTGCACTGTTCTTGGAACGATATTCCTTACCAGGCCTGTCCACGGAATCTGTCATGGTGGCATTAAGTGTTTCAGATTTCACCACTCCGTCTAATGTCATTGCGGCAAACTTTCTGACCGTTAAATATTTAAGCAAAGGAAAAATTGGATAGCTCAACCTGAGAGCAATTTAAACTCAAAATATCCGCGGTTATATTTGACCAAATCAAAATTGCGAACACTGGCAACGCTGCAGAATCCTTCGAGTTGAGCTGGCACGGTAGTGGGGGATCGCCTTATGATTGGATGAGCTGGTAGGAGGGGTGGGGAGAAACGGAGGCAATGGCAGGGTAGGGGTGCGGTGCGCTCGCAGCCGGGCCGCAGTATCTGGTCAGGCCTGACAAACTGTGATTTATTTGTGCCAACGTCTAAGTTATTTTTGTATAGATCATTTAGCTGGAAAACGAAGAAAAAAGAATACCACAAAGAGGTCTTGATAGACCATTGCTCAGATTTTTGTTACATTAGCTAAATCGGAATAAGTTTAGTTGCTAATATAATGATCCGAACCACTCTTGTAACGTATTCAGCCGGCCATACTCAACAATGGGCTATCCATAAACTTTGAGGATAAGGAGGTCAAGGAAAGGTCCCATCTAATGTGATATTGACAACAAGATTAAGGAAGGGGTCGAGAAAGTAGCCTACGTAATCCAATGACAGCCCTTTGTTGATCTGCTCAATGATGAATTTCTAGCGTGTTCTACAGTATATAGCATATATACCGTAAAAAGAATATTGTAACTATATCTTCTTTGCTTTTGAATTTATGTTTTCCTTTTCTTGCTGAAATTTCAAGCAGTTTTGTTAATTTGCGCAAAATAAAGCCGTTGAGAGACTTCAAAACCAAATTCGACTTAAAAGGAATAATCTGTATCATTGTTGAAATGTTGAAAAATAGTCTCTATTTTAAGAAAGCAAATTGAAGATTAAATCAAACGGTTTGTCTATCAAGACGCTTGAATTTTTGACAAACCATGTACGCCGAATGGCTTCTGGTGTTATAAACCTTAGCACACCGGAACTTCTTTCTAACATTTATCTGAATACGATGCTCACGATCCTATGATTACGGCACCTGCTAAATCTAAGCCGGAAATCTCAGTAATGGCACTAATATAGTCCGCTATTCGATTTGAATGTAATGGTGTTAAAATTTGTACTGTCACTGTAAATACGTTGTGAGTAACGTGAGAGTGCGGTTATAATATCTACAAGACTTTTTTCAGCAGCTTAAGTGTCGGGTGCCAATATCAAGGCCTAATGTACAACTGGCTAGTTTAGGACTTATCTTACGAATAACTGTATATTTTTGTAAATATGAATTCAAAACTAATATCTTAGAAAATGGAAGAGACAAATGGCGATAAACCAGAGGACACTAACAAAACAAACGCCGTCTAACATGTTCGTTTAGTTTGAGGAAAAGAAGAGTTTCCCTTCTTTTTATCCCGCATGTGTTTGGTCCCAAAGTTGGATATTAGAAAAAAAAGTTTAAATCAACGCAATCGTTCAGGAATCTAAGTATGGTATATGAATGGACGCATCGATACATGATTACACGTTGATATTCATAAAGCATATGACTAACCACATCGGTATTGACATAACACCCACAGATGATAACGTGATTATCCGCAGATACTCATAACTATTGATGAAGCACATTATCCGTAAAACCATTCATACCGGTATTCACGATTCCGCGGATATTAACGAGTTGATATCCAGATATCCATGCACGGATGTCCGTTAGGAGATCTACGCTCGTATGGGAATTCAAAAGCCCTCCATGAAATCCACACCTTCAATTGGATATCCTTGTATTCTCTGATATCCATGTCTGTACCAAGATGGATTTTTGAGTAAGGAACATATTAAGGAACCTCGTATAGTCATGGAAATCGGTAGCCTGTCATGCTGAGTTTTAGTCAATATGGTGCGCTCTGATATTCTGATTTAAACTTTTAAATGGACACGAGAGAAACCCACGAGGCCGTTTAACTGCAAATTATAAGATTTGGCATTCGATAGAGAAAGAGAGAGAGAGAGACAGGGGAAAAATCGCACCAGAAATGCGACCCACGAAAGATGTACTGGTAGTCAGCTTGCCGTTCGCGCGGATTCTTCATGTGATAGGAGACGAAGGAGTCATGAACTTAGAACATATCCGTCGCAGGCTTGTTTTACGATTGTGTAACCCACAGGGATTGACACGCAGTTCTGTGTGGCCGAAATCACCGATCTAAAAATTCAAAATGGCAGCTGAAAGGCTTGATGCATTTCCCGCCGAAATATATGAAAATGGACGGTTTCCGCGAGTTTAGTTTGCGCGTCGGCCGCCATTACTGTCGAAAGAACCAAAGATGGCGTCCATCGAGTCGCACCGAGCTCAACGATATGTTGCTCAAAACGCACATTTTTCTTCTTTTTTTATCTTGCTTAGGCATGAACGTTAGTTATGATTTTAGATTTTTAATAACACACACAAACTCCGTCACGGATTCCCTCACTCAAATGGCATAAGCAAAGGCCAACATTTTTGGTTCTCTTGACAGCTGCGCCACAAGCAGCCATAGCCCAGAGAGTAACTTTCATCTGCAAAGGCCAAAAACTAGCGCAAATCGTCCGTCTTGAGATTATGACGCATTTCATTTACCTTTTTTGTTAATTTTTTTAACGATTCTTTTTCAGCAGGTTCAGCTATACGTTACAAAGCTCGAGTGACCGATGATATGTGAGAGTCTATTGTATTTTGTCAATCATATCTATGCTCATAGAAGTACATGAAAGACCTCTACGGTGGGTCTATATAATTGTCTCCAATAGTATGTACTATGGCTATTTTGCTATGTGATGTATTTTGTATAACAATGAAAATATATACATTCTGTATATAACCGAAAAAAACGACATGCCGTAATTTTTAAGACTTAAAAACAAAATATACCTCTAAAAATTTAAAGGCTCTGTACTGATTATCCTCTCCCGTACGATAGAAACTGTCTAGTAAGGTTATTAGCCTTTAAGTACATTGAAGAGTTTCCAGCAATATTACATCATTTTACAGCAAGGAAATCATTGTTGTTTCAAAGTCAAAACAGATGAATGAGCTCTAGTCATCCACATATTTTTCGCCGGCATGCACGGATTAAAACGAATTATAGAAGAATTCAGCCCCGGTTTCTTCAGAGCATCATCCCTATTAAAGGAAGTGTTGTGCTTATCAACACCCAATCCGTGAATTACGGTTGCCTAAGGTAAGTATGCTCCAAATCAGAAGATCTTGGATATCTGTCGCTATCACCTGTTGGCTACGGTACTATCTAAAAGGAAATTAATTTTCAGCTTTTTTTACGATACTATACTGGGCACAGATTTGGAAACAGTTGCAAAAACAATGTTGCACCGTAAACTCTAGTAACATGCAATCTAACATGAGCTGACAATTTAAGTTTATTATTCTAAGAAAACGCAGAAATTTTTTTAAGCGCTGTAAGTTTCATTCATTCAGGCGCTGAAATAAGGTTAGAGGGAAAGAAATAAACCCACTCGGACAAACCGACACGAATAAATGGATGCATTTTTGCACCCACTGCTTCGCAGTATTTCGTAAAGTACTCCCATTTCATTCCCATCCGTAAATGCCCTCAACCGCTGTAACCACAGATTCTCTGCGATCATCACATGGGAACCCAGATCGAAGACCCATGTGGATATCCATGCGATCATTATGGTTTTCATGGGTATTTATATGGATGTTTACACTTGCGATGAATATCCATGTCCAATTCTTCTTAAATATAAGGCCAACCCATAGAATGCATCAATATCCATGACCTTTTTTTTGGAAATATGTATATTCATAAAATGCGTGGATATCCATGTCCAAGTTTCAATAGAAATCATGTATCCTTGTGGATAACTATTAATGGATTCTTACACCAGGGGACTCGCTTAAAATTTGTTTACCTTTCACAAAGATGCATGCTCCTTTTTACTCGTTCTACTTTCCTTCTCCTCCCTTCATAAAAGGGAGGTAGGACGAGTATTGTTGAGGGGTCAGTTTTGGCGAAAAAAGGAAATTCGGCGTTGAAGCCTATGGGTCGGAGGACAAAAATTCTTTCACCGTAAGATGGGCCGTAAGGAGATGCAAATTATGGTGTATGTTAAAAGAATATCGTACGGGTTTTAACGAAGTTATTCTAATTAAAGAGTAAAACGTGGCCTATGGTGAAACAAAGTGCCAGATTTTAATCGTCAATAAAAAAATGGCTGGTCCAAATTAAAGACCATGTAAAAAAAAAACCTTAACATGAGAAAACAAAAAATTAAAGACGAAACCCCAAGACTTACAATGACTCAAAAGAAATTTAAGTATTCCGATTTTTAATTTAAAAAGTAAGAATGCTAAAAATAGCCTAACCGTCTGAAAAATAGGGACCAATGTTACAGTCTATGGGGACAAAAAATCAACATTGTACTAATATGGCAGTCTAGATTTTAGGGGAATCCTCCCCGTGAGGAGCTGATATCATGAGTAAACTGTAAGCAAGTCGCAAAAATTAAACCAGATATTCTGCTCAGGATGGGAAATAACCCGCCATCGGTACAGGAACCAGCCTCCAAGTCATCTGTGGGAGTTAGGGGGGTGAATATCAGTGATGCATCTAAAATTAAAGTAGTGTTAAAAAATAAAAATATGTAGCCTTTTCAGAGGTTGTAGGTCATAGCCATATATTTTTACTAATTTCGAGATCATGTCAAAATTTTTCAACCCCTCCCCATCAGAGTTAAAAAGATTTAAATAAAAAACGGTTGTTTCTGATTTTTTATTAGAAATATAACAATTTCAAACATAGCGTAACCATCTGAAAAATAGAGGCCTGGGTCACAGTTTATTGGGTTAAAAAATCGACTCTCCTCTAAAAAGGGTAGTCAAGATTTTAGGGGCATCCTCTCTGTAAGAAAGGGAAATTTTATGTAAAATATAAGTAAAGGAAAAAAAAAGCCCGGATACTGTGCTGAGGAGAGGAAATAGCCCGTCAGAATAGGAATCAGCCCCTGAGCCTCTGTTTGTGGGAGTTAAGGGGGTGAAAATCAGCGACGCATAAAAAAATAAAATAGTTCTTTAAACAAACACTTGTAGCTCCTTCAGAGGATATAT
>Ga0058701_10005113_pt1 | contig 10812 bp, 7 predicted proteins | sample AgamicOrMae_FD_97039 | JGI IMG/M metagenome (GOLD analysis project Ga0058701, IMG submission 97039) | Agave microbial communities from Guanajuato, Mexico - Or.Ma.e | ecosystem: Host-associated > Plants > Phyllosphere > Phylloplane/Leaf | place: Guanajuato, Mexico | collected 2012-06-04 | reverse complement strand
TTTAAAATGCATTAGGTTGGGTTACGTGCGTTCAAGTCTCCCCATAAGAAAATGCATTAGGTTGGTTACGTGCGTTCAAGTCTCCCCATACAAATGCATTCTTTGTGCGAATATCATCGGCCATCTGCAAAAGTGCATAGATGCATCAGCGTTCTCAGGAAAAAAGAATCCAATTAAGCCGGTTTTCCATGGCAATGCGCCTACACGGCCTACACTGATTTCCTGGAAGAGCAGATCGGACACTGAGGCTATGTTAGTTGTTTAATATGGCTTGTAAAGGGGACGTGGAAACGCTAAATGGCTATCAATGCAAGCGCATTCTGGTAAACACTAATAGCCTATAACAGCGTCCATTTGCGATGGACGTGGGTAGGCTTACTCTACAATTTTCGTAGATTTTGCTTCTCAAAACGCGCACTTTTATGATTATTTTTGGTTGGAAAGGACCTTTTTTTTCCAAATGGCATATTTTTTATGATGAGGCTTGCCAACACGGCGCGTACGTGCGCCATCGCTAATTAATCCCACCGGTCAATATGATTTTCCGTGCAATTTCAAAATGAAGGAGGTTCCGAAAGAAAATTACAAAGGGGGTAAAGAATCGCGATTCCCGCGAAAAATCCGTTTCAGAGATTCACATGGCTTAAGATGTGTATTGTAGGCTTCACAAGCAGCCTATTTTCTTCCCTCCTCTGGAAATTAAATGCAATAGCAAAGGAGCAAAACAAAACGACTGTGCAAATAAAAGGAAAATGGATTGAAATCCTTCAAGGAAAAACATGTTCCCGTGATTCATGTGTGTATAAAATACTGTATTTAATGATAAAAAAGAAACTAGCACAAACAAGAAGTTGACACAATTTCGCTTTTTCTATCACAACCAGCCAAAAGCTGATCTGCTTACACTCAGCACTTCATATATTTCTCACTGTTTAGAGGATCAGCATAAAACATGGTAATGTCCAAGAACCTCATATACAGTCTTAAAATAAATTAGCATAAAAAAGCATTCATATTGGCAATAAAAATAAGATAGAATATTTAAATATTGACAAACAATCGACAGGGGATCGCCCTAAGCTCGGGCTCATGGGTGCACTGAAGAACGACACATTTTCAATATAAAACATAAACATAATGAGTGAGGAATCACATCAAATGTGTACAAGCATGGCCAATGCCCATGGCCCATGCCGTCTCCCATGAATTGGCAAGTTGACACAAAGTACATAAGTCTTCCCTGTATTACATATTTAGAGTCACTTAATTTATTTTTTACATGCATGAGTACGAACGAGTGAGGTATTAGTGAATACCTGTGCATGGAGAAATGGTAAGCTATTTGTTCCCATAAATGGATGCTGCACTGATAGCTGGAAACTCTAAAAACTGTGCCAAAAAGTTCATGATGAAAAATTAACGAAATCACGATGAGGTATAGTTAATCCCTACAAAAACGCAGGTAGCCTTATAATTTTGCGGAAAACCATTTCAAGCTATCAGTTCGACGCTGGCGGTTTGCTTTTTTTCCATGTTTACTTTGCGTTGAGTAAACCATGTACCCCATCGTGATGCCTGAGTTTCGAGCCCGTCGAAACTCAGAAAGGCCGGACGCTGTGAAAATTTCCAAGCCGAAGACAAAGTGACGTGAAACGAAGAGTTTTCGACAAAGTCTGCCAGCCACACAGCATCTCTCGGGGAGTCACAATCAGCAAGCAAGAAAGGGAACTTAATCATGAGATATGCTACAACAGTTAAGTACACTTGTGTTACCCAACTTCATGTGAGTCCGTCTCAACGATATGGACTCGATAGTTGGAGCACAAACCTAATTTTTATGATATATAGTTCCACTTGACGAGGACATAGTTCTCGCTTTTTTTTTGCCGAAGACTCGTTTCGTTAGCGCATCAGAGGACGATGCGAACTCACCACAGCTCTTTAAATTAACCCTCTTCATCATAGAAGATACTATTTTAAAAAGAATATCAATTTTTATAAAATGAAAAAACAACGATAATTTCCGAGCGAGATCACACTAATGAGAATAACCGCTTCATCAGCAGATTGATTTCGTTCACTTACGATAGCTTAATGAAGGCACCAACCTTAAACGCACTCACTCAAAAGCTCATTACATTTGTCTCTACACAAAAAACCGCCCTTTGAAGGACAAAATCAACATATTCCTCTGATAGATGCTTGTTTTAAAAAATAGAACACTCCGTGAAATAGCCACCACAATAAAAAAAAATACATCGACACAGAGATCGCAAGTAACGGACGATGCTTTTTTCTTGCTTCAAAATTTACGTTGGCATTCTTGTTGATCGGCTACGAAGTCTACCAAGAGAATTTTGTAACACCAAAACAGGCGCGCGGCGCAATTTTATTTCCTGTTTGGAGTGAAATCCCTCGAGGAAAGTTGCTAGAGCAATTTAAAATCGTAATCACGTCAGATATGATATTCCGAAACTCATTGTGTGGAGCCCTTAGTGCTATGTTTCACCATGTCCTGTCCCAGATAACTATCGATTAAAACATATCTCCCCAAAGGCACCATACCTTTGAAATCTTTACTTATTGAATCAAAGTCCGCTTCACTCAAACCAAGTTTCACTCATAAGAACTTTCCCATTCAGTATTCAAAACCATAGAGAGCTTAAACGAAGTAACAGAGAATGACGAACCAGCGGAGGTGTTTCGTGACAATGTATAAACGTCTCCAAATTTCTCTACAAATGAGATTGCAGCTCTCGGACAGTGAGTAACATGTGAGTCGGTGATAAAGACGTTACAATAATTGAAAATTATAAATAATTCGATATTTGTAGACAAGAGAGGAATGATTACAAAGCATTTCATCTCGATGTATTCGGTCAACAGACACAGTAAGTTACCTTCGGAATAGCTAAAAAGGCTAATAAGACATTTTAGATAAAACTAAATCCTTCACGAATGGTTGGACAATTTGGAAACTCTTGCTTCTTCCATGAGGGACAGGAACACGAAATTCAAGTGTACTATCGTCCCAAAAGGTATTGTCCGCTTCTGGTCGCGCAGGAAGGCTCCGCCTTATGGGGAAATACATTGACCACCGCCTTGTTGCACGACCTGAACCGGACAATACCTTTTGGGACGATAGTACGTCATTTTTCCTTCGCGCGTTGCCTCGATCTTTTCCATCCATCTTCCTATAACTGCCCCTATGTGTATATTATGTAATGAAAAAGCACATTTTAACGTTTGGGGAATGGTGATCAGAGCTTACACTTAATGAATTCGCTAATCAGTGGTACTAAACAAATAAATAAAAGAATCTCAATATTCTAGGGCCTACAGTTCCCTTTGAAAACAAATATAAATAAAAATTGAAGATTGCGTTGATAACTGATTTTTCCATAGGACACGGGCATGATAATTCTTATCTGGGATAAAAGTAAACAAATGCTTTGAAAACAAATGCAAAATCCTCTGCTATATACATACATGAGCACCTATATGATGTAGTTAAGAACCCCCTTATTGACATCATGAAAATGAAAACTTAAATAAAGTCACGCAATTATGACTGCCTCTGGTCCAGCTCTGTGTCAAAAGAGGGACGATATGATATTATTTATCTTACATAAATCTGCTTGAGCAAAATCATAAACATAAAATGACATTGCAATAGTATCTACATGAATGGTTGGAATATTCATTTTTGAGTATCAGTACAATTTAATTTGAGATCTTTCCAAGCAGAGAAGCGATGTTATGAAACTTTCAGAACTCATCCTGAAATTTACGATCGGATTAATCGTTGATATATATAATATTTCGACAGGCTCGGCCTCAACTAGAGAGATGCAATCGTTACTTCTTGAACAGAAACATTCGATGCAAATGGATTATACTCATAAACTGTATGTTTACGACAGACTTCAAGAAAATTCGAAGGAAAACAGAAACGTTAAGCAGTGTGAAAACATCGGTAATGTATTTATGACCGTGATTAAGATGTCGAAAATATAAAAGACACCGACTTTTTTTCGAATAAATTAAGAGAGACAAAAGAGATGATCGATATCACTGGCACCGCTTAGACGTGTTTTTCTTGAAAATGCGTTGAAACGCAAGCAGCCTAATACAGATCGATGAAAATAACTAAGAAAATTTAAAAATGAAAAAATGAAATAATGAAAATAAAAAGGTGTCATTTTCTACCTCTTGTGTTCCACTTCTCATTGTCAAGCCGAGCGGAGTGAAAGGGACGCGAGGCACAAGGCATACAAACTAACCTTACTCAACCTAAAGCATCATCCCGTTAACCAAGATTAAGTTACGAACCTTGCACCTCGGTTCGCTATCACTCCGTTGTCACCAAGCCTATTACCATTTATTCCTCAGTGGTAGTAACTACCAACGAAACAGGCCAAGCAACTTTTAGGTTAGGTTCACCAAGGTTAGGTATCTCTTGCTTCGCTCTGCTGGCGCTCCGCTCGGCTAGGAAACGATAGATAGAATGCAAGAAGTGGAAAATTCCGGTCTTTAAATTCACAATGTCAAACCGTCTCTCCCTTAAGTAAAGATTCATATCTTCTGAAGCTGAAGTTTCAATACTAACATTGCTTTTAAAATTTTAAACCATCAAATTAAAACAATACGAGGGCGATTGGTGAGCGATAAAGAATACAGCACTGCTATCAGACACATGAAACGAAAATAGGCTCATTTTAACTGGCCTTACAACACTCAACTCTGACGCGTTCAATCTTTTTTAGAATATGTTTCAATAGGAGCGACTGAAATAAACCGAGGATGCCACCTTCCCGATCGAAAAACGTTGTATGCAATTACATTTTGAACTAACAAAAAAAATATATACTTACTTAAGGACTTACACACTCGACGAATCACAAAGACTTTTCAACTTCATGGGCTTCTAGAGAGCGCGAGTGAGTAGGTAACCTACAAATGATATAAAATTGCATAGGACATTTTTTGATCGGGTGTATCAAACTGTGATCCCCACGTGAAATTCCACTATTCACTCCCAATTCGATCTAACTCTACCCCCTCCCCAATAATAGTTTCAAAATCTCGGAAGACGCGAAATATCATCCCCACTAACGCAAAAAAAAGAACCCTTAAAATTTCGCGATCGGAGGAGAGGTACGAGGTTATGTACAGCATATGATACATTAATTATCTAGGATACACGCACTTTCTAATTATCGAGATTAAACCAATGCAGTTGTAACCATGAATACAAAAAATGACAACATGTGAGAATAGAAATAGTATCACGTTATGTACAAGGAGACATTAACTGTAACAAACGCCCTCCCTCAACAATGGTACTGAACTGTCTTAATTACAATTATTCTGCGAGATCATCTTAGCTTGCAAGTTGAACCACGCGAAAGAGAGAAAGAGGAAAGACATTTACCGACAACTTTCACTTCCCGCACAATACACTAAGATTTGGATAGATTAATCAATCCCGCGTTCCCCCACGAAATGCTCGGAATCCTTGACAGTTACGGTACCGTAGCCCAGCCTTCAGGAAATCAACCTTAACGTCCAATGCTCACAAAATACTACTTTGGAAAGGAAACCATTCCCAAGATACATGTATTTTTTGCCTAATAGAAAATGCTTTGGATAATCCCTATTAACTGATCTCCTTTTGGTCTGAAACTTGATGCATTGTTACGGGCGGTGGACGCATTGGGCCACCGATCGGAACAGCATCGTTACACTTTTGTCCACCAAACAGCACACAACATCCGAATGAAATTCCGCTGAAAAAGTATGTTGCTGTCAAGTAACCAGGCATATCCGTATCTTTTTGCACGTATTGAAAGTAGCTTGAGCCTCCGAGAGTCGATTCTAGACCCACCACGCACTTTTCGGGCCACAGAAAATATGTGGGACAGCAGCAGAATCCAGCGCTTAAGTACCAAAATGCATTAAAGCTCGGAATCTTTATACTTTTGAATGAGTTTTTTCGATCTGATACATTGAGGTTGTTCGTTAGCTTGTAAAATAGGGAATTCCATATTTATGAAAAGTCCCATGATGCAAAGAACTCTTCAGTTTGAATGCTGAACATCTCTTGAAACAAACCGACAGTTTTTAAGGCGAGCCTCATATCGGTGGAAAATTTTACGCTTTTTCTGAGGACTTCTCGCCGGTAAACGTACTCTCTAGTCAAAATGTAACTGGCACGTAATCGCTGTCACAAAAACCAAATCGGATATGGCAAGCTCCTAAGACCAAAGGCGCGATTTTTCAAACCGTCTAATAATTCTTAGCCATTCAATAAAGAGAATATTTGAGAAAAAGTTTAATGATAGTAATTAAAATAAAAATATTTTTTGTTGCGTTTGGCCTATTGAGCATTACTCATTATGAATAAGGGTCTTACGCAAACTGTTACATTTTGATCAGAGAATATGTCTTAAGTAAGTTTCCTAACCGGGCGGCATCATTTATAACCAAGACGATTGTTTTTTGAACACACCAAGCCGACAACGAAGAAGAACCACGAACCAATTTCATAAAATTTCGATACGCTATTTTACGCGAATTGTTTTGACGGTATGCTGCACTGAAGTAAATAAAAACAGCTTTAGATCCTCAACGGATCACCAAGGCGTAATTCGTCCGAGTGACTGATATAATTCAAGGTCGAGAGCATAAATCGTTGACAATGGATTTTCGTTCGGCGAAAAACAGTGGTGGCAGCCCTCCTTGGGCGTCTATAGTTGAGGTGAAAGACGAACGAAACATTTTGCGAGTGTATTCGATCAAAACATAATGAAACTCGACTTTCACTGATAGATGTGTCAAAAAAGATGGCATCTTGCAAAACGTGTTGTGCTATTCCACCCCCATTACAGAGGCCTAGCAGGGCTGCCAACGTGATTTTGCGCGAGATGACAATCCACGGTCAACGACTTATGCTCTCGAATGTACATTTAAAAACACTGGTGGATTGTCTACCAGAGTTCCTCTGTTGTGCAAATAAAAACTGCAGTACTAATAACACTCGCTCGACATTGTCACAGCAAAAGATGAGTGCGGACATTAACCCTATTCAACGAAGGAAAACACTCGAATCTGTATAAAATAGCAATCAATTTGGTACAAAACTTCATTTGGACAAGAGTTCTACGAAATCAAACCTCAGACGGATACGAAATCTTTACACGATAGCTGTTGCCATAAACTTTAACTCATTAGTTATTGTTTCAATTGCATTTTGGCACAGTGCACTTAAAATGAGACGTCACCAAATTATAATATTTTTGAGTTTATTTGAGAGAGACATTGTCTCTGAAATTCTAGACAATCCTGAAGTTGTAAAGATATCCTTAAAACCTAAACAAGCGATACACAAACAAAAACACGATTAAACCATGAATTAATGTCACGATAAGGAGGGCGGAAATACGAGTAGAATCAGTAATCGATGTTCCCTAGCTAACCTAATCACCCCTGGAACAAAATATGTCAAGATTCGTGTTACTAAGAATAGCCGGCTAGGATTTCACGAGCTTACTAGCGATGTAGAGTCCCCTATTCAATCATATTCAGTACAAATGTCCCTCAAAATGGACGACTATATCAGTCGCTTATTCTTTTCTTTTCCGTAGGAAAAGTTGTTTTTATGTTGGAGCAGACCTTTCTGCACGCCACTAGAAGATACGAACATAAAATGGGTCAAAAATTGACGAGAAGCGAATAACGCAATGCACTGTCTCGTGTCAAATGCAAAACTGAGTTTTCGTCGATACACATTTGAATAAACGGCCTTTAATCGACTTGAAGCCAAGTCGACTTTCTGATTTGAGCAACAACACGTTGGAGTAGGAGCATCAGGTTTTGACCCATTTCAAAGATAAAGCTTGGGAAACGAACACAAAATGGAGCTGCGGTCGGAGATGTGTTCAATCTTACATACTGCATTTACAGTTAGAATAATTGTCATAATAAGTAAATTAAAAAAGAAGTACGTTGGATTCGAAATCGCTGAAGGTAAAGGCAACAATGACTAACACGTGGTTTCTAGAGCCACCTGGCCGGCGATGTCGGCGAAGGCGTCGGCGGCTTGCTTTGAGGTAGCAGCGTGACGAGTGGCCAAGGCCAGGGCCACGGGGGACCGGGACGATGGCGGGGAAGAGCGCGCCGACGACGAGGCCAGCGCACCACCAGAGTCACAGGTACAGTTCGCGAACGAGTACTTCCAGAGCGGTGAGCTCAGGGAAGAGCCCCGTCATCACCGAGCCGCAGGGGACTTGCTGGAGGTCTTGACGCCGACGCCCCAGGCGGGCGCGTCGCCCAGGCGGCCCTTCGCCTTCACCACGGGCGACGGCGTCGACGCGGGCGTCGGGTTGGGGGTCGGCGTCGGGGAGGCCACCTTGTCGTCGGTGAGCGCGGCCGGCGCCGACGGGGCCGAATCGGCCTCGGGGGTCGCGAGGGCTTGCGCTGTGGGGGCGGGCTTGTCGGGGAGGCGCTCCGGCTCGCGGGGCCGCTGGGCTCGATCAGTCTCGTTGATGGGGGAGGGCCCGGGCATCGAGGGGGTCAGCTCGAGAGCCCTGAGGTGGCGCCGCATCCAGCTGGAGTACCTGTTGGAGGGCGACGTCGGAGATTCCCAGGGACGCCGCTGTCCCTGCGACTGCGCCGCCGGCGCCCCGGCGCCGGCGTCGGCGGGTGACGCGCTCAGCGACAGCAGTTTTTCCGTGATTGAGCTGGTTGTTGCCGAGCTTACACTTGTCGTGGCGTTGTGCTCCGGCGTGGTGCCATCAGCGGCCACAAGGGTGCTGCTGCTGGCCGGAAGTAGTTGTCAGTTGAGGAGCTCCACCGACACGAACTGTTTCAGTCGTTCTAAATATTGGTTGTAAAGTTCTACGTCATTGTGACCCGCACCCTGCACACAAAACACACTCAATTAAAGTTAAGCCAAAAAATCCATTCAACTGCCTCCTTCCAGAATCCACTGTAAAAATGGCATTTACTATTATTATTTAAGGCCCACCCGGACAACAGGGTGATTTCGGGGCCAATGGTATTTACGAATCGCAGACTAACGCAACGCTGTCATGCTTCGAAAATCCGTCAGAATCAATCCAGATAACCTAGCACTTAAAATTTTTGATTGGTCTCGATCTCAACATCAATTTGTAAGGTCAATTCCTAAGAACGAAAGGTCTTCAACAAACGACGTACTGTACCTGCCAACAGCATAGAATATGTTAGTCTGATTCATAGCGTCATGAATAAATCCACCGACTAATGGCTTTGATATTCAAGATCAACGACCGAGACCTTTCGGCTGAATGTAGTTAAGACAATGACTAGCTATCCCGTAACTATTTTCACTAGTTTTCATTCACACACTCGATAGTTTTCTTTGAAAAAAAAGAGGCTAAAAAAATTAAAATTTAGACAGATTAAGCCTACTGAGCGTCTGTAACAATGATTATTGATAGGATTTTTTAAAATGGTTACTGTATAAAGGGACGAATTCGGCAGGTTTCGGAACTTGCCTACATTGCCCTCGCAAGCCTGGGCCTTGGATCGATTTTTTTTTTTTGAAACTGAAGTTGGTACTCACCTCAACCCAGAGAGGTTCCACTGCTCGGGGACATCTTTCGTAGATAGCTAGTCCATGTGAAAAATCAATGACTTCGTCTTCTGTCCCGTGGATTACCAGAACTGGTGAAGTAACCTTTGGCACCTTGTCTATGCTGCAAAAACAAAGCGGAGGTTACTATATGGACAAAATTTAACGGGGGTGTTGCTATTGACCCGACATGCATTTACAGAGAGAGACTTAAACGCTCGGTAAATGACGGCAGTTATATAGCGGAGACTTCACCACGCGTAAAATGGCTTGAATGTATTTTAAATGGACCATCGGGTGGACAGTCCGCTTTAACGAAGTACCCATGAAAATCATCTGCTTCTAGAGCACAACATCGGAATTCATAGATCTATACTGCCCTAAATTCAAGAAAAACGGGGGTCATTATGGGCAATAAGTATCGGAGCCCTGTACTCCTCTCCGTTGTAACTAGCGCTCTCTAGATGAGAGGGGGATCCTCGCGCCAAGCGCTCATTGGCTAACTGCTTCCCGCGCTTTATTCGAATTTCGCGCGTGATAGAGAGTTGAGGACTGGTCCCACTTGTTGCGTTACTTCCGCGTCGTCTTGGAATTGGGCTGCTATGCGGAATGTTTAGATTGCGTTTTCAATTCCTGTATTACGCCTTATTCGACTCATTAAAGGCCGCACCACCTATCCCTGTTTGAAATTTAAGTATGAAGGTAAAACAGGGGAAGATCATAATTCTGCTATTTTTGACGATAGTATCATCAATAACCATCGACCAGACCTATTCAATGATAAAGTTGATGGTAAATTTATCTTTAAAAATAAACACATTTCGCTCTTCCCCTGTTTTAAATTCATACCTGACACAAGCAGGTGTACGGATACCAAACGGAGTTTCGCAGAGAGGATGGGAGACAAGATGTGGAAAAGAGGACATTCAAACGAGCGCGCGTGTATCACATTTCGTTTCTTTCAGTGATCTACTTTCGTGTGTCAGTTTTCCCTTAGGAGACAATGTTTAAAGTGGACCGTCTGTATGAAGTATCTTATCTTGTGCGGCAATGGAACAACGTGGACGCGGCAGGCCCAATCGCGTAAATATTTCAGAGCTCCATCAATTCAACTCCCCGATGAAATCACAGCGCGCCACGCGATCTGACACGGGCCCCTATCAACAACCCCCCCCCCCCCCCCCCCCCCCCCCCCC
>Ga0058701_10005112_pt1 | contig 10812 bp, 12 predicted proteins | sample AgamicOrMae_FD_97039 | JGI IMG/M metagenome (GOLD analysis project Ga0058701, IMG submission 97039) | Agave microbial communities from Guanajuato, Mexico - Or.Ma.e | ecosystem: Host-associated > Plants > Phyllosphere > Phylloplane/Leaf | place: Guanajuato, Mexico | collected 2012-06-04 | reverse complement strand
GTGGCTCTTGTTTTTGTTTCTTTATGCTTCTACCCATTTTATTTACTTTTTTCTTGCTGCCTTTTGCATCCATGTTGCATCCCATCGAAAAGAGAGCACTCGCTGGTCGAAGTTTTATCTTCTTTTTGACTTCCACGTGGAAGAATCGGATGAAGCTGTTTTCCTACAAGTTTTTCGTATGAAATTCAAAAGAAAGACAAACTATTTTTCGGCGGCGGTTTGTCTCTCCTGAAGAGTCAAAGGGAAGCAAAGTTGTTGGTTGCGAGAGAATTGCCTCATGATAACGAAAGACAACTTCCTCCACGACATCTTCCCCTGGTCTATGGGTAAAGTTCTCTCCTCCAGAAATGAAGGTTCAAGCTGTGAGTCTGTGTCTAACCTTCTTCTTATGTGGAAGTGCTTATTCTGTGGGGTGGCGATTTTGTTGGACAAGCATGCATGGATGGTGTTTCAAGGTTCTTGTCAAACTTCAACTAAACAGTTACTTTTTGGATGGAAGGGTGTAGTTCGGGTCTTTGTTAACGCCGTAAACCTATAAAGCCTAAATATCTTGTAATAGTTGGGCTTCAAATGTCCTCCTTGATCTGAGTGAACTGCCAATGGAGATCCATAGATGGAAACTACATGCTCTACCAATATCTCCGCCATTCCAATTGATTTTTGTGTTCGCAGGGGAATTGCTACAGGCCAACAAGAAAATTTTTAACCGCAACAAAGATGTACTTGAAATTTTACGGTGTTTTGGGGAATGGACCGCAGAAATCGATGTTCCATCTGTCGTGCGGAACTCCCCCCCTGAAAAGCTTGAGAGGTGTTCTAATCTTGTGAGTAGGTCCTCTCACTTTGAAGCAGGATTGGCATTGCTGAATTATTTCAATCACCTCTTCAAGCATTTTTGGCCAATAGAAGTATCGCTTAAGAAGGGCCGGTGTCTTTTCTCGTCCATAATGTTGACCGACAGCTGTGTTACGATGGTAGAACTTGACCGTGGCTTTTACATGCTTTTAAGGAAGCGCTAGTTGAAACACCTTTAGATCACGATCTCCAGAGGGGTGTTCGAATCTTCGGAAGAGAATTCCTTGCCTAAAATCTAAGGATGAATATTGGCCCAACGAGCTTGTTTTTGGACTGAGATGTACTATTTCTTGAAACAATGGTCTTCCAGTTTTATTACTAAGGCAGCTATTATTGGAATTAGATCTTCATCCATTCCTTGATCTTTAACCCTTTCGCGTCCGCGCCAGATACGCGACGCTCTGCGCTATTGATGTGGTACTTTTATGCCGCAGCGTGTTGGTGCGGTAATCTCGTCAACTTTTTATGACGTAACTTGGCTAAATATAAACTTATTGTAACCACTTGGTTTAAAAACGACTGGTAAAATTTTGGGCTTTGAACTGAATGTATTTTTAAGCCGATTTCATCAAGTCTGTTTTGAGTTTTGAAGATTTTTTTTTAATTACCATTTTTTCAGGTTTTCTATTCCTTTTGAAAATATGATGCGACGAAGTTTTTGGAAAGTGCGTTTTGTATCACTTTATTCGTCTCTTCTTTATCTTTCATTTGGTACACTTTATAGTATGTCTTTGACTACTGATTCGGATTTTACGGCTGCGGTAGGTTCAACTCACTACTGGACATGAGTTTGAGGTATTCGCGTTCCGTGTCAGTTAGAGATGTCTTAGCCCTCTTTGCCTTTATGTCTAAGAGTCGTGCCCATATTACTGCGGTTGCATAGTAGTTGAGCATCTCCTGTGACATATTCTTCTGGATGTTCTTGTCATCAGCGGCTAGGTTGAGACAGATTTCTCTGTTGATTTCCGGAGTTCTCGCGAGAGAAGGTGCTATTTCCTCATTCACGTCGAGTTCTCGCACTGACACATCCACTCCAAAGATTGAATCCGCTCATAGGGGCTCGTTCTTTTGGGGAGTTGGGTGTTTCAAGGCGTCGATGTGCTTTTGAGGAGGTAGCTGCGGTATGGGCCTTTTGGGCTTGACCACTTCTTTCTTCTCACCTCGGATTTTGCTCGAGTCGAAGTTCTCTGGTTTTCCTTTGTACCAAGGAGCGATCGTCTTCAGCTCGGCGCGAGTGGGTGCTGCTTTATTCTCTGCTGCCATCTCGATTTAAGTGGTGTTCATTTTAGAAAATTTGCCTGTAGCTTCCGATTTCCCCCGTATAATTCAGGAGGTTGGTATTTGGAACTGTATGGGGTGGAAGGACAGGAATGGTGACAGCCGGTGCGTCGCCAGGTGCGGATTGCGTTTGTTGCACATCTCCAGCTATTCCTAAGGCACTTCTCCAAACAGATTGAAGGAGTTGGCGTCTATCACTGGTGCGTGATATCCAGTTCTGCCTCCGGAGACACTAACTGGCAAGTTATGATCTTGTAGCCAGATTGTCTTTCCCGTGCAGTCTTTAGTGTGTCCTATAGCCTTAAAATAAACATACAGCGGTTGCGGTAAGTTCAGCTCGCTACTAGACATCAATTTGAGGTATTCAAGTTCCGTCGTCGTCAGGGATGTCTTCGCCCTCTTCGCCTCGATGTCCGAGAGTCTTGCCCAAACTACTGCAGTGGTGTAGTAGTTGAACATCTCAAATGACACGTTCTTTTGAATATTATTGTCATCCGCGGCTAGGTTCAGACAGGTTTCCCTGTTGATCTCAGGAATCCTTGCGAGAGACGGTGCTATTTCCTCGTTAACATCGAGTTCTCGCACTGATACGTCGACACCAAATATTGAATCAGCCCATAAGGGCTCGTTCTTCTGAGGAGTCGGATGCTTCAGAGCGTCGATGTGTTTTGGAGGGGGCAGCTGTGGTGTCGGCCTTTTGAGCTTCGCCACTTCCTTCTTCTCACCTCGGTTCTTAAATGAGTCGAAGTTCTCCGGTTTACCTTTATACCATGGAGCAATCTTCTTCAACTCGGCACGAGTGGGTACAGTTTTATTTTCTGCCTCCATCTCGATTTTGTTGGTGTTGGTTTAGAAAATTCGCCTTTAGCTTCAGCGTGCGAAAATTCTGGGTGTAGTCTCGGTGTAGTCCATGATGGCGACCGGCTTCATGACCTCGTACTCGCCTCCCGCTTTCTTGCTTACCACAGGAGCCACCTATGAGCTGTGGTACGTGCTAAGTACCACTACCAGGCGCTTATCATGCCAGGCGACAACCAGAGTGTTGTTCTTCTTGAAAGCTACAGTATCTCCCCGTCGAAGTTTCTTCAGTTCTTTTCCTTTCAGCTGAAACAAAAGAAAATGCCGTTGTTAACTTTACGATTTTTGAAAAATAAAATATTCTCGTAGGGTATTCATAAGCTTACCGCGGGGGGCGTATTTTTGCGTGATGTAATGACTGTCCCCGTGATGTGGGTCTTCATCTTCGATAGTTCATCGGCAAGCTCCGAGCTGGTGTAGAAACGGTCGGTGTAGACATGACGACCATGTGCCCCGCAGTCGTCTTGGAGTTTCTGCATCGACTGCAGCACGATGCGAGATGTGAACGACAGTTCCGGGGGCACAGGCTTTCCGTCGTCGGATTGCCAAAGTAGGGGATGATCCCGACGACAAACCCCGTGTTGGAATCCGCACACGTGTACACACAAAGGCCCCATTTTGTGGGTTTTTGCGGATTAAAACACTTGAATATAGCCCGGCCTTTGAATCCAATAGTTGATTCGTCTATCGCAATGTTTCTTCCTGGCGAAAACCATTCGCGGCACTTTTTGTGAATGTGTTCGACGATATTTTTTACCCTGTGGTTGCGGGTGTTCATGGTATGGTCACGGGCAGGAAGGGTTGTGCAAGCTGGAAAGCCCGATAAATTTCTTAGAAACAACGCCTCGTGAAAACTGCACGAAAAAATTCCTGTCTCTATTGCCAATTTTGGCAAAAATAATGGTCTATCGTTGGTTTTTCATTGAGGGACATATTCATGAGAAACCCCAAGAAAACTTCGAATTCTCCCACAGTTACATCAAACCACTGGAACCACTCAGAGTTTTTAGTTATTGGCGCATTTTTTTCCAATAATTTCGTGGGCACAACGGTTCGTTTCTTCTACAATTGTGCTAAGTAAATGGTCATCAAAAAAGTTCAAAAAACTCTCTCTCGCTATTGCACGCCTCTACATCAGATGAGTAACCCCATCGTCGTGGAATATATTAAAATTCAGCAGGTTCTTCATTTGTTCCAAATATGTGTTCCCACGAGGCAGCAGGTGGGGCAGGGACCGGGGGTGGAACTGCCGGGGGTGGATCATCGCTATCTTCTTCCATTTCATCCTGTTGATCATCAAATTCCTCTTCAGAGCCATCGTTCTCTTCATCCTCTATCAAATCTTCATCCCCTGGCACGTAATCATTATCACTTTCCACTTCACTTTCCGAGTCCGTCTCAGGATTGTATTCGTCATCACTTTATTAGTTCCTCTATCTCCTTTTCTGATAATTTTTGGTTAAGCAGTTTTCGTTTAGACATTTTTCTATAAGTCTAAGCTTCACCGTACGATCCCACATAAGACATCCACTTCACTGTAATAGCCGTAATCACACGGGAAAAAAAAAAAAACGGTACCGCCACGCGCGAACAACAATGCCACCAATCACGTCACCAACTGAGCTCCCCTCTCCCCATCCCACCTCTTCGCTTCCCCTCCACCAGCAGCGGCCGACGCGCCAAACATAAACATCACGCAACCAGAGTGTAGTTCACAGTTCGCCCTACAGATGGATGTATGTATCCAGTGGTTAGCGCCACGGGTTCTCGAGTAACTAGCGGTAGAAAAAAGCACTACGTTGCGGCCGAATATCTGGCCGCTTGGACGGCTGAGAGTACCCCTTGCTTCCTCGCCTGAGAAAATAAGGGCACCTGACAGCGATGGAGGTGCTCGGAAGGTGTGCGGTCATTCACCACCCGGCGGCAGCCGGGGTATTAGAATAAACCACGACACCTTCCGGAGCCCTTGTAGTTCCCACCGTCGTAGAGCCCTTCAAAACTCGAGACGAGAGGAGCAGGGGCATCAAGCAGCGGGCCAAACGGGACGTCCTGGCCCTCCGGGTAGACCGGTCGGAGATCGTTCCCCGACATAAGGCCAACCCCAACCCTTCACAAAAGTTGACATAGAGCGTCGATCGTAGAGATTGGAACGGATTCTAGAACCTCGAAAAAGTCTTCTGATCGCACAACTCGTACGCCAACCCGGTTGAAAGGGTTGTTTACCCTTATGTCGGGGAACGTACCTTCCGGGAGGAGGCCAGGGAGGGCACGTTCTGATCCGGAATAGGTTCTGGAGGGGGGGGGGTACATTCCGGTTGCGGCACATTTAAGGACGGGGGGTCCGTATAGGGGACGACCCCGAGGCCGAGGCATTCACCACCCGGCGGCAGCCAGGGCAGTAGAATGAACTACGACACCTTCGGGAGCCCTTGTAGTTCCCACCGTGGGAGAGCCCCTCAAAACTCGAGTCGAGAGGAGCAGGGCCATCAAGCAGCGGGCCGGACGGGACGTCCTGGCCCTCCTGGTAGACCGGTTGGAGATCGTTCCCCGAAAAAAAGGGCAACCCCAACCCTTCGCAAGAGTTGACATAGAGCGTCGGTCATAGAGATTGGAACGGGCTCTAGAATCACGAAAAAATACTCTGACCACACAACTCGTACGCCAACCTGGTTGAAAGGGTGATTCACCCTTATATCGGGGAACGTACCTTCCGGGAGGAGGCTAGGGAGGGCACGGTCTGAACCGGAATAGGTTCTGGAGGGAGGAGGGGGTAAATTCCTGTTGCGGCACATTTAAGGACGGGGGGGTCCGTATAGGGGACGACCCCGAGGCCGAGGATGACGACGGCGACGATACGTTGAGGGCGAGATAGCCCCCTACCTCTCCGTCCGCCTGCAATCAAAAAGGAAAAACATATTCAGTCGTCGGTAAATGAGTTTCCTGTATAATTTTGTTAGAAAAAATCCCAATTGTTAATGTCCAAGCGAGGAAATTCGAAGATAAAAAATGAAATCGACATGAAAAGTATGGTGGCTGGAATGGTTCAAGATTAGTACCATAGGTGGAGGCGGCGAAAGTGAGGTGCCTGGAGGGTTGCTATCGGGATACCCGAAAGGTAGCAGCTAGGCCCAATTAGAGTATCGCTTGCGCACGAATTTGTCCAATGAGTTGTACGTTTTTATTTGAATTAGTTTTTTTAGTGATATGACTGCAGTGCCTGGGAGCAGAGGCCTGCACGACGAGTCATATGACTCGGTTTCGCGACGCACTGGCCAAGCGGCTGGGCCATGCCCAACCATGATTCAGATTCCCCTGTAGCGTGAAGCAGGGGAGTCGTGAATCATGACTCGCGTCTCACTTTGAGTCATAAGTGGGCGTCGTGACTTTTTGAATCGCACACGGCTAAGTGCACTGCTTGGACGCTTTTTAGACCATCCTTCGGGAACGCGCGGTGGAGGCAGCCGGAAAAATATTGTGTGAATAATGTTGTTACATAGAGGGAATGTTTAGTTTTCTAAGTCCATGGTACGATATTGTAAGTCGGATTTTGGGCGTAACACTACGAGAAAACGCGACCTAACGAATTTGAAATTGTCCGACATAATTACCACGTCAAAAATATATTTTGATTTTTTCTGTTTTCAAAAAAGAAAAACAGAACCTTTGTCCGCAGCTGTGCTGAAGGGCCCTAAATCTCGCACGATAAAATCTTTTGTTTTTTCCTTAAAATCCGTTTTGATTGTTGGATTTTTGGGTACTAATGCTGGTGGAGGTGTAGGCGGCGTGGGAGGGGCTAACACAGTCCCGGTACCAGTACATTTTGCTAAAGGTCGTTTTATGTTCGATGGTGATTTTTCCAGCCTGTAAGGTCTTCGTTCGAAGTATCGCACACACACGGCGAAGTCCTCATGTGTTTCTGAACTGAAAAGTTTCCGTCATCCCACACCGTGCTGGAGGTGCCAGCGGATTTTTTACTGCTTCATAGTCACCTCCATTTTGAAGATCGTGCTTGATCTGACGAATTAGAGCCCTCTTATTCCTTTCGGCTGGAGCATCCTGTCCTCCACCTTCCTCAGAATTGGCGTTATTTTCGCCCATGTTATCAAAAGAAAAAACCCAACGCTCTCTCTCACGTTCAACGTGTAGAGCGTGGGACCTTAGGAAGAATAGAAAGAAGTACTGGAATCGCGGTAACAACAAACCATGCCGTTGCGAGCAGCACGTTAAAATTACGATTTTACGATGCATTTGTTCTTAAAACTAACCAATTTGATCGCAAATGATTGCATTAAGTTACTATTGCTAACTTCTGAGCAAAATTTATGCGAAATGGCACTGGTTAAAAACGCTGCTCGCAATGGCGCGGTTTGTTATTACCACGATTTAAGGGATATTTTTGTACTTCTTTGTCTTCTTCTTCCCCAAAGTCCCACGCTGTATTAGCTGATTACAGGTTGAATGGAACATAGGACGCGCAGCGCGATAACCACCCCTTCCTCTCTCCCTCCTCTACAGCGAAGCGCGATTCAGTTCTTCAAGTCCGTGATTCAATGTGAGTCGCGACGCATCGCCGCACTTCAGTCCGAGTCTCTAGCCTTCGGAAACGTTCGGCTTTTGTCGGGAGACGGCAGCCTACCGGAGGAGACCCGCCAAGGTGGCAGTGCATCTGTCTCTGTCCAACCGGCGACTCACCGGCTGAATCATATGACTCAGTCGTGCAGGCCTCTGCCTGAGAGTCATATTCACCTTGGCATGGCTATGGCACATTTAGTTTGGGAAAAGTCTAGGATGAGGGGGAGGTATACAGAAGATGAACACTGGAACACGCCTAGGTATGAGAAGTGTGCAAGCTACACTAATTAAACAAGATTTAATCATTAGCAATATCGTAAAGAGCAAAGAGTTTTCCCTTTCCCCCCCTAAATTCCCAGGAACAACTCAACTTGAAGTTGCAACAGTGACAATCTTAATGAAGGAAAGGTGAGATAGGTTGGAGGTTTGCAGAGAGTTGAGAATTTCATAATTGATTTTGATGCATCAGGTGGCGGCATAGACGCACTAGAAGCCGGTATGGAATGACTTGCAGGAACAGACTGGGTGTGGGTCGACAAAAAGTTCTGAAAAGAGTCTTGCCTCGCTGTAACGTATTCTCGCTGTTGCGTCATTTTAGTGTTGGTGGAGACCACTTGAGCCAATGTCTGATTGAAGAGTTGAGAGTTCCTGGCAGCTTGGTGAGCGATCCTCAATTTCATCTGTTTATAATTTGGCAATGCCCAAGTGCATACAAGTAGTATATAAGTGGCACATGGTCACCCTACATTAGTACTTACATGGCTGCATATGTTTGCCTTTTAACCTGACCTTATGCGAAACCATATGTCCCATGTATGTAACAGACATCCGCCACATATATGGGAGGTGAACATCCATATATTGGCCATAAATCTGTTTATGCGCCGATACGGTACACACATTTCCCTGAAGGGTATAAACATACGTATGTCTGCCGAAAGAATCCATCCGTGCGGAATAATAATGCTGGATACTGGAAAAGCTGTAATGATTAATTGATTAATAAAGAAGGTACTTTATTTTGTGGAGATCCAAACACATCAATCGGCAACTCCGGCAGGTGACATTAAAATGTATTCGAACAAACGACAATTAACTTCTAATTGCCGATAAAAGTAATATAAAATCAAATGGATAATCGTTGGCCGCACGCATATCCAGGTACTTGGAACAGTAAAACAGGCACTGATAAGTAGCGCTGACGAAAGCCAAAATTAAATTAGCCCGGAAACAACGTAGCTTTGGTAATTAGCGAGTCAAATTTAAAGACATTACAAAGTCATCATCTGAAAGCATTCAGAATATGACGAAGGAACGCGAATTAAGTAATTGAACTAAACTTACACTGCCACCCAGATAAAAACAAAAGAATATTCGGTAGCCAAAGTAACCCTCATAGTACTGTTCCAAGGCAATTATGAATATAAACAGTAAAAGCACCGACATTTGGCGCTGATGATAATGACAATAAACTCAACTGTACTGCTAGCAAATCAGCTGCTGTCGTAGGGAATGAAGGCATCGAAGCGAGTTCTGCGTTCATGGTCACGAAAGCTTGCCCGTACGCCTCACACAAAGTATTGGCCAGAAACTTCTGAAATAGAGATTGAACTACGAGTGCGCTCCCATCAATGCGAAAAGGCCTCCTCTTGCAGCTCCCCGCGTACGCGATGCCTACTTGCTATTGGTTGTCCGGAGCGTCGACGTTGATTTCAGGCTAAGGAACTGCGGGAGCGTGGGCCGGGCCTGTTCGCAGTGTGAGTACTGCTGCTTCGTGCAAAGCCTTCAAGTGTACCAGCGTGATTGCATCGTCGCTCTAGCAGTTTTTCTTTTTGCCGGTGCTCGACAATGCGTTCACCAGTGCCGTGATGAAGGTCCAGGGATGCTCTGCCGCCGACGGATTGTGTAGGTGACTGAGGAGGATGCGCATCAGAATAGAGAGGTTCTCAAGGCCGTCCTGGTTGGCGTGCCCAACCGGAAAGTAGGTGTGTCCCTCACTGTTCAGATCAGCCCACAGATGGAGGGAAGCCGAAGTTGTTTGGTTCCAGCTGTTTGCGAAGGGAAGGTTGGGGGCGTTAAAAGTCCACTGTCGCATCTCCTCGATCTCCAACCACAGTTCTTCGTGGTCAATAGATTCCGTCACATCCACCTTGAAACTAACTCCGTCTTTAAGCTCCCGCAGTGCCACCCCGTTGAAGGATTCAAAGAACGTACAGATGCGCTTTACCCAAAGAGCGGTGGCGGCGGTTTCTTGAGGCAAACGAACGAGAGATGCATATGTCGTCACTCCACCCGTCACGCGGCGATCGGAAAGCTGCGCTGCGAGTGGGACACATCCTCTGGAGCGCGTTGGGGTTGCAGTGCGAGTGCGTCAGGTTGACCTTCGGAGCGACGTGCATATCCATTTGTACGAAGGCTGTGGGGTATGCTATTTGGACGATATATCAATCGGCGAGCTTCACTTTGTACTTTAGGAGAGCGTTTCGGGTATTTGAGGATATGAGGGACATCTGTAGCGTGGTAAACTCGGATGCCGTCCACGAAGAACCACAGAGTCCCTCGTCGTCCCCAGGAGAAGCATCGCGCGAGTAAATTCTTCGAAAGGCCGTCCGTGATCAAGAGGCGAACGCACAATCCCGTAGCCCTAAAACGACGAATTAACTCCGGAAGCAAGCCCGCGTAGTCCGAGGAAGTCAAGCTGTCGATGAGTGAACTAGAAGTCCACCGCATATTTCCATGTGCCAAGCATACCTCTTACCATGGCGACGAGAGCATCTGTTGCTGGCAGATGTCGGCGGTCAGCACCACTCAGATCCTCAAAGCCCTTGACAAGATCCTCCGATTCGGTGAGGGGTGGGATCCAATCGAGGAGCCACCTCGTCCACAATGAGGGAGCAGTCAAATGCCCCGGGATCCAAGTCGTCAACTTGGGACTTAAAGCGTTGAAAATAAAGTTGTGAGACCAGGCTTTGCTTCAATTTAAGACGTCGATGCCTGCAGCGTTTTCCTGATTGGTTTGACGAATGGCAGACATCGTAATCCTCTCGCCCCTCACTTGAGGATACTCACGGGAGCTTCTCGACCCGAGTGTATCGCCTTCCTTATGGATGACGATTTTGATTTCGGAGTAGGGATGTGCGATTCCCGATCCGATCTCGAGAGATCGATCTTTCAGGGCCGATCTTTCGATCTTTTGAATCGATCTTAGGCGCTTCCGGTTCGTACCAGATCGATTCATTTCACAGCGAT
>Ga0058701_10005111_pt1 | contig 10814 bp, 5 predicted proteins | sample AgamicOrMae_FD_97039 | JGI IMG/M metagenome (GOLD analysis project Ga0058701, IMG submission 97039) | Agave microbial communities from Guanajuato, Mexico - Or.Ma.e | ecosystem: Host-associated > Plants > Phyllosphere > Phylloplane/Leaf | place: Guanajuato, Mexico | collected 2012-06-04 | reverse complement strand
TTTAGTGAAGGTACGGTAATAATGTTTTCAGCCGAAATGCATGAACATACCAACATCTTCAATTCCAGGCATTGTTGTTTGATTTTACCTATTTAAAACTCAATTACGGCATCATTATCAGAAATTAATCCCGCTATGTTGGCATCATTGCAATAGCTCTTAAATCGCAAATTCAAGGTGGATACATGGCAAATGAAATACTGAAGGGAGATGTCTCTTTATTCTTAGACTACGGGTACTGAATTATTGCCCACCAGGACACTTGCCAAGCTAGGTTGAACGGAGAGCCTGGATTATCATAAATAGAGATCTTTTGATGCCCCGATAAGGAAGTCCTCAATGGATAGCTATCAGAAAAGTAAAACTAAGGATGTGTTTCTGCCCTGCTTAAAAGGTATAGCAAATAATTGATTATAAATATAAAAACAAAAAAAGGTTATGTTTTCACTCGTGATGCTCTTACTTTTAATTAAGGATTTGACAGACGGAATTGACATTTTGTGTCATTGAAAAACGGCAACACTTACGTAAATTTGTCTATTTTTATGATCCTTTAATCGATCCCCACCTTATTATCAACTTAAGAAATAGCGATCGTAATCAGAATGCATTATGTGGCTAACTTGCAGTACAAAAATTACTTGATCCCCTTTTTCGTTGGTTACATAGATAGCCTTATGCACTAAATCAATATTTTTAACATTCATGTTATGTGCGTTCTCGAACCATAGATCAGCCCGAGCCTAACGAAGTCCCTTAACACCCTTATTTTTTGTGATGGAGCGCCGACGTTTAAGTTCCGTTTTCAATGAGAACGTAGTTAATGATCGAGGCAAACGGATACATAGACGTGCCAGGTGATTAAAAAAATACTCGGTTTGTTACGCGCAGTTTCTTAGACACTTCTATGATTGCATTCATGACACTCAAAAGTAGGTACTCATCTAAAATTAGCCAAAGTAGAAGGGTACCTGCGAATCAGTAAAAAATGGTCCTGAAAAGGTTGAGTGTTGAGGGTTTTCCGTCATCACGTCCGGACCGAGTGTTTTCTACAACGTGTAAACAAACCTTAGACTCTTCGTCTTCAGCTATTTGCAGACTCGTGTTGATGCCAGCTGCAAGCCAAGACGGCGCCCTCTGTAACAGAAAATTCAGAAAAGCTTACCGAAAATTTTCATTGAATTGCAGCTTTATTCACGAGTGCGTATTTACTGCACAATGGATGAATAAAATAAGAATAATGGCTTCGCTAATGGGCCATCTTGGCGTTTTCCTTACTACAAAAACGAAGTACGGTTTCAAACAACACCAGCGAATACTTTTAAAAATATCTGCTAGAAAGAGTTAAAAGAGAAAAGCTCGGATATTGTTGAATCCGATTGTGTTAATAGATTAGGATTGCTAATATTTTATTATCCATAAAACAACTAGCTTTTTCACTTGTTGATAATGAAAGGGGTAGTGGTTTTAACTGCATAAAAACAGATGCACGAATTCGTATAAAGAATCAAAGCATTTTGGAGTATTATAGGAAATGTAAGGAACGGCGAACGTCTCTTTTATTCGCATAAAATACCGATACCGAAGAAGACAGTCTGGGCGAGCTAAATATGCTGCTGTTAAAAATCATTATCTTGTCATAATTAGTATATACACTTGCAAGAATATCGCATCTATGAGTATACTCTTATAAAAGTTAATTAAATACAAGGAAAGTCCCCAAAGCGAGTATACGCGAGTTTTCTGTTGGTTTCCTTTTCTTGTTACGTGTTTTTTGTGGTCTTCGAAAGCCAAGGATCAGACGTTATTGTGAAAAATAGTGAAAGACTACCTTTTGACAACTATCATCGCAAAAATGACGTAGTGTTTAAACATGTCTTGGCTCAAGAATAAAAATAAAATTACAAAAAAAATGAATAATATTAATAAAAATGATAATATAAAACGAAAACCTGCTTTCAAGTCCCCGAAACTCTTACGATACATGCAAATACGTCACTCGAAATTTCAATGTCACAAAATTGAAAACGAAATAAATAGAGAACTCTTAAAATACAAAACTCAACAAAGATCAAAATGGAGAATAGCTTAAAATTTCATTATTCTTATTGTTAGAAATGACAATTTTTTAGAACATAGTCTAAATCTTTTTCTTTTGGTCGTATAGCCAGACCATTTTTACGGTAATGATGTAATGACTCTCATAATCTGTATCAATGCATCTAACGATATTTGAATTTGTTGCTGATATTACCTTCAGTCTCACATAAAACGTTGCTGTAAGTTACCAGTAGTAACTTTGTACGAATGGAACTTTTGCAAGGAATGGAAAAATTTGGCTGTCCCTTGGATAGCCTTTTAATTGTTATGATGGCATCGTCAGTTCCTCTCAGGTAATTTCACTACTAAATACTCCCGTTATATCTAAAAATTTACTGGACTTTGCATTGACAATGCAAGGCTAACCGGTTGTTTTGTAGTATTTTCACGCAGCCAATACTTTTCTGTTCTGCTCAGTCCTGTTCTTCGCTTTGTAAGCAAATTGGTCAACCACTATGCCATGATACAATATCTGATGAAAAACTGAAGATAACGGTTTCGAAATTCGAATGTTTTAACGGTCAACCTTAGTTTGATTTACAAGACTTTATTTTGGTTTACAGTGCTTTGAATTTTGACAACAGTTTAGTGAATTGTCACGCACAATACATAATGGCACTTTCTTTTTCTTGATTCGTATGCATTTGATTCTTTTGTGATACCTAAGAGCACTGAACAAAGTCACTTACCTCCGTAACAAAACCAGAATTTCCCGCCAAACTTTCCACGTCAGTGAGCGAGCACCGTTTCACGAAATACTCGAAACGCAGCCAATACCATCACGTCACGTTTTCTAGAAGATTCATAGAAATAAATCCACTTTTAAATTCAAATGAAAAAAGGGTTCTGATTCATAGAAAGACTTGTGTCATGTCCAGGTGAAAGGAACAATAAATTGAAGGAATTTCCAACGAACATAGTTTCAAGCGGGGGTGAAAGGTGCCGAGGGTGGGGGTGATGCTGGCCAGCAGGGACGCGGACCAAAGCCGGCCACGCTTCGAGAACCCGAGTGGGGAGGGGAGAGGGGCCGGAGGCTGACGTTGGCCCCCCACCGAAAGTCCTTCGAGAAGTGGTTATGTTATAAAAGAGGTCGCTCCCCACACCTCCTCACTTTTACGGAGTTCTCGGCTTTAATCGCACCCACAAGTGCACTCCTCACCCATTCCTCTTACCGAAGAGAAACTCAAACATGTCTCTACAGCGTGCTGTCCAGGCTAAGGTAAGTCAGTGAACATGGCAGTGATCAGTGATAAGTGCAATGGTGCTACGAGCGGCTATAGTGAAAGTGCATCGACGTGGAAAAAAATCAGTGACTCATCGGTCTCAATGACAATTTTCCGCTGGTCCTGGAAGCTTTGCTTTTCCCTTTAAGGACTTTTTCTTGAGTTAAGTAGTGTGACAGTTTGCCTTGTGGACATCAACATAAGAAAGTGATGACGGGACGTTTGACTTATTGGGTTGGGAGCAGGATAGTTTAATAATTTTTGTGGAGTTGTTGTTATCAAAAGATACTCGTTCATAAGACAGGCTTAGGGACGGTACTCTAAAATCTTACAGTGCCGTTGAAGAACTTTACCACTAAACTCGCAAATGAAGCACCGCAAATCCAACTGCACGCTTTGAAGAGTAAGTGTAGTCACTTTTAGTACGCGTTTTTGGTGGATCGGTTAAATGCACTCTCCGACGCATACGCATCTTATTGATTCGGTCATTTGAATCGTAATTCGCATAGTAGCTGATTGCAGTCAGCACAAATGTGCATCGCAATAATGCAAAAGAAAGCAAGATAATGCAATGCGACAATGAAGAAAAGCGAATGCAACATTAAATCAAGTCACAAAAACGCGTGCTTTAGTGACTACAAGAATAGTGCTGCGTGCAATTGGACTTGCAAAGTGAGTCTTGGACAGCAAAGTACTAAAGATATGACCACTATATGTAACGGATTTGAAGTGACACGATGAGCTCACGAAAATTTTCACTGCGTTTTTTCTTCTTCTTTTTTCTTAGTTATTATTATTATAGAAAAAAAATACGTAGATGATATTTTCACTGTCACCGCCTGTTAGTGCTGTCAGGCTTACATCATACGCCGTCTCCTTTTGCTCAGACTATAAAACATGTATCAATGTTGTTTAGATTGCTTCCAAGCGCAACCCCGAGCAGGAGAAGGAAGCCAAGGAATGGATTGAGACCGTCCTTGGCAGGAAATTCCCTGCTGGTGAGGCCTTCGAAGATGTCATCAGGGATGGCCAGGTTCTTTGCGAACTCATGAACAAGATCAAGCCCGGCGCATGCCCCAAGATCAACACTTCTGGTGGACAGTTCAAGATGATGGAAAACATCAACTCGTAAGTAAAGCTTCTTCAAATTCTAAGCTTCCTCAAGCCCTGTATTAAATACAGCCTTTCTTGTCGTCAATGGCAACGTGCTATTTTGTAATAACATGTCCTTAAAAAATAATTTTCTGAACGCTTTCTTCTTTACAGTTTCCAGAAGGCCCTCAAGGAGTACGGTGTATCGGATGTCGATGTCTTCCAGACTGTTGATCTATGGGAGAAGAAGGACATTGCCCAGGTCACTTGCACCATCTTCGCTCTCGGTCGTGAGGTACGTTTCCCACCATACACGGACGCTTCGGGAGAAGTTCCCGTCACGTCTCAGACGATTTGATGAACGTAGCCAATTGGAAAAAAATGCTAACTTTGAACCTATTTTTCTTTCCAGACCTACAGGCACCCTGAGTTCAAGGGACCCAACCTCGGACCCAAGCCTGCTGACGAAGCCAAGAGGGAATTCAGCGAAGAGCAGCTCAAGGCTGGCCAGACCATCATCGGTCTCCAGGCTGGAACGAACAAGGGTGCGACCCAGGCAGGCCAGAACATCGGAGCTAGCCGCAAAATCATCATTGGAAAATGAACACCCTTCTTTTTCCCTGTACCCTTACCCTGTCCCTTCTCCCAGATTCCTCTCCTAAAGCCGTGTCTGCTGCAAAGAGTGCGCCCAGAGACAGCCTGAGAGTGCAAGTTCCTGGGCGGCTGATTCCAGACTCGTCAAGTGTGATAGTGTGTGCTCCTAAAGACAGTTTTGTTTATTTTTGATACTTATGGATGCGTGGTCACACTGTGATTTGATGTCACTTATTTTCTCATTGGAGTCAGTTTTTCTAACATACTCTGTGTCGTAGTCGACAACAATCTATACTCCGTACTCCGACTGTGTTGTGTCTTTGTTTCAACTCGGTCTGAGAGTAAATTGACTCATTGTTGTCAAACCGTCCTCCTGTAGCAATTATTGTTGACGCTATCCCTCCCTCAACCCTTATTTTAAGATTATATCGTTTTATAAACATATTTTTTGTACATAAAATTACTAAAACTCGAAAAAAATCGTTTAATGTTTATAATATTTGATGTACGTACGATAAGAAGCAAAAGGAGTCGATGCCAGTACTGGACGTGATATGTAAACATTTCAAAATAAACATCCTCATTTGAAATTCACTCAATGCTTCCTTTCTAAACTTTAAAAACACATAATTCATAGATCACTTTGTGGAGAAAGTTTCTTAGAAATGTCAATCACGAAACCGCATGGACTGAAATCGTGGTCTCTTAGTTGGCGTATCTGTTGCAAATAGCGTTGCATCTATTTGCGACGCTTTGAAAGCGATGGGATTCCCCGTTATTTTCAGCATTCCAAATCTTGGCGGTATGCTGGGTTATTTTGGGGACGCAAGCAGCTTGACGCTGTTTTCGCCTCGCTGGTCGCGACAAGCCGTTTCGGGGAAACTCGCGACCCAGAGAGAGCAAAGAGAGAGAGAGGTGATGGAACCGCAACTGGTACTCGGTCGCGAATACCTTCAGCGTTTTGTTAACGACGGTTGGGTTCAAACCCAAGATTACATACAAACAGCGTTTTTGATAAAGATATGGTCTTTCGTGGACACTGGCTGAAATATATTACTTCTTCCTGAAGAAACATGTGAACGATCTGACAGACGTTCGTGTGACTTTCAGGGTGGAGAAATGGTTCATTAGTTATAAAGGTATCCGATCTAGGCCGAATTTGATTAGACAAGATTTAACAAATAAGGCCTAGTCCAGCGCTTAAGTGTTCTATTTGTCTAGTGTTCCGTTGAACGGTTCATGAGCTCATCTGTAGGTTCCACTTTAAAGAATAACCGATTTTTCCCAGGGAACCCTCCAAAAAGGTTTTACTGTAGAGGACTACGGATTCGCTTTAGCGCGGCTCTTTCCGAACTAGGCTTTTTCAGGACGAGATGAAATTAAGCTTATTTAGATCACATTGAGGTGGATTTTGTTCCTCATTGCCGAGAATAGCTCATATTGGGATGAAATGGAATAGTCTAAGGTTCCATGGGCGACTCTGACCTGATTCAAGGTACTCACGGTTTCTACCGTTTGTATTCGATCCTGATTTGATCTGTTGTAACGCTTACGAAAATGCAATTGCGCAAGGTCATGTTAACAAAGGTAAGTTTTGGTTCACCTTGGTTAGGACATGCGCATTTTGCATCTCTTCACAACCACCCCCGTCTGCTGTCACCACGCGTAGCCGCTTACTTCTTAGCGACAGTTGTAGTGGAAGAGGCACAGTCCAAAGCGGCACAGTCCAAATACCGTCAAAACCTGGCATATTGTGAAGAAATATGCCGTCTTGGCAGACTAGTTATATCTTTGGGGTATTTTAAGCTATTTAAGTCGCAACACACCCGAATCAGTCGATGAGGCTACCCGCGAGGGTCCTTTGACTATTGCAACGTTAAAATTGGTTTTCGAGATACCTACGTCGTACATTTAATATTTTTTGGTCATATCCATTGAAGTTGGTCATGCTGAACGCGATGGACCCATGTAAAAGAGAAAAACCTGTCTTCAAGTATTTTCGGCGCTATTGACGCCGTTTCAAACTTTTGAAGAAGTTAAAATTGATTTTTTTTACGCGCTCATCACGCCGTACTTTGTGACCACTTGCAGAAGTTTTGGCATGAATTGGTTTCAAATAGGTGCAGACGCATACTTGGGTTAGCGAGCGGCGACATTTTACCACCATTTTAAAAATTGCGTCTCTCAGTACCGAAGGTTCTTTTCGGTAAATGGGTATAGATAACGACTCAAAACAGTTTTATCAGTAACCTAACTGCTTTACCATGATATACAGCGAAATTATGGGTACTTCAGTTATTCATGTATCTTTTAAAGGGGCCCTGAAAAGGTGCCTGCCTTTCGAAAGGTTTGAAAAAGGGAAAGAGCCGTGTGAAAAACCGTCACTAAAAACTCCCAATTTTTAGACGTTAACCCGGTTAAACAGGTCACGAGAATTACAATACACCCGTTGAAATTTGCGTGCGGTAATACGCACCTGGGCTGCTACAGTGCCGTCATATTGAATTTTCAAGCACCCCTTTTCGGAGGGTCTTTATTTGATGGATTTATAAAAGTGGTAGGATGTAGGTATTTTCGAATCGCAGTGGATATTCGCACAAATCATTTGTGCAGATAACTCAAGGCGCGGTTATTCGCATAAAAGAAGTATATTTGTATCCTTGCTATTAAGTGAAAATAGGTTAGGGTAGGTTGGGATACTCTATTTTAGGTTAGGTTAGGTTAAATCAATGTACGTTCGGTTAGCTTGAATTCAAACTCCATTTTAAAAAAAATGTGTAAAAAAGGTAGCCCATTCGCACAAAAACACAAACTTACAAATTTTGTGCGAATAACCCCGCCATCGAAATCTGCACGAATTTGCGCGAATACAAATAAGCTTTTCGAATTCTGGCACTGTGATTTCTAGACTGCTTAAAGAATTCTCAACCAATCAAAATACCCACAAGAAAATGCACAAACTTTGAATAATTGGTTTAAGCTTTGGTCCTTGTTAAAAAAATAAATAAAAAATTTGTTGTAAAACAACATTTAAAAAAGCGTAAAAATCGGTAATATGACCGGCGCACACCCATCTACCCTAACAGATTGTCGGCTGCAGATAATTGTTTACTCGGGTTAAATGAAGACAATATGAATAGTAACCAACCCACGCGTTTTTCTTCTTTTTTTATCTTTAGCTATGGGATATGCCTAATTATTTTGGCATTTTTACTATCGTTGATGAGTAATACAGCACTTGTAAGAATCACACCATTCTTTTTAATCAGCTGAATGCAAACAATCGTAAGTGTTGGACGGGACTACACAATGGAAATAGCTGATAAAGTGCATTGATAAATCATCCCCGTGAAATCACATTTTTTTTTGGGGGGGGGGGGTGAAACCAAGTTAAATTCTACGCTTTTGCCCTTGACCTATTTGACTCCGAGGCGACGGCGAGTCTCCACTGATGCAGAGAAGCTGTTGCTGTCGCTCTATAGATATTTTTAACACGCAGAGATGCGACGCTGAATGAGGAACTTTGAAAAGTTTCCTCGACTTTTGGGCGAGTTTCAATGAAACCTGAATACCTAGAAGGCCTACCTCTATAGGCGGATAATATTATTCAGATAATACTTTAGATATTATTCAGAATAATTTATACGGTATGTACCCAACCCTCCAAGCCAAAATACTTTATACGGCTTGAAATTGTTTGCCCTCTCCCCCCCTCCAAAAAAAGAGAATTTTCCTTTAAGCGCATATTTGAAAAAAAGGAGAGATAGAAAGCGGATGGCACTTTGCTGACAATGTGAGTTCATCCAAAATTAAAAACAAGGAAGAAAAAGTAATTAATTAAGTAGGTGTAAAATATCAGTGCTAAAAACGCTGGAGTTAACACACTCTGAGCTGGACGCTGTACCGCTAGATCTAGAGTATTTCAAAAACTTAAAGAATTTGCTCACAATTGTAAGTGCAGGAGAGTCTGGACAAATGGAATCCCATGGGAAGCCTGTTGCAACGCCGATAATACAGGTTTTCGACTCAACTCAAACATTCGGCATTCCACTTATGTTAGCTTAACATTATTACATATCCTCTTAAGTATAAATTTCACTTCATTGTTTTCGTTTTTTTTTTGTTTTTTTTCTGCGTAGCTTTACAACAGCAAAAATATGTCAAGAAATTTGTTAAATTTATATCAAATCTATCAAAAATTCAAAACCTTCCTGGGGGGGGGGGGCTTATCCTACTTTCGCGCGTTCCGACTTTTAACATGGTACGAAAATTGCGTGCTTACAAGATCTTTTGAAGTGCTTGTTCATCTAACAAGTGGCTTAAACAGTTATTGAATTTCAAGTTTATTTGATCTTGATACGCGTTTTAAACTGTATCGTATCCTTGTTTAATGAGGATCAAGTTTCATGTATCAGCATAAAATTTTTTCTTAACTTCACATTCGCTGAACATCTGAAAGACGATGTTTGCAGGTGCTTGAGTTATACTGCAGATTTTTTTTCGGATTAAAAAAATATAGGATAACTATGATTTTTCACTGGTGTTGATCCACCCTACTAAAGAAGAGGAAGAGCGCTGTAACCGTGCAGCAATGAAATAACATAAAAATGTGTTTACGATACCTGGTTGCATCTGTTTTAAACTGGTCACCATTAACTGGCATTTGGAAACGTGTCGCATTCACAAACCACAGTGACTCCAACGCCATCTTGCGTGTTCAGCCTCTTGCGAATGAAATATGGATCACATACAATATTCTTTCCCGCCTGATCATAATAGGTTACATAAACATTGATTACACTTTCCTCGCGCGCCCAGTGACGTCAGGGAATAACCTAAAAGAAAAACTTTTTAAAATTGGAACCGGTCTCTCTTTGTGGAAAGAAGCCTTAAGTAAACTGTCTCAGCTACGAAATGCAAATTTGGCAGAATTCCAAGCACCACCCAGTTGATCAATTGCCCTTGAAAATCAAGCCACCCGCCTCCCGGTTCAGCCCCAAAGTCTTTCTGAAAATATCGTCGCCAAGATAAATATTACTAACGGCGTCTGCATCTGTATTACGAAAGGATTGCAGGATTCTTCTGCCTAGGGAAGTGACTTTGAGGAGTATAGCTCCGTCAGGTTTTTTTCCCCTCCGAGAGAGGGCGCTGCAAGATCGTAGCATGTGGCTTGTGAAGTCGACGGGGAAGTTTTGGATTCTGCAAACTTAAGGCCGGAAAACTCAACTGGAACAGGATTGAATGACTTACCGTTAGGACAATCTTAACTGTGATGCCGTTTTCCAGATCAGCTTTTACGCGTTTTAACTTTTTGTTCTAAAACGATAGTTGGGTTGTTTTTGTAGGTTGTCTTTAGAGAGGAGATGGCGCACTCTTGAGAAGTTCTCAATTACAATCGACCTAGGGTTCATTGTCGTAATTCTTTCAAAAGAGAGAAAAAAAGGAGATTGACATCATGGATAAATAAGAGTTTAACGGATATGGAAAACCAGGGGCTATGCGTATAATTCATAAGACCCTAAAAGCATAAAGATCAATTTAAAGTAGCTCATGTCCCAGTATTCAGTTCACGCTCTTGTCCCGTAATCATCCAGCATTTTTCTCTGTATTTTTAAGCAAAACTTTCATACAGCGTCTAGTTTTTTGTAGGTTTTAAAAGCGTTGCATAATCTCTTAAGTGTAACGTTATATTTATTAATGCGAAAAGAGGACATCTTAATATGCGGGTGATGGTGACGCTCCTGCTAACGAGACGGTTACGAGTTAGAGGAATCCGTGCTTTTGAGTTAAACAGGTATAAAATTG
>Ga0058701_10005110_pt1 | contig 10818 bp, 3 predicted proteins | sample AgamicOrMae_FD_97039 | JGI IMG/M metagenome (GOLD analysis project Ga0058701, IMG submission 97039) | Agave microbial communities from Guanajuato, Mexico - Or.Ma.e | ecosystem: Host-associated > Plants > Phyllosphere > Phylloplane/Leaf | place: Guanajuato, Mexico | collected 2012-06-04 | reverse complement strand
GATTCACGTTAAGGGTTGCAGGGGGTGCAAAAACAATCTAATCGGAACCAAATCTTCTGGGCTTTGTTTAGGAATGTTGTCCAAACATTTAAAGCACAGAACGAACATTTTTAACCCACTGGTTCAATTTCTACAGCAGTTTTAAAAAACGAAAAAAAGTGAGTCCATACTTTTGACCGGTACTGTATATTGTGTTGATATTGTTCTTCAGATAGCGTTAATACCAAATTTTATTAGAAAGTGCTAATAAAATTCAGACTGAAACCAAACAAGTTTCAGTGCATCGATTTTTAAACCTGATATTCACGTTCAAACAAAATCTGACGAAAGCAATTTTCGGCTGGGCAAAAAGCTCTTTTGAAAGCATTCATGCTTTTCTGCGTGAACGTAGATTGCCACCGTGAAAAAGGGGAGGATGCGAAGGGCTCACACGTGTCTAAAGATTCGCCGGAGGCCGGGAGGTGGCGGCGGGGGAGGAGGCGGCGGGGTGGAGGAAGGAGAGGAGGGAGACGAGGAGAAGGAGGAGGGTGTATAGGAGAGGGAAAAGGAAGAGAAGGGTGAAGAGGAGAACGAGGAGGACGACGATAAAGAGGAGAATAACGAGGAGGACGACGGTAAAGAGGAGGATGACGAGGACGACGAAAGAGAGGAGAATGACGAGGAGGACGACGGTAAGGAGGATGACGAGGAGGACGACGATACAGAGAACGACGAGGAAGGGGAGAAGGGAGAGGAGGAGGTGAAGGAAGAGGAAGAATGGGAGGCAGAAAAAGAGGAGGCGGCGGACGAGGAAGAAGAAGAAGGGGAAGCAGTAAGGGAGGAGGAGGCGGAGGGCGAGGAGGAATGGGGTAAGAGAATTGGAGGAAGAAGGGAGCGGGGAGGAGAAAGAAAAAGTTGAAGAAAAGGCATGAGAGGAGGAATTCGAGGAAGAAAAGGCTTAGAAGGGAAAGGAGGAGAAAACTGTGAGGGTCGCGAAAACATAAGCTCTCTGGAGGAAGGGAAAAACACTTCCCCCGTTAGCTCTATCCAAGCCGGGCGGATCCGCTGTACATATTTGTCTTTAGGTTTTCGAGGAAAGGTTAAGGAACGCACCCTAAACGAGAGAACGTCCCAACAGATTTTGGCCTCCATGTCAACGCGTAACATTTTTCCCTTCGTCACTCTTACGCCACATAGTAACGAGCATCACGGGAAAAAATGGTTTAGGTATCAGAGAAATAAATAATAATTGGTTACAGGACCGGAACATCTTCATTGATGTTTGCACTCTCCTCAGCTATTTTGACCATTCCGGTTTAAATCTGAAACATTTGTTATTCGGATAATACATCTGATTGGATTATTTCTGATATTAGGTTTACCGTACCGTATCTTAGGTTAGGGTCGATCAGGTCATACTAAACGGTTAAATTGTAGGAAAGAAATTGACTATTTTATCCAGCAGTTTTCAAAATATTGCATATAATTTTCATCAGCGTAAACTTTTCGTTGAGTGTTGAGGCAGTCATTGCATCCTCAGTTTTTACTTACACAAATTGTTTATCATCTTCAGAAAGTTATTCCAGAAACTTTCGAGCAAAAAGATAGTGCTTCCTCTTTAAAATATATAACTAAGCATCTATGAGCAACTATCAGGTGATTGTTGAGAATGAACCCCACTCTGGAAAATGTAAAGATATTTGGCAAGTTTACAGTTGAGAATAAAATTGTTGCTATTAGCAAAGTGGATTTAACATTTTTAAGTTTTAACACTCATCCCCGCAAGAGTCTTTCTTCACTCTTTGGAAGTTTGCTAGTCTTACGATTTAATTAAACGCAGGGCCGAGCAATGCTCCATTGAAATAAGTCCCACTTACTTTTTTTACGGAGGAAAACGGTTCTGACAATGACGGTAAACATTTGGTTGCGACAGCGAACGGCTTCCTCAGAATGCGACTCTGCGAAGACTTCAATTAAGGCACAGTAGGATTTCGCTCTTGCTACTAAAAAGAGAGTATACCACTAAATCACTGCCGCATGGGAGCAGCTTAAGAAAAACTCCTCGAGATATCATCAGTTTTTGGGCGCGTACTTAACAACATATCAAAGGTTCTCTGTCTTAAATATAGTCAAAACCGCGAGTAATAGCTTAAAACTAGTGTCACCAGTCCTCATACACGAAAATTTATTAGAAATACGTTTCCTCGATCTTCTGGAAATCAGCAAAATCAAATTATATAGATATTGTCAAATTTTAAATGACTCACGGAAGCCCGTAAAACTCTAAATAAGCACTTTAAAACAGCAATATTTTGGGGGGCATTCGATAGCGCCCAAAAACCACAAGCACCAACGCCGCAAGCGCCAGTCCGTAACCGCCAAACGAGAAAAGTCGCAAACGCCAAAGTTCGTATAGGTTAGGTTAGGTCAACTTAGGTTAAGTTAGGTTAGGCTAAGTTAGGTTAGGTAAGGTTAGAATTGCGGTTAAGACCTTTGGCGTTTGCGATTTTCTCGTTTGGCGGTTACGGATTGGCGCTTGCGGCGTTGGCGCTTGTGGTTTTTGGCGCTTATGACAGCTGCCCAATATTTTTACTTCGAATAATAAAAACAAGTGCGAATAAGTGGAAAGTCGCTAATTTACTGTGAGTGACTCGTCTAGATTCGGAGAGAAGGAAAGTAACAAAAGAGATTTGCGCTAAAGATTAGGGAGAATCTTCAATGTAGAAAAAAGACTAACGACCATCAAATCAGAAAATTATAAAATCGGCTTGACGCCAGCACAGATGAAAAGATTTCTGGGGAAGCATTTTAATGAAATCTTTGAGGACCCTGTTCAAATAAACGGGTTACAATGGATTCTTTTCAAGAGGCGAAATTTGGGAAAAGGACAGGCTGAGGTTTTCACTGCTGTCGACACAAAGAGGAGAAGAGAAAATGAAAAAAAAAAGTTGACGATCTAGATTTGGCGGAAGCGAGGAGGAGATGACAGTGCTTTTAATTGGCTCGGTCTGCACTGCGCTCCGCGGATGCTCTTGCTGTAACCATAGCAACAGCATCATCTTCCCTTTCCGCTAAACTTTCCAAAACTGACGTATCTTACAAAAAAATGGTTTCGACGGTGACACTACTTGTGTATGGCAAAACAAGTTGGAGCTCTCTAAATTTAAAATCAAGTACAAGAAGGGTTCGCCGCATCCATCGCGGCAAGAACGTCAGCTCAAGTTTTTCAAACCAGCTTTTGTATTGTTTTGCCAAACGAAAACTATAATTAAAATTTGCGATTGACAATGACCATTTTTTTCAGAGAAGACAAATAGCACACCCCGTTTTATTGACTTAAAGCAGCCGAAAACTACTTTCCGACTGAGGTATAAAACTTGTTTATTTTAAACCAATCCGCAACAGAGCACGTAAAATATTGTCAATTGATCATAAGCATACATATTGTTACATAAAACGAAATTTCTTCGTACAGCGTAACAAAAGAAAAGTCTGCAATGAAGATGCCTCATTGTACTATCGTGATCAAAAGTCGCAGTCACTCTTAAGCGTGGAAAAATCCACACGAGGTGTGACTCGATACTTCATCTCAGTACAGTTGTGATCGAAAGTTATGTCACTTCGACAGGGACTCTTATTTCATGGATAGTGGTGACATGATTTTTGATATTGACTGTACGGTGCAGGCCGCCCCTGATTTTGCTCTGCTAGCAGCGATAGGCGTGCGGTTGGGGTGGAAATGGATGCCGAAACATCCTTCGCAATCTAGGAACGGAAATGCTGGGCAATTCCGTGGTATGCCCCCCCCCCCAATATCAGCCCTATGATCCACAACGCTCCGTTGGCAGGTCTCTGTGGATTATTTCCAGTCTGTCTTAAATTCATGAATGTTAGTTCCCAAGGCTTGTCGTAGGATGCCAGGAGTCCAGTGAAAAGTTGTCTAGCTGAGGCGGGAATCAGCGAGTGCGTAATAAAATATGGAGGAGAAACAGATGGTGTTTTTAATACGGATTATGGAGCCGGGGGGTTCCTTTCACAAGTTCCTTACCTTTTAACTAGCCCTGTGTCTCATCTGCTTAGCGGGCGCGTTCCGAACTAAGTCCACGGAAAAGATAAGAAACAGATAAAATGATGTCTGAAATTAAAAATATTCATGTTTCATCAACTTTTGAGTTAACCTTCCAGGAGGGTATAAAGACAGGGGAAAAGTTTCTTACTATTTCTAAAGAAAAACCCATCAACAATAATTGTAACACTAAAAAGATTTCCTCGAGACCTCTCGTTCATCTCTCTATTGACATTATTTGTCAATAGGTAATTAATAGGGATAACCAAATTACGCTCTTCCCGTTTCAACATCACACCTAAGACGAGAATAGGACTACCTAAAATAGGGAATTAATTTTTAAAATAAGCGGGGTGGCGTGGCAAAGGGAAGGATGGAGCGAAGAACGCGGCACCTACCCTAACCTAGTCTTGACGATGTAAAATATGAAACCAAAAGTTGAACCATGATTAAACCAAAAAGGTGTAAATTTCAACTATAAAATTGACAGGGTATTGTAGCAGGAGCGAGGGCGAAGAAGGTGAATGACTGGCAGGTGTCGTGACCTCCTCAACAATTTTCGAACGGTAAAACGTTCAAAAAGATCGTAATCGGCAAAAAAAAGGAAGTGAAAACGAGATGTAGGCAGTTATTTATTCAGGGGATGACGCATACAAAGAAGGGAGTTGTGTCAGCAACCTCGCAACGCATCGCAGCTTTTTAATTTCCTTTATCCCTCCCCCCAGCCCGCCTCTCGCTACTTCAGGGTTCAAGAACCCCCACCTCGTCAACTAAATTCGCCACACTCAAAAATTTGAATGGGTTTAATGTCATATCTCGAGCTTATTTCACTCTGATAAGCTTATGAGGGTTAGGGACATATTATCTGCGTAGGTTAGGGTAGGTTCGCTTCACGCATAGACATTTTTCCTGATCCCAGGAAATGTTTTATTGAAAAAGTGACAAAACATTTTTTTCTTCGCGCGAGATTTTTTTTTCCATGACACAGGAATTTTTTTCTTGCGGTAAGAAAAAAGAATTTCGCTCCAAAAAAATAAAAAATAAAAATAAATCGTGCGGCAACGAAAATAATTGTTCTGTCACCTTATGAAGAAAACATTTTTCTTGGCATAAGAAATCATTTTTTGTGAGAGTTAGGTTCACTGTAAACAGAGAATCTTAAATTCAGATGCAACAAAAGTCAAAATCACGGTTCTAAAAAAAAATTCAGTCTCAATATTCACACTGAATTTTAGTAACTGTATATCGTTCTTAAAACGCGACTTTGTTAGAAAGTAAAAAGGAAAGTCTGAAATTAAGTAAATAATTGGACGGATTTTTTCTTTCAGATCAGTAATCTGACTTTCGTTGCATCTGAATTTAAGATTATCTTGTTACAGTTGTTGAGTTAGATGCCTTGTGCCTCGCTTCGCTACCACTCCGCTAAGACCTCTAGCATCGACGGCCATTTTTCGCAAGCGTTTCTTCAATCGTAATCTGACTCATCTATACGACATAGAATCGAGCTAAAGATACGGGCCACCATTGCTTCATTAGTCGATATCCTTACATAAGAGTTAGACGACTCCTCATATCCACCGTCCATGATGTACTACAGTACCTGTAGAGCTGTAGAGTGGGCCCAAAAATTCATGACCTCTGCCTCCGTAAGAAATTCATAGAAACAGGGATCGATACTTTTGTGGCCTTTTGTACATTAATGTAATGCATGAAATATATCATCTAACACATACAACAAATTAATTTAAAAAAAGTTTTTCACACGATGTATCATACACAACCTATCTCGTACACCCAATCTATCTCTTCTTATCTGATATATGATTGAACAGTTGACATGCTATCATTAATGCTGTTTTTTTCGTGAGAATAATTAATGTTGGCTAACAACAAGTAATGATCAATTGAATGCCCATATCAATCCGATTAAAGCGAGCACGCTGACTGGATAATCACATAGTTACGCTACATAACTATTAAGTAACACTTTTGTATGGAAAAAAGACTTCGGTAGTATGAGTATTTTGGCAAATGAGCGGTTACATCATCGTAGCGCACACCTTGCGAGGCAGCCGTCGCAAGTGGAATACGGCACCTCTCGTTACGTAGAGGCGCACCGAAGTTCACTGAACTCTTCAACACACTGATGGAACTTCGGGTGAACACCTCGATATATTAAACTCGATTTTCAAGTATTTGAACCAAAGGAAACGTCGACACCATTTTTATTAAAACACTTTCTCTCGATTTGGAAAAATTATGGGCCTAGTGAGAAATTGTTTCTTTCAAGAATGGGATTCTGAGAATACGAGGTTTGCCGAGCACATGTCTGTTTGCCGTAACAAGACATTCACGTCGGGAGTTGTCACACTGTCAAGACTTGTCTGTTTTACTTCGCCTAGCCTAGAGATGTCTGAATACGCTATCCATAGAATGGGTCATAGAAATGATGACACGTGCATTTTCTTGTCAGTTTCCTCTCTACAATTTTCTTGGTTATTATGTGAAAAATGAGAGAGGGGACTGAAACGGCTTTGAACAACTACAATGCCTCTTCGGGCGTACTCCGGATTTTTATTTTTTGCATGAACTAAATTTTCATATTGTGACGGGACCTGTCTTCTCAGAAATTATCCTCGAATGTGTACGAGGCTGCGCCACATTGAAGACGATCGGATTTGCTTTTTTATCAAGCTTATCTTCCTGAAAAAAAAGGCTGATTTTGGAGAGGACATATATTGAAAGGTGATTCTAAGAAACCGCTCTCTTTCCTTTTTAACATGAAATTAATCGGACATAAAAAAAAAACTTCAGTGACTTTGGTAGGTATAGATGAACGTGACGCATTTTTTGTATATAACACGTCCATGGAATCACAACTTATAATTAACTTTCAGAAAATACGGATTTTTAGATTGAGTTTGGAGTAGAGGATGAAGATATGGAGGTCGTTCTAGAAAACTGTTTTCTTGTGCAAATTACCGGAAAACATTACTATATTCCGAAGATCACTAATTCCATAGGTTCGCCCTAAACATGACCTGCTGTGGGGTTAACAGGAAAACTGAATGCAGACAAAGACGGAAAACCTATGTCATTGTCCAAAATGGGCAACCAAATACTGATTTTTTTAAAAATGATAGTCAATCTCGGATACAGAGGGATTGAGTAGCCTCGTAGAAATTGAAGGACAAGGAGGGTAAAGATATGAAATAAGATGAAGAGGAGAGCGAATAATGACGAAGAGCACAGAAATCTCGGAAATATTTAAAGTCATACATTTAAGACCAAGTATCAATTGACTCACAGCAACAATTCACTTAAAGTACACTGTATAAGTTAAACACTTACAATACACTCCAAGTTAAACTCTGGTCATGACAATATCTTTAGAGGAGCACGGGAAAAATGGTTACGTTACTGCAACAAAATAAGGGACAACAAATGAATTTTTTGTTACTTCAACCAAAAGTTTTGCTGCAGCAACCAAACGTTTTGTTGATAGAACTAAACATTTTGTAGTAGTAAAAACATATTTTGCTATCCCTATTTTAACAAATGACTTTGTTGGTATAACAAAACCTTTTTTTTCCGTGAAAGGATATGCGTGGTATTTAAATAAACCCAAAACGGTACAAGTTGACCCCCCTCCAAAAATTTGCGTTCCAAATCTGCCTCTGCTGATTGTGAGTGTGAGGCTTAAGGAAGCACGTGTCGGGAGATGGGTTATCGAACGAAATTCGTAGGATATCTTAGGGGCACGTGCTACGCAAGGGGTTATCGAACGAATCTACGAAAAACTACTGATTTTGGGAGGCAAGGGCCGCGCGGCACGTGTCCTAGAAAGGCGACCCTGATGGGCGGGCCGTTGACGCGCCAAATTTGAATATTGTAAACGTGTGTTTCGTAACCTATAGCTGCACGGCGGGTGGTGCGGTGCACTCTGAACAAGGCGGGTGAAAAGGCGGGCAGGGGCCGAGCGGCGAGAGGCGAGACGAGAGTGGCGGGCGCGGCCGAGGCTGGTCGGTCGGGTCGCCTGGCTGGCCCAACGGGAAGCGGCCGCTGCGCCGGATAAAGAGCACATTAGCGGAGGACATTGGTCGGAGGACCCGGGTTCAAATCCCGCCGGAGTCCGAATCAGCAAATCAAATCGAGCCAGGCGCCGTTATATCACCGTCAACGAGTGCGCGGTTGGACACGCAAGGTCCACGTCCCTTGAAATCGAATCTCAAGGTCTTATCCGAATTACGGAAGATGTGTTTCCTTAAAAGAGCCGAATAAGGTCCAGGAGGGGCTTAAACCTTTAAGGAGTACGAATTTTTTGTTCAGGAAATTTGGTAAAAAAAGTAAGATTTAAGATTTGAAATCGTGATTTTTTGTATAAGGCACTGATGAAATTGGGCGATAAGCGATCAAAGGTCGATTTGTGAACCCTGGAGTAACACATTAGTTTTTAATTTAAAAATAAATACGCAAAAAAAAGGAAGATTTTTTCAGGAAGGTGATTTTGAGCTGATGGAAACCTTGCTTTAGGAGAAGTTGAATATCTGTTGAATTCGAATTTCTATTTAATGTGCACAAAATTCGTTGATTTTTTTTTGTCGTAAAGTTGACATTTGCGCAGGGTAACCATATGGATGAATTGAACGTGCTGTCTCCTCCTCAGTAAAATATCACAGGGAATTCTCCTAAATAGATGGTGACATTAAAAAGGCTTCAGCTCTCTCATCATTTAGAGGCCTATCTCACTTTTTAGGATGCAATTATCATGGAGTGATATATGTTTTTTTAAGAAAGCCCAAATGCGAGCGGTGGGCATACGAGTATGTGCGTTGAGCGAGTTTGATATGTTCCAAGGAGATGTACCGTGAGCAGAATGTGGAGCACGTTGTCAGACATCGGGGAAAGGCGTTTTATGATGAATTACCTTATTTTAACTTATTCTTTTTCCCCCTCTCGTTTCTATCTTTTTCAGATCCTTTGGAACGTCCGTGCCACACAGCTGTGTCTTTCTACGAAAATCTAAACAAAAACTGATCATCAAAAACTGACAATAGAAAAACTTAATGCACAATGATAGTCCAATTAAAAAGGTACATCGGCTACCTATCATAATGAAATTGTCAAACATCATTATTAAGCTCATTTCCGAGAGCATACACTCAAACATAAGATGACCCTAAAACTAAAAACAGTATTTACAGCTCATTTGTCTTGACGGGCTGTTCTTGACCTTCAGAGAAAAAATACTCTACAATACAAATAAATCTCTACTTAAGTAACTTGCACATTATCTATTTCATAGGGAAAAGAATTGCCTCAATTAAGGATATAGCAGTTCAAAAGCAGCATTTCACGAAATTTTAAGCGAAAAGGTATTGCTGATTCCTCAAAACCAAAATTTCTTCAGCATTCTGTGAACACGAATCAGATATTTTTTCATCACAAAGCATAACAGGATAAATATTTTAGAGAGGTTTTACGGCACACCATCATACAGAGAGCAAAAAAATGCAACGCAACGCATATGTCATAAAATGGTGATCGTTCGACAGAAATTTAAGCGTGATTAGACCACAAGTCACGTTTATTCCACTTTTAAAATAAAAGTACAAGTTAAGAGTGTAGGCTAGTTTGACCAGTATCGAAGCGAGCGTGTCCCTTTGACAGAGCAGTCTAGTATTATTCACTAGGTTTCGAATCCGGTCAGTCGAGTTTTTCGAGCACTTCTAGTTGACTGATCAATTAGAACCGCGGGTGGGTCAAACTATTAGCACAACGCGCCACCGGCGATATTTGCTCTCTTATTTTTTAGCCGACACGAACTGCGTTCCTTAGAAACGAATACCAATAATAAGAAAAGACGCCTCCTTGTTCAAAATACAAAAACTTTAATTTAGCAGTGTCCTTTCCTACCTTTTATTTGTTATTTATACTCGCTTCAACAGCTAAGGTCAACAGCGAGTTCTGTGAGGGGGGAACGGTGAGGTGAACTGTGAGGTGAACTGTAAGGTTCGGAAGGGAGGAAGGTATGCGGCTATGGCCGACATGTAGTGGCACCACCCAGATATTCGTCTGGAGGTGGGAAGGGTAACCACAGAAAACCTCCCCAAGTTGGCCGGCCGCCGGGATCGATCCCGGGACCTCCCGAATGAACAACAGCAGTGATGACCACTAGACCACTGCTCTCGGTATTCAATACTTTTTGCGATCTACCTTTGATCGAAGAGCCGGGAAGGCATTAATTTAATCTGACGTAATTTAATATCACTTCATTAAGGAGAGCGATATCGAAGTGAGGCACCTTACCTGGTGTAACCCATCCGGTTGAACACAGTAAAACTAAACTCTATTCCAGGTAGTCACACACCTGTGTTGGGTATGAAGGTGAAACACGGGGACAGCGTGGTTTGGTTAATACAGAAGATATACCTATCAACAACAATAGCAATGAAAAAGTCTCGTTAAGAGCTCTCCTAATACGGTTATATGTACACACGGGTATTTAAAAATACGAAATCACGCTCTCCCCCTGTTTTTCCTTCATGCCTTAAACAGAGGTTAGTTTTTATAGTAAATGTCGTTAAATCTCATTATGTAACGAGACAGAAGGACCCAAGAGGTCTAGGATATGTAGTCGGGAACTTTCAGTGCTTGTTGACAAGGGCAACGCTTTTTACTCGTTCTACCTTCCTTCTCCTTTCTTCATAAAAAGGAGGTAGGACGAGTATTGTTGAGGGGTCAGTTTTGGCGAAAAAAGAAAACTCGTCGTT
>Ga0058701_10005109_pt1 | contig 10818 bp, 5 predicted proteins | sample AgamicOrMae_FD_97039 | JGI IMG/M metagenome (GOLD analysis project Ga0058701, IMG submission 97039) | Agave microbial communities from Guanajuato, Mexico - Or.Ma.e | ecosystem: Host-associated > Plants > Phyllosphere > Phylloplane/Leaf | place: Guanajuato, Mexico | collected 2012-06-04 | reverse complement strand
TGTTGTAAGATGGGTAGAAAATATACTCGCTGCACTATTCTGAAATTTTCATGAAATGAACTGCTAAATTTAAATAAATTTACTGTATCAGCCTCCTTGCTATTTTGAGAAACGCGGTCACATTAGTTTTCTGCACTAGCTTCATTTCTTAAATGTAATTTAATTAAAAGGACCGAGGTAATACGGTTTAAATGTTAATCTCATCCTTCTGTACGAAATTTATATCATGAAAGTTCCTATTTTGTTGCCTAACCCAAGAAAGAATGCGTTTTGTAAATTACACAATGTAGGAACGCTTCTACTAATATGCAGATCTTCTTTCACCGAACATTAAAATTACGGTTACTGTTCCTGCGACAAAGTAGTAAAAAATGGAAAACCACCTTCGGGAAGAGGGTCCCTCGCAACAATGGCGCTCTTTACGAAGCAAATACCGTAAATCCATAAGCATAACGTCGAGCATGTCTAGAATGCAAGCATGTTCAATGTTTTTAACGACTTGAGGTTACGAGCCACAATATTTCCAGGTCAAAACCTCAGAAAACGTAAAGCTGTGCTACTTTAAGGAGACCAGTCTCCCATTTTGATTTGACCTACGATTTGGCAACGTTCTTCAGTCTGGGTGTTGTTACCGTAACTTATGTCTAAGATCCGATTCAGTTGGGCTTTCAAGGATATACTAAAGTTCAACTACAGCAGATGTTTCGAACCACGCTGTCACTTTGTTTCGTATCACACGTTATTATTTTTTTCTACAGATTTGTTAAAAAAGGAAGCTTATACCATTGAGATTGATTAAAAAAAATACGACGACTCATCTATCTGGCTCTGAGCTGACTGCCCGTTTTACGTCTGCTTATTATTTTTTTTAAAAAAAAGAAGAATCTTTCTGATTGTTGTTATCAAAAGGGATTAAAAAGACAGGAAGACCGAGGAAACACATAGTAGTTTTAAGGTGGTTCCAGCGACGCAGACTAGTCCAGTTCTTAAAAAAATCAATAAATCTTTTTATTAATACCAAAGTTTAGAAAATCAATGTGTCAGCAATCTACTCACAATCAGTTCCTCTTCACATTTTTATTGTGATCATTAACAGTGGTATTTTGATAATTCACAGCAAGGTTTATTTTGAATAACAAGCTTTCGTCCACTAGCTGATTTGACTCATTTTCCATTAAAATAGTGATGTTTTTGAAGTGTTTTAAAGTAAGCGAACTGTAAATATTTGGCTAACTTTACCAGATTGATTCTTATATACTCAACATATGAAATAGGTTTCTTAGTAAACATGTAATCCAAATCAGACGCTAAAAATCATCCACCAGATTGTGCGCTATTATTCTGAACTCCTGTAAGCTACATGTATTTTTCTCAACTTTGGAATAAAAGTGGGTCGAAGTATAAACAAAACAGTCATTTCTTAAATTTCACCATACAATAAAACACATATTTTTGAGCCAATCCTTAAAGTTTCAAGTTTTATACAGACTAAACCCACTATGCTAGAACCACCTTTAGTTATATTCCCTTTGAATAGGACAAAAACTTGGATCACATGCTGCCCCAGGAAAAAATTACACCTTTCCCCACAGCGAAGCCTTAGCATGGAAAGTTTCAATCACAATCACCCATTGAAAATATTAATAATCTACTCCCAGGTGACCTACATCTTTCACTTCCTCGAACATACTTTTGCTTGGGTTCCGTCCATCAATTCTTCAACAGCATTAACGCGGAAATTGCTAATATTGCTACGTCGCACACAAAACAGTAGCGTTCAAATTCAAACTTGAAATCTCCTGTCACATATTGATAATTATTCAAATCATCCGCTCCGCGTGATTCAATATACTGTATAGACCACCTCCGCTACTGATACCCAAAACGAACCCTAAACTAAGATTCAGAGGCGTTCAGCCGTTGGTGTGTTCGGCCGCGAAGATTAGCTTTGCGAAAAAAAATTGCATCCTTCCCTCCAAGGTAAACTCCGCCCTCGAAGGGAGGGTAAGGCAGTTTCTGTGAAGCGCTCTCTTCGAGAGGGTACTCCCGCTGTCTTCCTCCCTTCGACACGGACCTTTCGTATCGACGCAAAACGAAATCTGTGTTAAGACCTTTAAGGGCCTGGCAACACATTTCATGTCAACTCAAAATCGGCGTAATAGCTCTAACAATGAGAAAAGTAAAGTTTGGCCACCACTGTTGAGGACAAAGCGAATGTTTTGGACATTCAATCTCGTACGATTTTGACAAATATCAAACAGCACGGGAGGTCCACGAGAAAGCAAACAGCTCTTGAGTAAACTACCTTGTAATACTCACGATGGTCGCGCTAAATGCTGTTGAATCAGTCTCCTCCCCGCTTCCCCGCGCTTTTACACTCCCTCGTCCATCCCACAAAAACAAACACGAGTCGTTCCTTCATTCGTTTTTCAGCTACTCTCTTTGATGTGTTTCTCAGAAGAATATCTGTCCAGATTGTGAGCCGTTGGTTATATGCATTTCAGGAAGGAAGTGCACACAGACTTAAGTACCTTCACATTCTACTTTTAGGAGAAAGGGGAGGTTTAATGTTGCAACTAACCAAGGGGGTCTGCAGTCCATTAATTCCTGCTGCCACTTTGGGTACTGTACTCCTTTTCAAATAAGCTCTGCAAATCGTAAGGTGAGCGTTAATTGATCATAATATTTTTGTTTTCAAAGTGTTGGTCATCAGCACGTTAAGTACCATCTCTGCCTTGAAAAACCGTTCTCCACGCGTTTGCTAACAATTCCGAGTCAACAAAGAACCATTTACTTCGTACATTTGACCGTTCGCTTGGTCTATGATATCACCCCTGTATCTCTGAATAGCCACAGTCGGTACTCCATTTTTTCCCTCTCACATGCAGAATCGCAGATATCCCTTCCAGGCCAACTCGGTAACTCTATGGAAGACTCGACTTTTATTCGAGTTTTTTAAGAGACCAGTTATGAAAGCGCGTGAAATCCTCCTTTACAGCTCTGACGCTATTTGATTGTTCCTCGTGTGATTTAAATACCGGTATTCCAGAGGCCAGGGAGAATGTTCCGTCGACGTCAAATTAATTTCAAACGTATCATAAAAGAGCTGTTCGCAACGAAAAACAACACTTTGGACGCTCGTCGAATTAGGCTAGTTTTAATTTCAGTTTTGACAACAGGCTGAACGTTCCATGGAGATGCCGAATGGCTCCTTTAAGTTGGAACGTATTCTGATCCTTGGACGTTTTGAACAGTTTGAGGAAGTTCCGGAAGATTCAGCCGGGCACCCACGTGGGAAGTGTCCGTTGCAAAATACACCTATCTTATTTAAATAAGAAAAAACAATGGACAGGCTGAGTTACCTCACACAATACCTTTTTTTTTGGTAATGTATCTAAGTTTTGTTTGGTTGAGAAAGCGGCGTTAAATGCGAGAATAAAACTTCTGAAATGACCAAAGTATATCACGAATTTGCGATATTGTCCTCAAAGCACTGCACATCTAAAAAATAAATTTGAAATCGTTTTATTCTGCTGCAACTTTGAAAATGCATGCAAGTACTGCGTTGTACCAAAAATCCCCCCCCCCAAAAAAAAACCCACAAAAAAACAACCAGTTGTGTAAATTTCTACAACTTTCGGACTGAATTTTTGGGGAGTATAGGAAATAAAAAATCTGCCTGCATAAGAGCAATTGTTGAAATGCTGACTTTGAGGGTTTTCTCTAAAAACATACCCGCAATACCGTTTCATTTTGCTTTCATTTAGTTCTAAACCTCTGCATGTCTTATCTACCGACCATCTAAAGTAAAGCTCTGATATCCCCGTGGAGTATCCGGTATTGCGGCTGTGCGTATACTAAGCGTGTTTGCGTGCCACCGCTTTCACTACAACTGTGAAATATCCAACTTCCGATTCGTACTGTGTTGCCAACAACTGCAATTGCGCTTTTTCTCACTTAACTTGGTAAGACTGTGGATGGCTTGAAGAATGATCTTTTTAAAGGTTTGGGAAGAGAGCATGGTATCACTCACTTCGGCGATTAGACCTATTTTAGATGATGTGAGGTTCACCCACCGAAAGACAACACTAAAGTTTCCGGAATTTTTGGAAATGCCCGAAAAAGAGCGATGACTTACATCCCAAGGAATAAATCGGTATAATAATAATGAATCATTCGGCTCATTCAATCTTAAACAGAGCTAATTTCAGACGACTCCAGCCAAAAAATAAAGTAAGGATTAAATTTGCTTGAATCCAAATACTCAGAAAAATAGAAGTAACCAATCACAGAGATTTGCTTTACTCATCTGTCCGATGCTACCTGACGCATGTGAAGGGACGGGGTTGAAAACTAGAAAGAGGAGAGGACATTGTAGAACTGCACGGTCGAACCGGCAACCCACGAAGATGCCCTGTGACTTTTCAGTGGGCCAGGAATTGGGCCAACGGTCACGCTACTATCTCAATAACACGGCATTCGCCTACATCCACGATTGATTTCTATTGAAGAAGGAACAAAATGAATACAGAGCTCCCTCCCAAACAAAAGGTTTTTGCCTTTGATGATATTTGTCCATGGGGGCGGCAGCGAAATTTCCAAACATTGACACCCGATCCGAGGTTTTCCCAAGTTCGCTGAATTGTTGTAAGGTTACCAATCGTAAATAATTCAAATGCTTTCGATTATACGAAGTTTTTCTTCCTTTGGAAGTCGTGAGATGCAGGCGTATATGCTGCTTGAACTAATACCAGCTCGGATTTATTATGGCATCGTCACGGTCTTAAACATGTATACATCATCGCGGTATAAACCCTCCAGTTGAGCGAAAGTAGTTGGCTTGGCGCATGTAAGGTACACCTATCCAAACTTCTATCACATTGCCAACTAACCCCTTTAATTTTCTATTCATTTTTACGTTCAATAAAGCTCAAGCAACGCTAAAAATGTTTAAAAAGATGTTGTTTTCCTCTGTGTATAAAAAAAAGACAAACAGAAGCATATTTCTGTGTCTACCGATCCTACATTGTTATTTTGGATTATTCGAATTTGTGAATATTTCGCAGATTTTTCGCGGTCTCTTGCGCTTGGAAATATCCAAGTTTCACTTATTGAAAACTGTACGGTACCTTACGGCCTTGTGAATAGAAATTGAGAACCTGTCGGTAAAATAGCAAGTTCTTCATATTTGTATTTTATCCAACTACACCTTGTTATTTGAAGTTTTTCTTTTAGTATTGAGAACCACCTATAATTTTGTCAGAATGTTACCTATTACACGCAATTTCTTTATGCATACGTATCAAGTAGTACGCAATTTTACCGTGCAGCGACATCAATCACCCAAATTGAATTAGGAGTCCCCTGTTTAAACTACTTCCACAGAATTTCACTGAAGTGTTCTCTTTGATGGTACAACGTAATAACCTCGTACGGGTATGAATAACAATAGCCACCCACTTTCTCTCGGCCACTATAGTTGACCTCAAAACCAAATGGGTCATCCATCCCGACCACAAAGTACACCAGCTTACCTCTACACTTCATACACGGGGTCTCACAGTGGCGCCACACAGAGGCGGAACATTGCAAAATGCCGGTGCGCTATTACAGCCTAATTTCTACCGACTAAAGTGTCAGGTCTCTAAAAGATCTTCTGACTTATCGCTTGAGTAACTAAAAAAATAGTTACGAATTTTCAAAAGGATATTTAAGGAGAGCAGTTTCCGACGATTGTATTTTAAATAACTTACAACGAATGGAGGTCTAACAAAATACTATTTTGTCGTTTAAACTTACCTTGAGTACCTGCTCGCCAACACAGCACATGGAACAAACAAACAAAGATTAGTCGATGATCTCAACATAAACAGACATTGTAAGATTGTTCCCCAGCATTGTGTTCAGTAATCTTCAGCCGTGAACCTCGAAGTATGTTCCAATAAATACAAGATCAAATCTATTTCTTCAACAGCTGTAACGCCATAGTTTTTTGAAACAGACAGGGGCAAAATGACTTTATTTCACAAGCACAGTTCGACTTGCGTTATGGACAAGATTTTCCAAACCTCTTATCCACCATGTAAAATAGGAAAATATATTTGGCTTATGTGGCCTACATGTCACATATAATTGCGCTATATATGCTCGCTATAAACATATCTGGGAAATTACGTTTCGCCATATATGGGTATTTTGCGACTTGATTTCGCCTTGGGCAATAGATTTTAAGTTGATGCGGCATATATGTTGGTGCTGCAAATATGTCATATATTAGGAACTTATAAGAGAAATAAATGTAAAATATGAGGCACTTATATGCCCAAACTAAAGGATGCATATATGAGACATACATTTTTCCATTTTACATGGGCTGCCAAGTCCTACAATCTACAATCAAAGTATGGGTAACAATTCCTAGATCCCAGCCTGGTCTCGCTCCGGAGTTAGTGTAACGTAAACCTAAAGGTCTACGTAAAACAAGAACTTTATAAAAGGTCCACAGGCCCTGAACATCTTCTCGTCCGTCCTTGTGCCACAGGGAGATTTGCGCCTTTGACGAAACTTCGTCTACATAAGCCTCCTAAAGAATATGAATTTCCGTAAAAGTTCCGCTCTTGAGTTACTCATAAAACATGTGTGTTTAACAAAGCATCCTACAAGCAAAACATAACTAACAATGTAAGGGCAAAACCAATCCCGATGCCTAGAGCGATGCTTCCGCAAACGCTGCCATCAGCGAACATCGCCGGGTGGTTTCAAAGAGAATACCAACGCACGATTCATTCCACTAAAAAATTTTACTTCCATGTTCGTAAAACGAATGGAAGTATTTCTCCGGAAGCCTGGAGGCCGCAGCGAGACACAAGTTTCATGGCTTTTCAGTCATATTCTGTTTACAATACCTCCTCACAGCAAGTAAATGCAAACATTGTGCGGGACAGAGTAACTTTTTGGGGTGGTATCGTTTTACTCCTACTTCCCTCAAATAGTTTATTCTTTCACAGTCACAGTTGACAATGAAAAACTTCCAAGGGGATAAATTTTGTATTCCAAATGTCTTTTTGCACTCGAAAATGAGTTCCACTGAAAAATGTTAAGGAAACTACCCCGCGAAAAAATACGCTTTCGACGCTTTTTCTCCAGATGAGCATTCTGAAGCCCAAGGAATGAAACTCGAGGTCCGAATTTCCCAAATTAAAACTACACCGGAGTAAACAGTTCCCAATTTCTCAGGATATTAAAATGCGCTCGTGTTTTCCCGCGATTAACAAAGAAATTCAAATATTTAAAGGCGTGGCGGGGTGCTCCACTGAGATAGCCAAATGAACCGAAAGGGGGCAAAAGCCGAGCAGGTGAAAGAGCCCTCGTCATCCATGGAACCTTTCCTTAGAAAGTCCACCACCGCCTCTGACGTCGCAAGGGCGTCTTTACGCTACCGAGGACCGTCACAAGGAAAACAGGCATGTTTGCGTCAAAAGAAAACTGGACTGTAAGAAGAATCCTTTTTTAGATTACGTTATGAAATGAATCTCTTCTGAGTAATTAAAGAAAAAAAACCTAAAAAATCAATTTAAAAGAGACTATTGTTTGCGCAATATTAACATAAAAACTTACAGGGCTAAATCATTATTTTTACTTTCCAGATATAAAAGTATCGTTTTTTGTCAGAAATAATCGATTTTCAGATTTTAACTAATCTTCCCGTAAAATATTTATCTGTGACTGTACTCTAAGCTCTTTGCAGTGCGCTGGAGAGGAAAGTATACTAAAAATAAGACTCTGGCTATGAGACAACACTTAGACACAGATTCTTTTAGGGGTCTAGTGTAAAAAGGGGGTTAATAAGCAGTTAGCTTATAAAGGGATATTTTGACATATTTGCGGTTCTTTCAAAAATTTATCTGAAGATTTTGTTTAATTTGCCGACAAGCAATCGTGCTATTGGATCACAGCAAACTACATCATAACCGCAACAAAAATTGTGCTAATTTGAGGTCCAACGCTCTTTTTTTTCCCTTATTTATTTTTGTGACTTCTTTGATGGCTAAGGCACACTGATGCAGGGAAATATTGCATCCGCTGTTCGAACAAATCGCGTTCTCATGTGAATAGGGAATAGGATCAGCTATACAAATAATGCTTAATCTTATGGAAAGATATAGTAAAGATAATAGAAAGAAGGCTGAGATTTCTTCAGCGCATTAAAGGACTAATTTTAATGCGGAGTTTCAAAAAAACTAATTACTTGATTTCATTGCGAGAAACCCTTGTCGAGGAGACTGTATGCGCGGAGCAACTTGAAGTAACCAGGATCACAGTCGTCAGAATTGTTTGGTGGATAAGTAGCTGCTTTTTCACAAGTTTCGAGTCATTTTTAAATTAATTTATCCAAACGCATACGACCCCTTTCCCCCTCTATGTATTACTCTTTCTTATAGCTTTAATCACTCTAAAGGCCCTGCTAAAATGGCAAACAACTTTAGGCAAAAAAGTAGGCAATAATGAAACAATATTGCACAACCCCTGAAGACATCAAATAAATGAAAATCTGATGGCAAAAAAAGAAAAAAAAAGGAATGTTTGAAGAGTAACGGTTGTGGGGCTTGCTAACCATTCGGTGATACTGAAGGTCACTACACTGTATTCGAGTGAATGTTTTGTGACCGGACTGAACCGGAAGAGACAGCACAAAAAACAACAAAAAACAAACAAAAAAACAAAAAAAAAACAGCGCAGCGCGGAGCAACGGACAAATAAAGTACCTAATCAATAACCTCATTAAAAAATAGACTTTTGACAGACGAGGGGCGATACTTTGCCGACTTTTTTTAAATCTCCTTTTGATAGATTTCAGTCAATGATTTATTCGGGTACCCGAGAAATCGATCGATTAAGTGTGGCAACGTTGAATAGATAGAAAAGTGGTGTCAACCGTATCGTAAAGTACCAGTTATTTTCGGGAAGAAAATGAGTAAGGGAATACTGCAACATTAAAAAATCACATGGGCCTTCGAGCTATATCCTCTTGGCGCTTACCTCTGCAGGTAAGTGTGATCTGTAAGCTCATGACATTCTTAAACGAATGAACGGTGATTTACGCTGAGGATCTCTAATTTAAAACTGCAGTCATCTCGTATGTTTGATATTATCTTACAAATACTAAGAAATTAAGATAGTATCGAAGGAATAGATAGCTTCTAATTTAAAAGAAATAAATTAAAATGAATATAGCCTGCATCAAAAATTTCCTTGACTTTCTGGTCAGTTTTTATGAGCCTTTCTTGACGAATAGTCTTCATCAGTTTTTACGAAAATGGAACAGGCGAACTTACTTTTATCAATTTTAATCCTTCGTTTTTTTAAAGTAATATTCGAGATGTGACAATCAAATACTGTATTTCAAAAGATGTTTTCAAAACTGAAATTTTTTTAGAGAACCGAGTATTTACGAAAATCAAGCGGATAAGTTGGTTTCACTCACAAACTAGCAGATTATATCAAACGCCAAAAGAGGTTAGATTTTCGAGAAAAATGACCACTTAGAATGGCGGCCACTGGGGCCACATGGGAAAATAGAACAAAGCTGAGGAGAAGATTTGAAAAAAAAATGAGAAAGAAACTATCTTGAGATAGAACAAACCCCTACAAGCCGACAGACATGGGCCGTGAAATTGAACGTAATAGTGCAGCTTGCAGCCTGCATCACCGACTGCATTGCTCCTATCCCTGAAAATATTCAGGGAAAGACACTGAAAAGGGACACACCCTTAATAGGAGACGTCCGCAGATTCGCAAACGAGAAAGAAGTTCACAAGTAGTTTATTTAGTTGGTCTTAATCCCACCAAAAAATCGATTCTTGAATCAATACTTTTTCTAAATAGCCTGAAAAAAAAACGTATTTGAAAATATTAATTTACTCTCGCGAATGACGACCAATTGATGTCCCGAAAATTCCAGAAATAAAAAGGAAAAAATAACCTCTTCAAGGAAAAATTTATATCCTCCACCTTCAAGAAGAATGCAGATAAAAAAAAAACTCGGTAAAGCGCGGATCCGATAAGAAAGTAACGAATGATTGAAACCTTGACTTTGCTCATTTGTACACCATATTTTAAATCGGTGGGTATCAAACCTTGTTCTGTGACGAATCAACACATACTTATCTAAAAACAGTAAAATTGCAAAGGATCATAAGTTTTAGCAAAAATAAGAGAATCACCTTTAGTTCTTTGGCAATCACTACTGCTCATTTTCAGCAACGCGGACAGAAATTAGGCAAGTTTTGATTACATACCAGCAGTTATAATGACACTATCATTTGATAGATGACGTCTCAAATAAAATAGCTTTTCTTGAAAGTTATTGGCCAATAAGAAAAATATTTTTTGCAGCAACTGGCGTGCTCAACAAAACTACGCTTATTTTGTTCTCAGAGCAGGATAGGCGACTCCTTAAAACAGTCATATTACGAATAGAATGTCTTCGTAAGGGACAGTATTAAGACGAAAATGTCCACACTGTTGTAAATGAGCCTGAGATACTAGTTTCAGAATAAAATTTGGAAACATGATTTTCTTACCACTTCCTTTTTACTCGTTCTACCTTCCTTCTCCTTTCTTCATAAAAAGGAGGTAGGACGAGTATTGTTGAGGGGTCAGTTTTGGCGAAAAAAGAAAACTCGTCGTTTCTCAAAGCCTATTGGTCGGAGGAAAAAAATTCTTTCACTGTAAGAAAGGCCGTAAGGAGACGCAAATTATGATGTAAGTTAAAAAAATATCTTACGGGTTTTAACGAAGTTATTCAAATAAAAGAGA
>Ga0058701_10005108_pt1 | contig 10819 bp, 10 predicted proteins | sample AgamicOrMae_FD_97039 | JGI IMG/M metagenome (GOLD analysis project Ga0058701, IMG submission 97039) | Agave microbial communities from Guanajuato, Mexico - Or.Ma.e | ecosystem: Host-associated > Plants > Phyllosphere > Phylloplane/Leaf | place: Guanajuato, Mexico | collected 2012-06-04 | reverse complement strand
TAGAGGGAGACTTCAACGCACGTAACCAACCTTATGCATTTTAAATGGGGCAGTCGGGTCAATTGACACTCCCCTCGATAAGGGTCTTGCTATTCACCAGACATGCATTACTAGAGGGAGACTTGAATGCACATAACCAACCAAGTGCATTGTAAATGGGAGGTGACTCAAAGCTGCAAAACAGAGGTATCGGTGGGTGAAGAGATGTTAAGGGTGTGGCTGCAAGTGTGTTGGAGTTGTCTTGCCGATAGTTCAGAGAAGGGTAAGGGGAAGTATTCGCACGTGTTAGTTTCAATTTCAAACTGTTGATCTCTTAAACTGATTGATTGAATGTTAAACGAGGAGAACCAAGGAATAATACAACCACAATCGGCACATTACATGATCGTTTAATAAGAAAATATTTCTTTGTAAGAACATTTGAGGCATGTAAAACCATACCAGTACCATCCATCAAAACCATCACATCACAAAGACAATAAACGATTAAAAAAAGAAAAGAGACAAAACTATTTTAGGCGATTCACAATCGTCACTTTAAAATAAAAATGCTCTTTCGAACTCTCTGTTTACATAAAATAGCATACAATCTTGGGTCAGAAAAAATACGGGCGCATTTTCCGACAATGTTTAACGTGAATGAATCCATTCCTTCTATAAAACGGTAAAGAATCTACTGAAATCCCTTGGAATACTTGAGTATTATGCGGAATTTTATCCGAAGTGTGAACAGCACAATAACCACCGAAAATAAATAATACTAAAACTACAGTTGTACATTGTGATGGCTACCATGTTACTATGACCATATCAGGTGCACACGTACTGTACACGAACTCTTACGTAAAATTAGGTATGTCTGATGTGTAAGTAAGATTGAGCACAATCTCCAGTGTGCCTTTCCGTCAAAATCAAGTTTCATTTGAAATTCTAATGAATTAAATCAATTTTCATGGATTTTTTCAAAAGATATAAAAGTCTTCATAAATGTCTATTGGCACAGATTTTAAAGCGTTCTCCCATATTTGAACTGAAAGCAGTTGCAGTAGGTTTCCATATTTACTAATCGATCGAGTCGTAACATATAGAAAGAAAAACAAAACAAGTGTACTATAAGAATTGAAAATAAATAAACAACACAATAAAACTCTTCCTTTGTTTTAGATAAGACTTTTTAAGTAGTATTTTGGTGGGATTGAGAGGCAAGGTATTCTGTAAGTATCCCTTATTAAGACGTACGGGAATTAAATGGTACACTGCTATAACAGTTATTTTGCTACAATGTCTAAGTAATTTAGATGGGTGCTACAAGAGAACTTATTCCACATTTTTGCTAATTTATAGCTCTGTAGTTTGATATATTAAACCCAATTCCGCGCGTAAGAGCAAAGCATATAACCCACATAATTTTGTACTGTACATGAAAGTTCAACATACACAACACATAGTATGGCTCTTAAATGCGATTGACAAATCTGCATGTCGTATATTTGATATATTTCCTACTAAAAAAAACTTTGATTCAAATTACAGATTTCACAGCCAAGATCTGTAAATTAGAACATGAAAGCTTGAAGTACGAAAGCAGCGTCCAAACTCTTTCACTTCTTTCCTATGGAAAAGCAATCATTGCACTACCAGAACCACAAAAAAAAACCAATTTGATATCCATTTGGTGCGGATTGTCTGCTAGTAGATGCTCTCGATGGTTTGATTCGATATTTCTGAAACCTTTCAGCAATATTCACATTATTCCAAGAAAAACATAAAACCTCAACTTTTAGAGTGTTAGACAGTAGAAAGCAAATACTGCAGAAATTTGCTCCTCCCAACCAAATGTTTTCTTGAAAGATAGGTTATACAGCTTCCAACCACACGATACACCCATTCCTTAACAGTGCTTTCCTTAGCAACAAATTTTGTAAAGTTCCGGCTTGGTTTATACTTCTCAAGGGGACCGAAAAAAAAAGGATCGGGAAATTTCATGATGATAGCAATACAACGGTCCTATCTTGCATTTATATTTACTGTCAATTACAGTACAGGTTCAGCAAAAAGCGGTTACACACGAGACAAAATCTGAAAACAACGTAACTTATAAGGAATGAAGAGTATGCCGTACCGATAAAGCACCATCAAACCTAAAACATACACGGAATGCTCACACGGGCTCTTTTAATAAAATTGGATAACTTTTTTTTTAAGCACGTCACTTTACAGAACAAGAAATAAAGGAGAAGTCCTTGTTTGCCGCAATTCATCGTGACGTATACCGTGGAATAAGTTGGTCAATCGTAACAGGTGGATACTAAAACTAAAACCTACTTTTCGCAGTAACATTTTTCATATACAGGCCTAATCCTGTAACACGTAAACAAAATATACCTTTTTTGTGCAAATATTTAACAAATAAGCAAACAATCCCACAAGTTGCAGCAATGAGCTGATTTCCCTACTGTAAGGAATGGCTTATAAAGAAAGGAAATGCATAAACAAAATTACAGACCCGCTGTGCTTGGTTGAAAATAGAAGTAACATGATTTTTCAAATAATACTTAATAATGAGCAAATCCTTTTACGAAGATACAAAACTGCCCCGCCTTATATCAGTTATATTCAGTTCTTGAAGCGACAGATTCGCGCTTTAGTTGGCAAGCGTTGTCATGGAATACAAAAGATTCAATAACCTGGTTTAATGGATTAACAATGCCGCTACTTTTTGCAGAGGGACCGCCGAAAATCTAACATCATACTGAAAGTCGTGACTGTGTTTTAAGCTTAAATACGACTGATAATCAGTCAATACACCATAAAACAGCTGTGACCGATGACGTCAAGTCATTAAACTACACCCGTTGACGTCCGCTGCACATTCATTGAAACTCTGAGAAAACATTGATTTACAGAATATCGCGAAGTACAGTACATTCTTAAAAACAGGAACGCTGTATGGCGCAGAGGGTTTAATAAATTTCTTAAATATATTTTTGGTGCGAAAAAAAATAGTTTCAATCGAGTATCTAAGGCTAGAATCGATTTAGTCGCGATTACCTTTAATTTGACCACGCCTGCCAACTTAAATCTCACAAAGAACAACACGGAGACAGACATCACGCTACAATGACATTGTTTTAAGTATAAAATGTTGGAAGAATAATAGTCATTAGAACGCACCTCAACCCATCAAAGACCGTCGTTCTCCACCGTATGTTGTCGCCCCAACACACATCATATTTTTAAACAGAATAGTTGAATCTATTCCAAACCTCAGGAAGAGACTTATAGACCAGCGAAAACAATCGGCTTAAAAACTTTGACGAAACGAAATATCCGTTATGTAATTGACAACTTTGCGGGAATAAGTTACGATTTTCGTTAAGTTGACGGAATTCACAAGATGATGGATTTTTCCTTTTCGTTGGAAAAAAATCTTTCCATCACAACAGTCGAAAATCCAGCATAATAACGAACGGTGAGACCCTAGCTGAGAACTAAACAATCAACCTGCTGGTCGGATAGAAACAGCTGTTTTGAGAGGGCAAGACTTAATCCACTGGAATATTTTATTGCGTATCGAGCAACCTAAGAAATGTCGTCTGTTTTTTTCGGTTAAAAAAAAAAAGCTTCATAATCATGAGGTTCCTCCTTCAAAACAACATTTAAAGAAAAATAAATCAGGAAGTTTTAAAGATAACTCTTTAATATCCGGAGAACGATGAATAAATCTCATATTTTGGGGCGAGAAGTTTCTCTAAATAAAAAGGGTGGGGCGATAAGACGGTTCAGTTACACTGTATGCGCCTTAGGCCGCAAAATCCTTACTTTCCTCTAAAGTAACTACGAGTGAACGGTGGTAATTCACGGGTTGAAGTAAGTTCGCTGAATAATTTGGCACTTTTAAGAGAGTCAGGCGTATTTTTTACGGCGTCCCAGGCAGGCGCAGCCACTGGTGGGACTGGTGGCCGGACGGTAGTCACATTCCGCTAGGGCTGCAGCTGTGGCTGCAGTGACAGCTGCCGCAGCTGCGTCGACATCAGCTGCAGCGTCGCTGTCAGCTGATGTGGCCGGCTGTCAGCTGGTTATCAGCACGTCGCGGAGGTCCTCTGGGAGTGACGACACCAGGTCCGTGAGCTGGCAGTGAAGGCGCCGCTTCGTCTCCGAGCTGAGCGTAAACGAGGCGTCCGAGTTCTTGTCGGGGAGAGTTTGGAGGCGCTTCCGGATGGTGAGAACCAAGTCAACGATCTCCACCTCCTTTTTGTCCTTGACCCACTTTTTCAAGTCCTGTTTCGCGGGAGAGCATTAATTAGTGAGATGGCATTGGCGAAAGGGGAGGGGATGGACCTCAAACACGGGAATAACGGCTTCAGTGCGTCATTTGCCAATCTCAGGATTGTTGGACCCATGAGAAATTTCCCTTGTATTTCTTCGGCCCCCTCGAAAATTGTGTAATATTTTTATACAAACAGGAAATCACGGTTTGTTGACTTTTCCCAACAAGAATGAGACGGAGGGGCAAGGGACGACAACTCAAGATATCCGGTGTACACCTTTCCTGTAAGGTGTTACCCCTTGCGGAGAGACTTATTTTAGCTCAAGATGACTGATCCGTTGGCAAAAAAAAACAACAAAAAACGCTGAAGATAACCCAGTTTGGCAAAATATCGACCTTACTTCAGCCTAGATCCGTAATATACCTAGCTGAAGTTAACCTATGTTCGCAATATACCTAGCTCAAGTTAGCCTAAGTTTGCAATATGCCAAGCTAAAGTTAACCTAAGTTCGCAATATATCTAGCTTGACCCATAACAGCCCACAGTATTTGGAGTGAAACTCAGCTTAGGAGAAATTGAAAATATTTTTTCCATGAAAATACGCAATTTTAAGCTTGGGAAAATGCCTAAATAAATAAATTTCCGGTTTCCAGAAGTGATATTTTTTAAATTGTGACAATACTGAACTGAAAAGATCCCTAAAATAAATTTTTCTGTTGCCAAACGGCATCGCTGGGCGGTAGTGGGTTAAGTTAACCTTGATTCATAAAAAACCTTGCTCATGTTTACTGAGATTTTGGAAAGCTTGACTGGACCCTCGTCTGTAAAAAATCAAGACACTTGTCTTGAATCGAAACCGAAAATTTTCCTCGGATTTTCCCCCGACTTTTCTAGACATGAAAAATTTCAGGACTTTTCCAGGTTTGCGACATTCTCTGAATCGTACTTGCTTGCGCGGACTGCCGACCAGAACAATACGCGGGCATACTCACAGCATCGGATAATGCCTCATCGTGCAACACTTGGAGTTTCTGAGTGACTTCCTTGTAGCGTGCGTTGAACCACCCACTAAAATTCGGCGACCGGAAAAATCGTTTATAGAGACCCGTCCAATCGCCTTTTATGCCTGTGGTGAGCTGAGGCCCAGTGGTTCCGAGGGTAGCAAAAAAGGCGTCTGGGTTAAAAGGCTGCATCTTCGGAGGTGCCTAAAAAAAAGAGATTGCAGTCAGTATCTACTGCTCCACCACACGATGTATTCATCTATCCCTGTAGCAAGTTACCTTGTACGGTGATATACTCTTCTGTAGTGGCATTAAACTAGCGACATATCTTTCTAACGGAATAATAAAGCTTTGAGTCAACTCTAATAAATGTCTTCTAAGCATGGCGCTTTGGACTTCTCCTGGTCGTCTTATTTCCATTCCTTTGAAGAGTTTCTTGAGCAGTGCCTTATCTTTGTTCAAGAACGGCTGGTACTGCGTGTAGACGCCAGGCTTTGAGTCAAGCATTTTGAGATTGCTCCCTTTCCTCAGCTTCTGCTTCTGTATTGTACCTGATTTTGATTGAAAACATTCAGCTTAGTTTTGAGAAAGTCCTTCCAAAGATGGGAGGTTGGGGGTAGGAAACTCACTGGTTTTAGGAGAATCACACACTCGTATGATGTGAGGCCAATGTTGGAGAGTTTTGGCGAAATATGGATTCGTGATGCCAAGTATAACAGGAGGGGGTTTGTGCACGCCGGTTGTATATTCTTTGAATTCACTATCATGTATAGTGAAATAGGGTCGATAGTCGGCGCAATACATTAACGGCGTAATCATACTGCAAAAAAAAATACCGTCTCAGTTGAAATTAATTTCCCACAGTAATACCTACTTAAAAAATCGGAAATCCCACCATCATTAAAATTTAAAGCAGCTCGAATTTCTAGGTTAACAAAATAAAATACTGTTTTGACATGTCTAAAATGATACCAAGCAACACTTATTTTCAAACATCAATAATGAAAGGAACTTTCTTACTGTGTTAGTTCCCTGTTTACAGATAAATAATCAGTGGTATAAAACTCACCTAACAAGGGCTTGTACCATGTCTGAACAAATGGTAGGAACTGAAGACATGACCACTATGGGCTCTGCAGTTAACACTAGTTCCCAGAGAAGATGGATATGTGAGAGTACAGCTGAAAAGCAGTCAAATACATTGATTTCATGTGGAGATGGCAGCACAATGATGTGAGAGCCATTTGGTAATTCATTAAGCGGCTGAGGGGATGCTGGTCCTGGTAAGGGACAGGATCCTGGTTGAAGTGACGAGTCCAAAGAGGGTGATGTTCCATTGGGGGAATGTCCATTTGTCTTGTTGCTGTGACTCGGAATATGAGTCTGAAAACAATCAAAACTCTGGTTTAGTAATTCTCACATTGCCTTAGTAAGCGAGATTTTTAACTGAACTTACCTGTATAATTGTTCCTAAGAGAGGAAGGTTAATGGTTTCACCTGGGACTGGGCTAGGCCATCTATCTATGTCATGACATGCTGCTTCTATACTGGCAACCCCATTATCAAAGTATTCTGGTGCTACTATACCACAAACTTTAGAGAATAAATTGATGAAGGGTAACCTTGAAACTATAACAACACTCTGAAAATAATATAATAAATTATTAGAGGTTTGATTAGTATTTACTGCTAGCATAAAGAGAATAGTTGCCTTACCTTCTGGAAATAACCGCGAGGGATGGCTTTGTCTTTTACTTGTCGAAAGAACACATAGCCGTAAAAATACCCTGGGTGAGCCTGAAGGTATGGTGGACACTTCTGATTGTACAAACGGTGCTCTGGCCTTAGAGGGTGACGACCTGAGGCTTGCCTGATTCTCATGTGAAATTTAGTGTCACCCATACAACCTGAGTTTGAATCAGGGAATGCCAAGTAGCATATATTGGACTTTTCTTGTTCTGACAACTTGACATGACCAGGATAAATGACCTGTAACAATTAAATGGGATTCTTAATCAAAACAATCCAGTTTATTTAGAACTTTCTCCATCTACAGTAAGTGACCCTGTCAAGGCTGGAAAAATCAATAATGCTGGCTACTCAGAACTTGAACAGATGTCAAAAACATTCTAGAGAACGAGGTGAAATCACTCGAAAGATGTCACAAAAATAATTGTTCTTAGAAAGAAACAGCAGACAAATATGGTAGCTGAAGTGTGCTACTTTCTCGCTGTTTGGTTAGGGTACTAACGACCCATTAAAATGATTATAGCTGATAAATTAGGAACATGTGATGAGTTAAATTAAACACCGATGTCAAATTTTGAGTTCCTAGAATAACTACAGCGACAGATATAGTGAGTTCTTAAAATTTTTGTCACACAGCTCGCACACGAACCTCCATAGCAGGTCCGAGCTCCAAATCAAACTTGACAATGCAAACACAGTGAATCCAAGAAGAAAATTTGTCCCATGGTAAAATTTTCGGCGAGACAGAATCATTTTGTTTCGGGGGGTTTTCAGTTTCATTAATTTGTTCACCACTTTCTTCTGCCATGTTTCATGTTTTTGTTTTTCTTTGACACCATGGATTAAGTGTAAGAGTAGAAGTATGTTCCAAAAACTCACGAAATGTTCACGCCAATGCGACCATTATTTTGATATTTTTTTTCCGCGTACCTTTACAAAAAGTAAGAAAACGACCTTTTCGGTCATTTGAAACAAATTCCGTTCATAATCTTTTTTTTACATTTAAAAGCCATGGGTTATGAAAGCGATATCGATGCGTAATAATTTAGTCTATGTTCGAAGACAGCTGAATGTGCATAATGAATGCACCTCCAAGACAGTTTTCGCGGTACGTGTGAAACGTGAGTTTGTTGTGATGTGAACAACCCACAACAACCTTATAATGAAGGTACTGAAAGTTGATTTAATGTTATGAGCAATCATAAACAAGGGGGAACTTTCCAGAAAGACTTGCGACATGAAATGGTTGTGACGTGATTCGCCGCTTCTAAGCACTGGCGCATCTCCCGTGCTGCTCCTAACCTAGCTGTTCATGGTGAGTAGGCAGTCTTTTATTGGTCAATTCTACTGCAAGCTCAAATGCCATAACTAATCCTTTGTAAGTTTTATTCATTATTATACGTAGTTGTTGACTGTTGTTGGGCCAGGGTGACAACTGGGGGTTGTCACGGTCGAAGCCTGCCGTACGACACCGTCAACAAGACAACTCACAATCAGAGACCCCACCACTCCGGTCGAAAACTTCTGGTGCCTCTCAAACCCGTCAACCCAAAACCATGAGCGGGTTCTTTCCAAGCCCTGTTAAGGACGCTTCCCCAACCCATAGCGAAACCCATCCACCCCCGCCGGCTGGTTTGAAGACGTCGCCAGACCCTTTAGAATGGCCCGAAGACACGATTCTTCCCACACCCGATTTAGAGGTGATCTCCTCACTGTCACCTACAACTTCCGAGACTCCGAGCTCGCCGATCATATCTTCTCCTCACGAGATTGCGTCACCAGAGCGCCGTCAAGTCCATTCCTCGGAAGTCACCCGTAAAATCTCTATTTGCGAACTCGACGATGAGGCGAACAACATGCCTGAACCCTATCCGGCACAGAAACAGGGAGAAGAAGGTTTGAGGCAGTCCAGATGGCGACAGGGTAGGCAGCCTTCCACGTCACTCCGACCCCGGGGCGCAGGGTCGCTTAAACCTGCTCGACAACCCACGAAGGCGAACGCTCCAGGGACGTCAAAAAAATCGGCGGCAAGCGAACCTTTGAAGTCTCCCAAGCGTGGGACGACCTTCACTCCAACCGTTCAGAAAGCCGGAAATGCGAAGAGAAGTACTGCCAACGCACCGGCGAAAAAAGAGAGGCCTAACCGTAATGTCGGTATTGTAAACGTGGTGAGCATACCCCAAGATTCCAAGCGATTTCTTCGCCTTCTGTATGTCATCGCCAAGCCAGAGCGAACCCCGAACTTATCGTCGCCAAACCTGATTCCGTAGAAAAGTACGCGTGCATGAGGCTTGGCGTCGCGAGGTTCAAGGCATCCAAACTTACGCAGTTGTTGTATATCAATTACCGCGGTGGTTCGTAATTAAATGTTCAACAGGGTGGAACCAAGATGACTAAAACAACCCGTCACTATGAGTGAAGGGAGAAAAAGCAATAGCCTTAGACTACTGTATATTCGGTTTGGAGCTCTAAAAACTTTGATTACGCCCAAATAGGTCGTTTTAATGTAATCATTCATCCCGTTCCTTTTATGAGATGGCAGCATGAGTTTGTTCCAATTTGTTTAGGCTGAATCAGTGGTATAATCGCTCCGAAAACTTGCGAATGCGGAAGTTTCGGCATCTCTGAGGCGGAGTTATCAGTGCTGATGACAGAAAGGGATTCGCGCGCCTTGCCTTCCCGGCGTTGTTTAGTCGAGCAGAGAAGGGTTGAGCCTAACAAGTTAGTTAGTCTGGCCTTTGAATATTCAACCCATTAAGGACAATAAGCCTTTTTTTTTATTTGAAAAGAAAAAAAGCCCCAAAATTTCGCATTGGTATTTAGTAACATTTATTTTCTTCCGGCAAAGTTTAAGTCGTCTTTAGATTTTTTTTTATTTTTAATTATTTCTTTTGTCAGTTCTTTTTGCGCGCCTATGTTGATACAAGGGAGATTTGAACGCACGGAAACGAACCTAATACATTTCAAATGTGGCAGCGTGTGAATAGTCACTTCGATTTTTTTAAACTATTAAATATATATGAAAACACTGAAATTAAGTACCGTAGAAATCGTATATAACGATCACCAACATCAAGCCGAATTTGTTCGTTATAACCGGTTTTTGTTATAACCGATATCGCTATAATCATGTACGTGCACCTACGAGATCGGACTTCAGCACCAAATCTACTCGTTATATCCGGTTGCTCGTTATAAACGGTCTCGTTATATACGATTTCTACTGTAGGTAATTTTTTCGTCAAGGAAATCCTTTCTTAGGGTCGAAAACAGTCAAATAGGTTGAAAACATGTGACTGTAAACTATAGAAGAAGTTAAAATGAGGGGGCACAGTTTCTTTTTCTTTTTTTTAAGAGTGTTGCTATTGACCCGATATACATTAATATAAGGAGACTTGAACGCACGAAACCAACCTAATGCTTTTTAAATGGGAGGCGACTTGAACGCACGGAACCCAACCTGATACATTTTATACGGGGCAGTCGGGTGAATATCCACTCCGTTAAAAAATACATTGACTTACCTTTACAGGATTACATGGATGAAAAGGGGTGAGGGGTTAACCGGATGAGGTGGAGAAGAATGCCCCTGACTGTCCACCTTGTGACAAGCCACTAAATAGCTTCTCATTTGAAAACTCCCCTCATACCAATATTTAAATCGACCATTAACTAACCTGTCCTAGCCTGAGGGACCATCTTTTTACGACCTATCAGAGAGTGGGGGCATTCGATAGCGCCAAAAACCACAAGCGCCAACGCCGCGAGCGCCAGTCCGTAACCGCCAAACGAGAAAAG
>Ga0058701_10005107_pt1 | contig 10819 bp, 5 predicted proteins | sample AgamicOrMae_FD_97039 | JGI IMG/M metagenome (GOLD analysis project Ga0058701, IMG submission 97039) | Agave microbial communities from Guanajuato, Mexico - Or.Ma.e | ecosystem: Host-associated > Plants > Phyllosphere > Phylloplane/Leaf | place: Guanajuato, Mexico | collected 2012-06-04 | reverse complement strand
TACTTTCACTGGGCGGCAATATTCAAAATGACTATGCACCGTAAAGCTACAGCTGGAAAGAATATATATACATGTACATATATACATACATATATATCCTTGACAAAAAATAATAGTAATAATAAAAAATAAAGAAGGAGAATCATACTTATGTGTGACTTATAAAATAGCGTCTGACTATCGGTCACCTTACAAAACTCCAAGTATGCCTCAGCCCAAAAGAAGGCCAATTGCACACTTTTGTAAACGCCCAATAAACATCCGCCAAAAATGCCAATTTTTAACTAAAGACGAAAACGAAACTGTTTCAGATTAAGCTCTAAATTAAAAGCAAATTAAACATTTTAAAGCACTATCACGTAAAAAATTAGCAAAACAGACTGGAATGAAATTATTTTTAAAAGGGGATAGAATTACAACAAAAATAACTGGTGTGAATTGTATAGCAACAAAAAAAGGGTGGAATTAAAATTATCAGTTGAGAGTAAATTTACGCCTCAGAAGTGAATGGTGAATTAAACAAATATTCTTCCATTTCATTGAGATTAAAGTCGCCCTACGAAGAGTAAATGCTCTCTGAAGCAAGTGGAGGAAAAATCCGCTCTGCTATGGGACATTTTTCGTTCAACTAAAACAGTGGAGACAACGTCTGCTCGGCATATGTTTTACCAGAACGGCCTGAAAAAAAAGTAAACAAAGCGCAAAAGTATTTATTAACGTCAGATAAAGTTTAAAAAACGGCGTGAGAGTGCGCGATTTTGACGTACAACGCTGGGTATCCATTCATTTTCGTATGAAATGGGACCAGTACTTTATGATGAAGCGGCTCGCATAGCATAAAAAATGTAGGCAATTTTAAGTTTGTTTTAGCCGTAGGAGCGTTGAGCAAGCACGCGCTTGTGACCTTTCGCCGCTCTGTCCTCGGACGTTATAAAATAATATTTATTGGCCTCATACCACCGTGTTAGTGGAAAGCCATTCAAATATTATCGTACTTTTGCCACGCAAGTCAAGTACTTAGGACTGATTTACTGTTAAAATCTTTGCTCTTTGAGCGTCCCGTTGGCAAACTCCATTAAATCAAACTGTTCATTAGTTCACAAACCCAACGATTTACCTATATCCTTTAGTTCAACAGCTTTCTAAGCGATGCAGAGTTTTGGGAGCTGTATGAAAAAAAAACGTATCGTAGTTTGGTATGAATTTTTATTTCATTTTAGTTGCCTGTTTTATTTTTATATGTTGACGATAAAAATAATTGACAATTGCGATTTAACAAATGCAGACGCCTGTGCACATGTGTTTAGGTGTTGTTTTTGTTCAATATTTCTTTCAGATGCTGATTATTGCACCAGTACCGATTTTTTCAAGAGTTCCATAATAACTAAACCGTAATGCATAGTCAGAAATCGTCCTTAATTGTTCCTCATTCTCCGATTCTGATGTACAGGGGAAATGCTTCATTTTTTCTCTCATCAATTGCAAACCAGATGCTAATATAAAAACCGTAATTCTCCGGATAGTCTCACATTTTTCCGCACTCCCATGCAAATGAGTGCATTTTCCCAAAACTTGTATTATTCCGAGAAAAACGGAGCGTTTTTTTCTGACTTGGCCATTCGATAGGAAAGGAGGCCGAGGCCATTTTTTTATTTTTTTTAGAAATTCTAAGCCTTTACATAACTTTGAAAAGTCTACAAGACGGCAACTCTGAGGGAGAGGTATGTTCAAAAATCGATAAATTTGTGGTGCCGTATTTTTTTTACCGAGCCGTACTACATAGAAATCCTAAATAGAGAGCCATTTAGAGAGCGTGGTGTGCATGTAAACAACCAAGCACAAAACAACTTTTGATTTTTAAACCAAAGAAGCTGCGAAATTACCATATGAAGGAAGACTGAAAATTGTGCAAGACACTTTTAAGATATTTTTGGGTTATACTTCCCAACAAACTTCCAATTTTGAAAGAAATCTCGACCTGAAAATCCGAGGTGAGCAGCAGACGACAATCTCCTTGAGTTTGTGGTCCTGATGCTATCTGCTGCCTACATCGAATTTTCAAATCGAGAATCCTTTAAAAATCGGAAGCTCTTATGCAAGTATAATACCCCCACAGGAAATCAAAAGATGGACGCAGAATTTTTAAAATGTACCCTTTGGTATAATTTAGCCGCTCCTTTGATTCGGAGATCAAATATTGATTTGCACTTTTTTTTTTTTTTACATATGCATACTACGCTCTCTAAATATCTCTCCACTTTAGATCTCTATTAGAAACCACAGTGATAATTAACTTTAGTCTAGGGATATCCGTCTGTTGCCAATTTCCTAACTCCAGTGATGCTAATCCGCACAACTTACGCGGCTCAACCACTGCGATGTCAGAGCCGCACTTGCCTACGTTGGTCCTGAGATTTTAAGGAGCGCTTGCTCTGTAGCCATTACAATCAGAGCAGGGATCAACCAGACTATCTTTTAAAGGGTCCTAGAAACGTTGTGCTTTAAAACGCTCTCGTTTCCCATTTTCGATGCCAGCCGAGTTTTAAGAGCAGGACACGCAACAAAGGCGGTAAACGCAGTGGGTAAAAAGAGGAGTAAAGAATATCAATTTACGCATGAAGTGCGTTCCAATAAATATAGCGCTATGTCTAATAACGCAATGGAACATTAAATTCTCTTTTTCCATTTTGTACGGGTCTGTGCAAGTTTTATCGTAAAAACAAATCAGTTGCAATGACATGTTAGCTGTTAATCAGTAGTTTTTGAGATAGATATCCCTATTAATTGAATTTGATATTCATATAATACTTTATACTCAAAGCGCTGTCTGATCGCTTTCGCTTGATGATATTAGGTATCAAATCCAAAAGCAAACTAAAATAGTGGCTCGCAGTTTACTTTCATATTAAAAAAAGAATAGGAAAACCAAAGTCGGGAATTACTGATATCATAGCTAGCTGGGATAAATACCTTATGGATCGACTGCTTCAAGGTAGCCTACATAGCAATTTTTTTCTTTTTTTTTTGAAACACAGTGGCATTTTGCGAAACTACGTTAAAAAAAGAGTAAGGCTATTTGACAGAGAAGCGCGGAAGAATAAGTAAAATTACCTGATTGGAGACGTGAATCGAACTTACGACATTCAGCACGGAATTCGGATGTGCCAGCATCTGCACCAGTCTCGGAACAGTGCGAAGAGAGATTGTACTTTTGACAAGCGAGTGTTTAGATCAGCGGTCAATTGTGTGGCGAATATTCATTCCCATTTTTAATTTTTTAAGGAAAAAAAGCTTCTTTTTTTGGCGACTTGTACGCCGTCGAACGTCTTTCTTTCTTTTTTTTTGAGTTTTTACAAATTTTTGTGAAATTACACGTTTTCCAATAAAATTCACCGTCGTATACTGAAAAAGAAACTTCTTTTGAGTTACGTCTGCATTGCCCGTCTTTTCTCTAAACACCACTAGATTCTATCATTCAACTATCATAAACCACTTCGTTAAAACCGTCTACGCTAAGATAAATGCAGTTCATATGAAATAGAGTTATTCCAAAGGATGATGTGGAAAATATTTCAACAAAAAACTGCAAAAAAAAAGTCTATTAAAATGCATCCCAGCGAAGGAAATCTAATGGAGGTTAACATAAATGAGATGGGGAAATGGACTGTGGTAATAGGTGCACAAAGAGCATTAAACTGCACGGCAAAGTCAACATCAAAACACTCACACTCATCACAAACACTCATTGGCAACGGCACTTTTGATGTGTGCACCATACATCACTAAAAAAAGAACCAATATCGCTGCCACCTAATTGATTTTGATTGTGATCAAGGAACTAATTCGCTAAATCGATCACTTTTGGGAAAAACATTCCTAAAACAAGATTTATCCAGCAAACTTATAACCTCCAAAATCGGCCAACCAAATACTTTATTTATTGAATTGCAACGATTTTTCTTCGTCAGTAATTTAAAGAAACTATATTAATACTTTTTGGACAATTAACAGGAATTCGGTCGCAACTTTGTTGACTTTTCTTTTCAAATACTTATTAGGCAGTCTGAGCTTTCAAATCATTCTAGAAATCAAAGTGGATAATTCAACGACTGTCAGTACAGCAGTGTTCATTTTTATGCTAGTCCAGCAGAAGTGAGCTATTTGGAAGACTTCAATTGATTTACTCGCTTTGTACAGGTATGTAGACCTACTGGGCTTGCTTACCAAAATTGTTTTTGGGTGCACCTATCTTATCAAACATCGGAGTTCGTTTGATACTAGTCATCTACGACCTTACATTACAGTTGTTGCTTTAATTTAAGCCACACTAAGTATGCCCATTTTCCGTAAAGAAAAGAAGAAAAAAAGAAAAGCCTCCGTTTACAGTAAGATTGAAATTTTCATGTCAAAATATTTTAATTCGACGGGTCAGTGAGAGAAAAAGTCATTCAACCACAAAAAGTGGACTTCGTAATCAATAGTGTTACCAAATTCCGTGATTTCCAAAATTTTAACCACGATTAACGCAGAAAATTTTTAGAGGTAACCTGTAATGTTTGGTATATGATCTAGATCGTTCTTAATCTGAGCAATCAAACATTGGGGTTGGTCACTACGTTATCTTTTTCGGCTAAAACGTTAGCGGCGTTTAAAAATGATGGAGTCGTAAAATTTAGCAACACTAGTAATCGGTATCTTCACATAATTTTGCATTGTAACTTCAAAAGCTGTGTCAAGGGATATATCTTGATGGAGTCGTAAAATTTAGCAACACTAGTAATCGGTATCTTCACATAATTTTGCATTGTAACTTCAAAAGCTGTGTCAAGGGATATATCTATCGTCGCTAACTGTAAGTCAAGCTAAGCGAGGCATCAGACACACAACCGACTCTTATTTAACGGCAAGGCTTGGAGGTAGGCTAGGTTGGATACCTTGCCCCGCTCGGCGAAGAAAGGCACAAGACAAAAGGTGGAGAGTGAAATATCTTTGAAATGCACAGTAAGCAGCATTTGGTCACACTAATAACGACAATGCGAGAACTTGCGGTACGTTAACGAGGTGTGTGAGCACGAAAGTAGGCAAGTATCAACTAATAAGTAAACGCAAAATATTACGCCAAGGTTAATGTCAAGGCAGTTGGAATCATAGTTTTCGTAACGGGCCGTAAAAAAGGCCGAGAAAGGTTTATGACCTCTAAAAGGATCCAAGTTTAATGTTTACAGTTCACTGCTGTCAAATGGGACGTTTCCAATTTTTCGGAATTTGATAGTCAAGTGCAATTAGGTGGATCATTTCTCGGGGATTATTTCACTTTGGCAAACACAGCGGTGAATCTAATATGATTCCTATTTAAAAACAAAGTGAAAGACACGGACCGCAAGTAAACCGGTGACCTGTTTGGAGTCAACGTTAATTCTCTCAGAAAAAAAAATATCTTTGTATCTGTCTACGACTAACGAGCCACTATCAATCACGAACAACTCTCTCATACGCAATGTGTGCTCCAACTTACGGCAAAAACTTAAAGAAACTAAATCAAATTTATCTAGTCAAAAAATCTTAGAAGCCTCCCACTATATTTTAGCTCAAATGGTACCTAAACACATCGACCTCCACCCCTCTTTACCTGGTGAAAACTGAAATGCGACCTTAAAGCGATATCCAGAGCCATTCAGCCTTATAGATAGAGGAATCTCCTGGTAAACATTTTTCTTTTGAGCTGCTATCAAACGAAAAAATTGCATATCTGTAAATCTAATACAGATCGAACAAAAACGTTATACGGTCGGCTCAGCGTAACCTCGGGCCTGACAGTTGCTGAGCAGCATCATAGCAGCGCAGCACTGTCACCAGGCCTGAGGTTACGGTGAGCCGATTCGAAAACCTCAAATACAGTTTGTGACGCAAAGATTTTCGCGCTAATGGAGCTCCATGCGAGCATCAGATGATAACGTTGTAATATAAACTAACATAATAATAATAGTAATATAACTACCTCGAAGTATTCCAGACTTATCATACAGACAATTTTGTTAAAGCTTATCTTTACTGCATTTTTATCCAACTGTCAACTGGCCACAAATTTGAACTAGTGCTTCTAAGCAAGAGTAAGAATCTTAAATAAAAGTTCATTTTCGAAAGCCCAAATTTAACATAGAATTTCCAAGCAAATCCAAATCATTTGCGTAGAAAATAAAATGCAGCTCTTCATGAAAAGTAATTCTTCTCCAAGTAAAAAACACACGTATCATAAGACGAAGCTGTTTTGATCTAGTTATTTACCGAAGTGAAATACATACCAATCAAAACCCTTTGTTTTATTCACCGCCGGAAACACTACTGAACTAACAATAAGTCGACTAACATCATAATATCGACAAACATGTCTTAGGGATTGCCATGTCTGTAGAACAAGAAACTGTCAAATGGGGTTCGTACTCACACGATGCATTCCAACGTGTCTCGCCGTTTCCGGTTTCACGCACAAGAAAACTGCCTAAATCTCCTCACTCAAACCCATCGCCTGTAAAACCACCACAAATCCCGAAAAATCACACTGCACTTTAATCCGGCACAAATCGGTCACGTGGCTTTAACAGCTTGGTCACACAGCCACGAGAGAAAGACGACGCAGTCGTTCGCACTCCGTCCGCACCGCACGGAAGCCGGAGACCAACTGACGAGTTTCGTTTCGTTTCTCGCTCGAAGCTCTGCCGCTCTGCCGGCTCCGGGATGCAGGGAGGGGAAGAGGAGGGGAGGGGAGACGGAGGGGGGCGCCGCCGCAGGAATAACATACATAGACCCCACTCCTTAACTGAATATTAGCCCTTTATAGGGTAATGCTATATAAATGAAGGGAGAATTGGGTAAATAGATCCTTTGGACGTTTAAAGGTACGTGCTAAAGGGTGGCTGGGAAGGGAACGCTCGCTAACAAATTGTTTGACATATTCTCAAGTTTTCTGGGGGAGAAAAGGGACGTTTGCTGAATCCTTAATACCCAACTTCGTAAGCACAATCGCGAACCCACCTGATAGGGTTTGACGCAAACAAAGGGTCTTAAAAGATGAAACTCAAGTCGATCTTATAAAGTATAGTACACTGTGGAAATGAAATAAGTAAAGGTTTCCGCACTTATTGTGCCCTACCTTTCGTCTCCAAGCCGAGCGTAGCATTGCCCAAGATCCATAAACTAACCGAGGTTGACCTGCCGGCCGCCAAGCCCAATGCCGCTTACTTCGAGAAGTAACACAGTGACAACAAAACCCCCGTTTTGGGGAATGCTATACCTGTGATGGGTATGACACTAAAACGGGGGTAGTGCGTATTTTGGTATTTTTTCAACCACATCATTCAAAAGCTCTCGCCGAGACCTTTTCAATGATAGGGCTGAACAGGCCTGTCTTGAAAAATAACCAAAGTAAGTACCACCCCCGTTTTGGTTTAAAACCCAAAACGGGTATAGCGTTCCCCGAAACGGGTTTTTGTTTTTACTGTGAAGAGGGGAGGCTTGGCGATAGTCCACTAGAGGTGTAGCGAAGTGAGGCGCGGCACAAGACAAACATAACTTAGGTTAACCTACGCGATGGTACGTCGTTAATACGTAAATCCTCAAAAAATGAAGAAAAAAATGTAATGAAAGGTTTAACCTTACATCATCACGAATGATGTAAGGTTAAAGGTTTTATTGAAGGTTCCCCTTCAATAAAATGTACGTACTGTACTTGTTAAGTGAGAGCTGTTAGACTAGCCTTGAAAAGTTGATCCGGATTTTTTGAGGGAAAAAAGGAACTTATAACTACGTCTATGTCTGATTTTTAACTGCGGCCGGAAAACGTATAGAGAGGAGAAAAGAGGTGCATTAGGAAACCGTTCGTGAGAGGTTGATCCCGACTAGTTTCTCATCGTATAGTTTGACTATAGCCTATGTCAAGCCTATGTCAAGTAGTAAGCAGATGTTGGATTTCTCCGTTTGGAAAAACTCCCCTGTTCTGCCGCACACAACCACTGTTCGCACCAATTCAAAGAGGAACACCTTTACAAAGCAAAGAAATCTTATCCTTACAGAACATTTTTTTGATATTTAATGGTGTTCAAGAAATCACTCAACAGGGAAACAATTAAGCAAGAAAAACTCCACAAGACAGTTCTCATGCAGTTGATCATCAGGCTTCCGTTCCCATTGCAAACTTTGTCAGAAAACGCCTTGCCGTAACTGAATTTCATGCTCTACCAGAACAAAAGAATTGGTACCAAACGAGTACAAGCCCTTCACTTGAAGTTTGCCAACGCTTGGCATGTTCGGAAACATAAAAACCAGGCAAGACCAGCAAATAAAACAAAGGCCTTATTTTCAATATTTATGTTTGTTGATTTCTACGTCCATTCATTTTAATCTATTAGCGAACTCGCCTAATCAATCATTGTGTCAAGCGATTACACACCTGACGCGCCGTATTGGATAATGAGATAAATTGTCCTTATCCAATATTATCTTAACCCACCTTTGACCACATGTTCACAAGTCGACCTTCAGGGCTTGTTTATGTTTATTTGCTTGCTACCTCCCCTTTTCAAGTTTCTAACGGTACCACCATTCTTTCGGAATAATTTTTTTAAATTAAAACCTAATTACTTCTTGAATCTTTCATTGCTTTCCATTTGCCTTCCTGAAAATACATGATGTTTCAGAAAAAAGATATTACCTTTTCAATAACTAGTGATTAACGTTTGCTTTAATGACTGATTCTATTGCACTGCCAAAAACTCTGTTCCATGCAAGTCTTTACTGACTAGACCTATAAGGTCCCAGCAAGCAGAAGTTAGACGTCACTACACTCGCTGGTGCCAAGTCTAACACTTCTCTCATCTTCACTTTCACCTGGCAAACAGGCATCAGGCTCGTCGGCAAAGGGTGGAACAAAAAAGGTTGAAGATGCAAACTTCAAAATTGAGAGTGCAAAATAAAACCGACCTTGAATAATTCCCGTGTTGCAACTTTTGTAAGTGCCTAATAAGGAATGCTCATCGCGGCTGCGAAAGGGGACGAGTGTTTTATAACGCACAAAGGCTGGAGGTCGTATCTACTTAGGGTCGTCAAAATTTGATGAGTCGATTCCGTCACATTTTCAGAAATTAGATCAGCGGCGTTAAGGCCGCCAAATTGCCTTTCCATTAAAGTTGCAGATAAATGAATAAACAAGTTTCACATCAATATGTCCATCAGGGGGCTCGTAAAGAAAAAGCAACGCTATTCAGCACGACGGCATCGTCTGCAGAATATATTATCAACAAGAAAAATAAAAACATAAATAAATACCTTACTCTCCCAGAGTTGGTTTCCGAGCCCTTTGGTCTGCAAGAGAACAAAACTTCCTCCGAGTAAATGTAATTACTTCCTTTATTTACAGGCTGTACATTGCTAAGCAGCTTCCCCTCTTCACAAGTCGCTCCCGCCACTCGTCTCCCCCTTTCTAACCTTATGCTTCCACAACACTAATATCTCACTCTTGTTCTGTTTTCTTGTCTCTTTTTACGGCCATATTCCCGGCACTTGTTTTAAGTGTTACGGCTCAAGCACTTCACAAATCTTTTGAAAGAGGCTCGGTAAAACGATACTTTGCAGAAGGATGAAGTTCATTATAAGGTTAGACATTACCTCTTTAGATCACGGCCTGACCAACTGATTGGAGAGTGACAGCTCTGTCGACCTGCCAGAATAAATAGAGCGATGGGGGTGTTAATACTTAAATGTCTTTTCACCTTTTCCATTCCTATGTCGCTTACAGTTAGTGCACGATACTCATCCCTCTGTATTTCTTGAATTTATTTCAAAAAATAATGTTGCGTAAAAGAATATTGTTGAAAAACAAACTGTGAAAGTTTTCTTTATCTGTTACTTTTTTTAAATTGGCATTTTTGTAAACAAAATTACCCTACCTAAAGTAGAAAACCTTGACGTTTCAGGAAAATCAATTGCATACTACAGTGACTTTTCAGATCTGATTGGAACAGTAGCATTTTACTTTAAAAACGATGAAGTTAATCCAGAAAAAGAAAAATCTTACTCACTGTACAGGAAACTACTTTTATCCTGAGAGAGAAAAACGCTCTAATTTGAAAAAATAAGTACCAGAAATAAGTGTGGGGGAATAGATTGATGGTAAGATATACTCTTGTGTCTAAAGTTCAGGAAACACGTTTTGTACCAAATGATATTTCTAGAAAACGTAATATGCTGTAGATGGTAATAGAGTTCCCCAACCAGCGGATGAAAATGAGAATGATTGTAGATGAAAGTTATAATAAAAGAGGAAAACGCATTCGAACCATCAAAGAGAGCGGCAAAGTTGCTACGCGTATTTTTATTATTATTATTTTTTTTACTGTTACTATTATTTTTAATTTTTGGAAACACTATAGAGCAACACAGCAAAACGCATGCAACAACTGAGTTGAAATTTAAAGACGAGAAATATACTTTTCCTGTATAATAGTATACTCTTTAGAAGCAGACAACCACCATGCAATACCCGTCCTTTTCTTAAGTCAAATGAAAGGTCGAATGGAAATGTAATAACTTAGGAGAGACACAATTTTAACCTATTTTTTTAAATCCTTGAGATATCTATCTCTTGTTCGTCAAGAAAAGATAAACAACCAACTGTTGATTTTATTTTGATCAATTATTGATGTAATCATTTCGTCTTTTAGAAAAAGATTTTATCTTTAAAATAACAGCACAGTAAAATCGGACCTCTGTTTTAAGAGTAAGGTCTTGTAAGCGCGAAATTTAGTTATTTTTAAGAGAAATCGAT
>Ga0058701_10005106_pt1 | contig 10820 bp, 5 predicted proteins | sample AgamicOrMae_FD_97039 | JGI IMG/M metagenome (GOLD analysis project Ga0058701, IMG submission 97039) | Agave microbial communities from Guanajuato, Mexico - Or.Ma.e | ecosystem: Host-associated > Plants > Phyllosphere > Phylloplane/Leaf | place: Guanajuato, Mexico | collected 2012-06-04 | reverse complement strand
TGCCGCTTACTTCTCGGCGCCCCTGAGCGGGCGCCGAGAAGTAAGCGGCATCAGGCTTGGCGACCGTTTAGTTGGGTAACCCTAGGTTAAGTTAGGTTAGGTGCCTTGTGCCTCGCTTCGCTGCCGCTACGCTCGGCTTGACGACGGAGGGTAGCACCAAATTTAAACCAAAAGGTTGAAAATGCTACCTTAAAAAATTACAGTGCACGGTTCATAATCCAAAAGTTTTAAGAAACTTCACCTGTTATTGAGAAGTATGAGCTACAGAAGTCAGCAAAGAATCCACAGTATCTTAGGTTATTCACTAAACCATCGCTAGCTAGATAACGGACAGGTGAAATACAAAAGGATGTAGGAAGCCTACTTCCAAGTTCATAAGACAGATGTGATTTAAGACACCTCCCAGGTGATCCAAATACCGTCGGCCGAGCATTCTCCGCGTTCCTTTGGGCCAAAACCAGCTGATGTGTGCAAAATTAAGAGGGACTTCATGACGTCAATCAGTTTGCTGCGAAATGCACAGTTTGCAAGCTGACGTTTGCAGCCCCCGCTGCGTAAAGCATCTGTGGATCAAGTGACAAAAGGCGATTGTTGTTCAAGAGTGTTCCCGACTCTTCTTCCGTATTATAAGGACCTTTTTTTTTACATCGTGCGGCGGTAGTTCAAGCCACTCCGAATTCTCTCTCACACACTGTACAGGACAGGTAGCATTCCTACATTCTAAATTTGAATCAATGAGATTCTCAGATTCAGTGAAAATTCACTGAATTCCAGTCAATATAGTATTTACCACTGAACTTTTTCAGTGATTCTATATTGACTGACATTCCGTGAATTTTGACTGAATCACAGAGATTCTCACCGATTCATAGTAAAGAGTGCATCTCACCGTAAAAACAAAACACCCGTATTAGGGAGCTCAATACTTGTTTTGGGTGTGAAACTAAAACGGGGGTAGCAGGCATTTTGGCTATTTTTCAAGGTAGACCTGTGTTCAGCCACATCATTTTAAAGGCCTCGTCAAGAGCTTTCCATTGATGGGGCTGAACATAGGTCTACCTTAAAAAATATCCAAAATACGCACTACCCCCGTTTTAGTTTCACACCCAAAACAGGTATTGAACTCCCTGAAACGGGTGTTTTATTTTTACTGTGCTTCTTATGGTCCACCCTGGTTGTTTAATCTTTCATTATAGTTCAAGTGACAGTCACAAATAATGCGTAAGTTAGATTTTAACTCAAGGAGAGCCTGACTCCCTTTTATCGTATATGCAGGTTTTCAAATTTCTAGAGATTTACAGAGATTTTGAAAGATTTGCGCATCGATTCGCGGTTAGTATCATTTAGCCTTGTTGATAGGCACAAATTTGTAGGAATTCTCGTAGAAAATCTCGTGAATCAGCAAACATACTTCAAGATTTCAGCTCATTTCTCGGAAGATCAGAGGTCACAGATTTTCGAGAGTGCATACCCCCCTCGGGTTAACCTCAGAAATCAACAGTAATTGGGTGAGGTACCTAGTGCCTCGCTTACCGCTTCAAAATGCTCTAGTCAATTCTGATGCCGCTTGCTTTCATTCTCAACGGCAGCTACTACCGCTGAGGAAAAAGCGGCATCAGGCTTAGAGGTTAGAATAATAACCTTCACAACATGACGTGCACTTGTGACTTTCAGATGAAACACAAGAGGTGCAAAACCTACCTTTTAAATTTACAGTGTACATCGGCGGCATCCGCAAAAGGGACCAAAGGCGGTATGCTTAGCACTCTGCGATTGTTACAGTTCCTTCAATAGATGGCGGCTTCTTTTAGGATAACCCTTTGCTATACTTAATCCCTTGCGGTTCGAGAGATTTCAGCACTGGTGGTCCATCTTCTAAGGAGAGGATTGTCATAACCTGCTTTAGCGTTAAATTTTTCGTAATTTTAACAAAGTTTAGTGTTGACATAACCATTAAAGCGTGAGTGGCAAAACGTTTCGCGGCTATTCGTCAGTCGAATTAAGAATTTCCTGGAAGAGAGGAAAATGCAGCGTATTCTAAACAATGCTAACCCCCTGAGGAATTAGAGGGTACCGCCTTGTGGTGGGGAAACTTCAAAAGCCTCGCTCTTCTTTAGTGTTTCTGAAAAGTGCTTATATCTTCTGCTATGGTCAATTCTCACCGAACCATGAGTCACTACATGTCATCGCAGAGCATCGGTGTTGAGTAGCCTAAGTTTCTGCTGGCGAATTTCCTGTAGGCAGAGACAATGTTTTTCCTGTTCTCGACCTCTTTCCTTACTTTAAATGTTGCATTATTTACCTGTTGCGTTGTGTCTTTAAGACAAGCCGATCTGAGAAAGACAGCGTTCACTTAATTTATCCTTACTGCAGTTAACCGAAATAGTCAAGTCTGATGCTGCTTACTTTGCGGCGGCTGCTGCTTGGCGTAAACTACTTGAGGTAAGCGGCATCGAGCTCATTTCCGAGCGAAGCGACAGCGTAAGGACATGCTAGGCACTTAATTAGACCTGTATTAGCCGTATGATATTTCTTGACGAAAGTTAGGTGTAGGTAGAGTTAATTTTAATGCCTCTGTGTCTTGCTTTTTTGTTAAGGAAATTCATATTTTACTTAAAATATGTATGTCAAAAAATACTTGCGCCAAACAAATGCAATGCCCTTGTGGAAAAAAGAAAAGCCATGAACTTTACAAAATTTCAAGCAAAGAAGAGTCTTCTATTTTTCTCTTATTTGGAACTGTGTGACCAGATTCAAGGAATAAATACTGATTGGCACGTTTTCACAAAACATCAAATGCAGACAAAAATCAAACCTTACAGTATGTTCTGTACGTTTCTACCTTTTCAATCTTAAAAAAAATATGTCTTCTACTGAGGCTTCCATTTCCTACGTGAGCAAAACGTACATTGAAAATAAAACTTTTATACATCGTCGTGTATGAAGCGACCAATCATATACTAGGGAGACGAGGTTCATTGCTTTCGTGTTTCCGAACCAATATTTCAGACATGAGAAGGTATTTCTTAAAATATCTCGAGAAATCTAATGCGGTCACCTGAAAGGAACTCGGAATAAAGGGCCCCATTGTGGAATTCGTCAGAAATCGCCATGAACAGATGAAGAGAAGAGGTAGGGCAGGGTTCCTGCTTTCTGACGGTTGGGAACAAGCTCACGAAATCATGCAGGAGGTAGGTCCTCTCTTGCGGGCAGGGAATAAGCGTGTAAATCTAAAGTTTAGCGGAGGCGAAAGGCAAAGATAATACCTCTTTAAAACAGCATGTAGAAAACATCACACTAACTTTAAAAACGAATCCAACTATGTACGAGGTGCGTTTCAAGTTTAGCGGTAAAGCTGGGAACCCTAGACACCTGCGATAATCTACAACGAAAAAGTTAATTTAAGCAAAGATCTAGGGTCTACAACGCACCCTAGAGGCGTCCAGACGCATGGTGATTTTTCTCACAATATTCCGTCGTTTTAGCTGATGTATAGCTTTTACCCGAGGAAAAAAAGATAAGTATAATTTGAAGCATAATATCATTTAATAACTTATTATTACAAGCATTGCTAGAAAAAAACAACAAAAAAACACGTGTAACCGCAAGGAATTAAAAATAACTAAGAGGGTAAGATATTTGTTGTCAAATGGGTCGTGTTAAGATTTTGTTTTCGGTTTGTAGCGGCGATAACGTTTGGGGTACAAGATCATATCGTTATAGTTCCCATAATACAGCAACCAAAAAAAAGGTAGCGACATCATTTGCCGACTGTTTACCGTAAATTAAAGCTGATTTTGCTACAAAGATGGTGAATTAATAGTAAAACTTAATACTGGTACACGCCAGAAAATTTCGAGCCCTGAGCTAAATGTAAACTGTTGAGGGTTTTCGCACTGTGTACTTGACCTTTGACCCGACGGTAAAATGCAGGGTGTGCTGCCACCTAAAGCCCTAGATCCAGTTAAAGCGAGACGCGAATGGTGTTCGAGCGCCCTGAATGGTCGGTGATAGAAAGAGATAGAAGATACGGATTGCAATGTGTGCTAGAGAGGCAGAGACACTCGCTTGCATAGAAAAAATGGCGGCCGTTCCTATACCGCCCGTGTATAGCGGCCATTTTTTCTATCGCTCACAGCCACTTAGAAGCACTGGATTTTCCAGGTGGCCGTGATCCTGGCGCGTCTCTTTAACTGGATCTAGGGCTTTACTGCTACCTGGGTTGATTGGTCTACGTTAGGTTATGAATGCTTCGTTTAGGTTTCGACAACACGAGAGCGAATATCGCCTATTATAATCGTATCTTTCTGCATAATTACTAACCCCTATCACACTTTTTATACAAAAGAGATGAAAATGTCTTCCATAACTTTTATTGTTAAGATGAAAATCTACGTGTTCCGGCGACTGTTTGATTTCTCTCACAAGGTTGTATGAAAACGAGAGGAACTTGGGGGAGGACTTGTATATTCTGGAGATTTTCTCAGAGAAGAAAAAGTGGGGGGATTGCATTGAGAGCAGCATTCTCTACTATAACATTGATGCAATGAGAGAGAACTCCGAAAACATGGGTTTTGGGTAGTCAAAACCTATTTTGGTTATAAATGTTTGAAAAAGCTGTGTTTCGGACATTTTTCAAGGTGCGTCTATCGGTATCGATAACCACACGAATTGATTGCTCTCGCCGAGCCGTTCTCTACTGATGGTGTGTTTGATATCCCAGGTCAAACTGTCCGTTCAACATCCACGCGGATGTCCGTGAGGATATCGCTGAAATCGCGGATATCAGTACCTCTATCCGCGCTTACCCGTGACAAATAATCCGTACTAGTGCGGATATCCTTGTTCAATTATCAGCGCTTCCACGGATATCCATAGAAAAAGCGCGGATATCCGTGAAAAAAGCAGCAATGACAGTTCGATCCGGGATGTAGGCTTCAAAATGAAGCCAATTTGACGCAATCGTTTATCCAAGGCAGGTTTACTACCACGAAAAACGATTTTTAATTTCTAGTGAAATCGCCATCATTTTTAAAGATTGTATTGCCTATCTCTTTCTGCTAAGGTTCGAACTTTAAGTAACTAACGTATTAACAAGGTATAATTACAAAGAAGCGCATAAGTTAGGTTTATATTACGTCTATTTCGTAGTCCTCCCACCGGGCAAAGCCTTGTGTCGCTTACTTCTCGGTGGCGACAACTGCAACCAAGACGCAAGTAGTATCATCGCAGGCACAGCAACGATAGGTTAAGTGAGGTTACGAGCCCTGGGAATTTATTCCGTAAGACTTGCATTTTTTCAACAACAAGTCGACGAAAAACTGCCAATATATTGGAGACGGCTAGAAATATTGCAGAATCGTCAAAACTCAGCTCAGACGCTACTTTTAGATGTTCTTCATCTACATGGAAGGACTATTAGTTTTTATTTACATTGAAAGAATATTCTTTGCTCTAAATTGAACGATGTTTTTTTAGGTAGTAAAAATGAATTTCGGAACCAAGTTTGGGGCTTGGGTATCCATACTGCTATCTTGCAGTCTTTAAATTTCAAGGAAATCTGGGGCGGACAGTCTAGTTCTCCCCTTGTAAGTTAGATTGGGTTGTCGCGGGCTAAGTTGGGTTAGGTTGAGTTAGGCTAATTTGGTTTAATTCAGGTTAGGTTAAGTTGAATGAGGCAAGTGCCTTGCTTCCTCCATCGCTCTACTTGGCTCTGCAACGGAAGGTAGAAGATACATCCTTCAAAATAAAGAGTGTAGTCTGCCTAAAAGCTGTATCATTTTTATCAGTGAGTTCAGTACAGTGTCCCTGACATTGTGTGATGCGGCATGCAGAAGAGGATGATGACCCGAGTTGCATTCTGGGATGGAGGGAGAGGGCGGGCAGGCGGGAGGGAGTCAGGCGCTAGCTTTCCCAGAAAGACTTCCAAGGTTTCCCATAGACAAGAGTTAGGCGAGGTCCTTCGCCCCTACATCTCCGCGCCAGAACACCTTCTTATCGTCCTACCTTCTTAGCAGGGTGCCTGTTTGCCCCAGGGTAAATATCCCAGCCGGGGTAAGTCTGTGTCCCTAACGGTCCAGAGTAAACTGATGAAGTCACTCAAAAAGTGTTTGAAGAACCGATTGAAAAACGACGAAACTTGGTTGGTGTTTCAAGGATCAATGCGTTTCTACCAGTAGAATGAATCCGTGGTAAGTGGAAAGAAATGAGATGGATGCTGCGAAGGACACCGAGAAGCTGGATCCAAATGCGTCTCAGCTGCCGCGGCCTTTCACCTGACAACTTCCAGCGTTCAGCTGATAATTCTGCACGCCTAGCGGTACTGTACTCTATCATGCTACAACAGGACATTCAATTCTTCTACTAGTTTTATTGTGAATTTTGAAGACTGCGTTTTTCAAGTCTTGTGCTTCACTTTTCGTGGCCAAGCCGAGCCACAGCGGGGCGACGTACGAGAAAAACTAACCTAACCTGTTGACATTACGATCACCCAACTTGATGCCGCTTATTCGCGGGGAAAGACTTTGTTGCCTCAGCTAAGCGTTCTGAATTGATGTGGTGACAATTTCTATTGTTACAACAACAAAATGAATTGTTGCGACAATTACAGTTGTCACCGTAACAAGTAAAATTGTAATCCCAACAAATCTGGTTTGCTGTGGCTATATTAACAAAACGTTTTGTTGAAGCAACAAAGTCATTTTCTCCGTGTTTCTCGGCGGCAGGAACGGTCGCTGAGCAAGTAGGCTGCTACGTCGGGCTTTGCGACAGTCGAGAGGTAGCGAAACGGCAAAGGATCAAAGCATATGTTTTAATGTAAAATCCTCTAGTCTGTCCATTGGGTCTGAAGAAGTTACGAAAATGCTTTCCAAAATAGTTTAACCGCTCCCGCTAAACCGATTCAAACCTACAGGATACATTAAGATAAAAAAGTTTTGCTCGTTTCGTTTTTGCAGGCGCACATCGGTTTATATTGAGCGAGGGTAAGACATTTTTTGTCATTATTATTATTCCGATGGTTTCAAATGAAGCGGTACTCGTTGAAAATTCTGTTTCAAAACTGTACTACTTGCAATTTATAAGAATAGGAATTAATACATCCTTGAACGAGCATTTTTAACTCGTACTGTTTCATTTGAAAATTGCTCAGTTTTAAATCGAAGTAACAAGAAGTTTTTCAATTTAAACGCCCACTGTCATGATACACTTCAATCAATTAAGTAGAGAATAGAAGGGGCGGGAGGGCCCTTGAGAAGTTCAGTATTTGCTGCAGTCCAGGCAGCAGTGTCGTCTGCACTTCTCATATTTTCTCGAATAACTAATGATAATGTCTATAAAACGATATGATGCAACATTTACGTAGCAGCCAAAAGAACTTTTAATTTCAACGTCACAATAGCTTTTAGCATGCATCTTCGAAACTACGATGGGGATGCACACATACATCAATGAATGTATGTCCAAAGGAGGTGGACTTAAAAATGGGCTAAAAATTTGCCCCCACTCGCAGCCATTAGTGTAAAATACCGTATGAGGATTCGTGTTACTTCGTCCCACTTCATGGTGTATTTACTTTCTTTCCCCCTTCAGGTTCTCTTTCCCTTCTAACAGGAAATATAATTTTATAATAAAAAATAATTGGAATAAAATAAAAATAAAATTAATAACAAAACTTAAGCACCTCATTAAATACCACACCCAAAAAATTACTTTGTCGAAATTACAATTTTTAGGCAACAATTTTTATCTAGTCACAGTTACAAAGAAAAGTGTAATGGTGAAAAAAAAATTGTTAAGGCGACAAAAATAATCGTCATTTCAACAGATACGGTTGTAGGCTGTATAGGAACAAATCGCGAATGTCAGAATCACATATATTTGTTGCTGTGACGAAGTCATTTTTTTATTGTGCAGTCTGACGTTGCTCTAAGGTGGTAAAGTATCCGAAAAGCAACGGGGGCATTTCTTCTTCAGCTATTTGCCCGACTGATTCACCCAAGACAAGACTAATTTTTGCAAATGGTATAGAAACTCTGATGGTTCGTCAATTTAATATGCAAAAATGTTATTTGATTCCTGTTTCAAAGGCCCGCCACAAAATGGGGCAAGGATTGAAATAGTTTGACTTTTAATTGGCAACAGTGAGATTCGGTTTAACGGAGAACAACAAAGTGAGGTCAAATAATTGAAATAGCTCAATTTTCGATCAACAAAGACCAGGAAAAGTTCCATGAAAATGCCCAGGGACCAACAAAATGAGGTCGTATATTAGTATAACTCGATTTTTGATTGGTAAAAGTGAGACAACGTTCCGTGGAAATGGCCACCAGAGACTGAGAAAGTAAGGTCAAATGTTAAAATGTCTCGGTTTCCGATTGATCTCGGAACCAGATTTGTCAATAAAAGTAAGCGAATATTTCCGTGAACATGCTCGCAGATGCCAAGGAAATGGGGTCAAACATTGGTATAACATTAATTTTGATCGTCAGAATGAATGAATACGACTAAAAAGTTTACTCGTGAAAATGTCCAGATTAGGCCAGAGATGCAGGAAGGGTAAAAATGTCCGCTAGCTTGCACTGCAGCATCGTCCTGTCGTTTTCTTTTTGCGTGAACACTAAGGTGCAACGCTCCGCCGATGTTGGAATGGGCACTGGGCTATGGGACGAAATAAAATGGTATGGGCAGTGTCGTAATCGCTAAGTGCATTGGCAGGCAATAAAACCGCTCGCATGCGAAATTACGGTCATCCTGTCATTTTTCGAAATTTTATTTTTCAATGAAAAAAGAACATAAGTGTACGCGGGTGCAAGAAACGCATTGGTCTCAGGTAGTCCACTGGTCAGTTTGGTGGGGAAAAGAGAGGGAAGGTGGCTTGCCAGCGGAGGAAGAACAGAGACGGGATGAGGTCACTCACTCACCCAACGGTGTTGGTGTGGTAGTTCGGTGACCTTAAAGTGCAGTGACCTTTAAGACATGCATTTAGTGCCTCTAATGCAACCATTTCATTTACGCGGAAATGAAATTAACAAAAATCTTTTAGTTTCACAATTAATTAGTCCAACGCCCTTTCGACAATACATAAATCACTTCCACAAGTTATTGACCTGAAACAGAGTCCCCACGAACGTAAGAGGAACTTTAGGTGAAATCGACAGTCTCGCATACCTCTCTAGCTAAAAGTATAGTATGGATGAGTTTGGTTTAACGTTACATTAGTCTGTGATTGAGTATGGTCGTAGTCACGTAGCTTTAGCTTAGAGTTTTGGTTCAGTTATAGGTTGTGTTGCAGGATATAGTTGGGATAATATTTATCAGACTTATAACCGTTGGTAAGCTGTGCTACGTAAGGATATGGTCATAAAATGTTAGGCTATATATTAACCAATAAGGAAAGGTTAAGTGTAGATTAGATCAGGTTGATTCCATTGCATTGAACTGTCAAACTCTGCCATGTTAACAGAAGTATGCAACTGAAGTACAATGACAACGATTTAATTATTTGTTTTCAATTTAAGAAGAGCGCATCGAAAGAAACATGTCCAAGAAAAAGAAAAGTGTCCAGAGGAAGTGAAATGAAAAGTGGATAAAAGACAGGGGCCGAGACGACATAAATAAGATTTGGGGATGTGGGAGTTGAAGGGTTGGCCCCTCGTGTCACACCTCAACGAGATGGATCACTTTCATTTTCCCCACACTTTCCCTGTTAGGTCCGCCACCCATGTATAAGTCTAGACCTTTCCTTATCAAGATCCTAACGGAATCAAAACCATCCAGTCAGTTCATTCACATGATCAGACACATTTTCCAACGGATTGTGCGTGCACCCACATTTTTCAGGTAGATTCGTTTCTAGACTGCACACATCCAATAGAAAAGTCGTGTTTTTTTTTTTAATTGATTGATTATTTCATTCTTAACTATTTGGATAATATGTGCGCTTTCACGCGATTGTAAATGTGGGGATAAAGTTCTTTCCCTATAAATCGTACAATTTCATCAGATTGGTTCACTGATTTTTATAAGTTTTATTAAATATTGTGTGATACATCAGATGACCCTTCGCCTTCCGAACATGTGGCATTCCTAACTCAAGCCAATGCAGACAAGCTGAGAGGTTCTGTATTGAGTCTCGATGAGATGTCTTACATACTGTATACCCCATTTCAGTCCTCTGTACGGAAACCTGCGTGGCAATTCGACAAGGATTACGGTCTGCACTTCCTCACACACAAGTTGTATTTTTTTTTCATTTTAATAGCTAATATTCATATTAACTTTTGAGTTGATTTTTTATTACATAAAAATTAATATTGCCTGTTGCTTAGTAGGCCTAATTTAGAATTTTCGTATTTAGCTCTGGCGTAAAAAAAGCGACATCACGAAATACATGGCATATAAGTCCCGGTCCCTTCCATGTGTTACACTCCGTAAGTGCGTCTCCCAATGTAGCAATTGGGGATAATTGGTATATGCAAGAGAGAAAGTAAAACTAGCAAAAATGCATTATACTCTAAAAGCTCTCCTTCGAGACGACTGTTTCAATAACCTCAGTGATTTGTACCAGGTTAGTTTTGTATTCGTCCTTGAAAGACTTACGGCCGTCTCGACCTTTCCACCCTCCTTTCCCGAAGGGTCAACAACCGCGAGTGGAGCCCGGCAGGACCTCCGGGCCGCCGACCTCCGGGCCGGCGACCTGCGGGCCGCCCGCCAGGGCCTCCTCCATCTGGCAAGGCACGCCGGCCCGACCTGGCCCGGGCTAGCCTGTCCCGGCCCGGGATGCCCACCCATAGGAGCCCCAGAAGCCCGTCCGGAGCCTC
>Ga0058701_10005105_pt1 | contig 10821 bp, 10 predicted proteins | sample AgamicOrMae_FD_97039 | JGI IMG/M metagenome (GOLD analysis project Ga0058701, IMG submission 97039) | Agave microbial communities from Guanajuato, Mexico - Or.Ma.e | ecosystem: Host-associated > Plants > Phyllosphere > Phylloplane/Leaf | place: Guanajuato, Mexico | collected 2012-06-04 | reverse complement strand
ACTTTGGCGTTTGCGACTTTTCTCGTTTGGCGGTTACGGACTGGCGCTTGTGGTTTTTGGCGCTATCGAATGCCCCCCCCCCCTCATCCAGCTCTACATTTTTTTCTATATATATATATAAAGCGTTTTCCTCAAGTCAAGATTAAGATGGGGAACACCGCTACGTAAACCCGGGGTCCTTTGAAGAAAAATAGAAGAACTTATTCCAACATTTATAGGAAAATAAGAAAAAAGCCTTGTCAGAATACCTACTAGAATCAGTAATAAGTGACAAGAATGGGGTTTCCATGTGAATCGAAGCCCTTCCTAACCGCTAAGAATTTTTCAAAAATGCCATAAGGATCCACGCAAATTGATTTGACCAAGAAAATATCTAGAAACCGTATTGAAGAACATTAATGGTCACTTTTCACCGCTGTATTGCGGAATTTCTATGAGCCCTTTAAACCTCCTGCAACGGGTCATGTCATTTCAAAAGCGTTCCAAAAGTCAACATTGGTTCTTTCCTCGTTCATTGAAACGCTGTCAGAAGATTTATGGAGCTATCGACACACCTCGGCACCTTTCTACTTTTGTCTATGATTTCTGTGAGTTGGGTAGCTTTCATAAAGGACCCGTTTACGGCTGAAAGGCTGCTACCGCAGAGTCTGTGGCTTGTCGCGCACAAGTCCTTCCCTAGCTGTGGCCCACCACGCTTAAAGTGTCCAACAATGAGCGCATAATTTCGTCTACCTGACGCGGAGTATCGAGGTCCGTAAATCTTGTTGGCCTCAATGAGAAAGTCGCCTACAAAATGCAATCACCTCTGAGGAAAACTCAAACGCGAATCGCTACATGCGGGATTTGACGTTTCGTGTTTGTATGTGCGGAGACTTCGACGCTACGACAGTGCTTTACGGAAAAGGGAGGGAAGATTTTGATACGACTCCACATAATGGTTCTGCGAGCGAGCCTACAGCAACGTGAGGCTTTTACTGGGATCTCCTCACTTCTTCTCGAGACAGACTGATAAGACTAAAAGGGTTGAGATTGAATAAAGCCCTCGGGGAGGTATTCAAAGAACATATTTTAAAAAAATATCGGTAAAAAAAGAAAAGAAAATCGAAAGGTGCCCGATGAAAAAGTTCCTCTTTTTTTTTTTACTCAAGGGGGAAAGGGTTCACATTTGCGTTACGCCCCATACATAATGTATGAGAAAAAGTGTATAACGAACGAGGGTAAAGGAGGGCAAAAAGTGGCCCATTTAGCGTTTCATAATTTGCAGGACGACCCCTAAAATTTGGTTATAATCGGGAAAATCCGGTTAAGTTTAGTTTAAGCTAGCCCAAGCGAATCGGTGCCTGCCGGAGGCAACGTATCGCAAGCAGTAGAAATCGTTTATTACGAACTTTCTAGGATCGGCTGTTTTCATTCGTTACAGGCGATGTTCGCTGTAATCGATGCTTGTCGTTAGATCGGTACGAAACCAAACTTTGGGCTCAACTCTGCTCGTTGAGCGAGCTCGTTCCAAACGATATCTACCGTTAAATATGCTCCGAGTGCCGCCGCAATCATTCCCACGTCCTCTCTACAAAGTCTGAAAGATCTTACAACTGTACAAGAATACACGTCGTTTAAGCGTGACAAGACTACATTTTAGCGCGAGACGAATTTTGCACATATCAGCGATGCGATAAGAAATCCTCGTATAGAGCGGCCGCGACCGTCCGTCCAGCCGAGAAACGGAGCTTGTCTTATCTCCAACGCAGATAGCCAACCAAATTCGCAGATTTTGGCCCACTAACACTGAACTAGCTCCAAGAGAGTCGCACAACTGCGCGCAATGTGACTTGGCATAGCTCATCCGAACTCCACGCCGCCAACCCATAAAATTCGCGACTTAATCCGCACATCGCAAAGCCCGAATGTACGGCACTGAATCAGCAACCATAAGAAGCGTGGGTCTCGGGCCCATTTCATCTATGGCTACATTGGAGCCCGCGAATATGAATCATAATCTACGTCTTTTTTATATCAATCGCACTATCATAAGTAACATGTTTCCTAAACATCATGTTTCCTAAACATACGAATACGAGCACAGAAATGATTTCTGATACAATAAATTTTTTTCTTGATATAGAAACAAACGATTTTTTTCCTTGCTTCAAGATTTTTTTTCATTTTTATTATCTTTTGATAATGCAAGAAAAAATTCTTATGAGATTTGAGGTACCGAGGAAGACATAATCATTAAAATGTTATGACGATGTGTGGGCTACTTTCCAGATACGAAAATGATGTCACTCTCTTCTGCATTCGTGAGAAGAGATTTATAATCGACTTGATTATGACCATGCAACAATGTCTTCAAAATCTTAAAATATATAGCGATGCAACTTCACTCTAAAAACTACGTTGTGCAATGCATCTGATAACTAAAACTAAAGCAAATAAAAGCGAAGGTTTAAGTTTACCGAAAAAACGATTCGCCAAACAAAGTGATATAAGCCATCAGAGAGCCAGTAAGGCACACTCAGTTTTGAAGGTTGCAATTACTAGTTCCACCTTGTTCAGCCCTGGTTCCAATATTAATTTTATAACGAGGATTAACGACGTAAAACTGCAAATGTGGTATACGTGCCCTATGCCTAGGTCTGCTATGGCTCCGCGATGCTTAAGCCAAGCTTAATGCCGCTTAAACGGATTTACACGCAGGTTCCGCGTACACGGAATCAGAGGGCACTTTACTGTATCTACACGGTTACACGTCGATAGTCCCCATAATTAGGAAATAATGGTTGTGGAATACACGTGGAAGGGAATGGCCACCTTTATACCGGAAAAAGTGCAAGAAGTGCACCAAGACTAATACCCTTACGCATATGCAAGGCATTTGCATGACGCAAAAGCATTTTCGCCACTGAATTCCACTTTAGGTTATTGTCTCAACGGAAATTCGTCAGGGGAAATCGTGTTTCCCTTCCGACTTCCGGCCGAAATCTGGTCAGCGAATTTTCGCCGTTTCCTCACCCCGAACCGAGTGTGGTTGAATTGGTCCCCCACCCCGTCCACCAGCAACTAAAGGCTCATAAACACGTCAAGTGCAACCTTTTGTCAAATACTGAGGAGTCAATTGGACACTTGTTGAACCAGTCTGCCTTGGGCTCCTTACTCTGGTTAATCGTATTAACATTCTTAGGAAGTCAAGTGAACCCGAAAGTTTTAGATAAGAAATCTTGGCTTGGGGGGTCAAGTGTTGCCAACCTAAAACAAAAGAGTGTCGCAAAACGATCCGGTTACCGCACCAACGAAAGTATACTGTGTGTTGCGTTCAGGTAGAAGGCAGCATAATTAATCCGAGTCGGACATCTGTGACCGTCGAGCTGCTATGCGCGCAAGTGTCAGTCAAATTAAACTGTCCCCCCTCCCCAACGGATTTGGATTCCGATTGAATTTCGCAGATCTGCTCCGCGCTGATCTTCACTTAAATTGGCGATAGCGTTTTCCAAGTATCGCACTGTAAATTTGGAAGGTGAAATTTTCCACTATTCGAGATCCGTACCTTCCATCGTGAGAGCGAGGGACTAGGCATATAACTAACCTAAGTTTACATACCGGTCGTTAAACCGGACGCAGCTTACCGATCTTATTCTCATTGTCAGCGGCAGATGCCGAGAAGTAAGCAGCGTTAGGCTTAGCGAGCGGTAACGGAGCGAGGCACAAGTGACCGAACTAAGTTATTCGTGTCGTTATTCCCAAGTGTAATGGACGATTAACCCACCACCGCCCAGCGATGCCGTTCGGCAACAGGATAAATTATTTTAGAGGATCTTTTTAGTTCCGGTATTGTCACCGTTCAAAAAATATCACCCCTATGGAAACTTGAAATTTAATAATTTAGGCACTTTCCAAAGCTTAAAATTGCGTATTTCAATGGAAAAAAACCCTTCCAAATTCTCTTAAGCTAAATTTCACTCCAAATACTTTGGGCTGTTATGGGTTAAACGAGGGCGTCACTTAACAGGTAAAAAATGCCTCATTTAAACAGTCCCGAGTCCGGTATGGTATTTATAAGCCAGATCGAAAAGTCCTCGGCCGCGAACTAGCAGCAATAAATAGCCTAACGAGAACAACGGAGCGTTACTGGATCAGTGCGGGAGGTAAACAAATAGAAGGTGAAAACCTTGATGAATCAACTGTTGCACCGGTACTACTATTCCTCGAATCACGGATGGAGAAACTACATGATACTAAGTATGTACGAAATAAGTCCAGATGTCTGCGAATATAGGCTAAACAAGGTAAATACAGAACTAGAATGTAGAATAATCTACTGAGACTAGGAAAATTATTCGTTCAAGCGACAGACACTTGGCGACTTTTATTACTGCTTCTCGAAGCAAAATACCGGTACGGTAAGCGGTTCGAAACTGTGGGTGATGGCGTTTAGATTTGGTATAATAAAAAAATTACAAGTAAATAATGTTTCAAATGGCAGTTCAACTTTACAACACACGTTATTCCCATTCAAAATACCGATAGAAGAAAAATCTCATACTCAAGAAAGCGGCAAGATAACTAAGCATGGCGTTTGTTCGTCATATGTAAATATTATGAAACAGGGATTACTGTTATAGGTATTTTCTCATTGGTTGAAAACTTCTCCGTCTACAAAACCAAGGCCGATGTTTCGCGTTCTTAGATACTGGTTTGATGGACTCAAATAACAAAAGCGGAATAGATAAGGGCCCGAACTTGGCCCATTCGAATACAGTTAGCATAGGTGGAGGTGAACTGATTCAAATAAACAAAGTAGGGTTCAAAGCGAAGACAAACGGTGTTTTTTTGAAGAGGAGATGAGCAAGTCGCAATATTTACGTCCGAAATCGGAGCTCGCCGAAATTTGGCCGCTCGGACGGAATCTGTGCTCAGGCGTATGGGTTTCCTCCGCCTTCATAACCCATCCCTCCCCTCCCACCGGCATTCTCAACGACTCGCCAGGAAAGATCTTGGAAAAAACTCACCAAATCTTGCGTGTAACGTAATCCCACGGTCCTTGGTTTGAACACAATTGTTTTAACACTCAAACACCAACAGGTTCTTCGAGATGATTTCTGTAATCCACCACAAATCACGCACGTTCACCCACACGTATAGCACATACACGAAAACGTACCGCACTCCCGACACAGCCAAAGACACAAGTGCATCCTACTCTGAGAAATATGAATGAAACGTGTTTTCAGCCGCCAAGAGCCGACAGCGAGTGCTGCCCTCTAGCGACCAACGTGTAGAACTACGTCTTCACCAGGTCTTCACTTTGACCTCCGAAGTCAAAGAAACTGGAAACAAACGCATTGAAATATGGAAACGGTTTACAAAAACATTCCTATTCAGTTATAAAAAATAATTACAATTTATGATAAATGTTAATGATGTTTTGAATGGAAGGAACTTAAAAGTTCAGGTCACGTGACTGTTTGCGTTTCACGTAGTAGTGCACTTCTTACCCTTCTGCTGTTACTAACCTTACATTTGTGAACTTCATCGTTCTGGTAACCTTCACCAAATTTTAGCATTAAAGGTATGATACACACTTTTTCTAGATGTATTACCATGATAAGAAGGAAGCTTTTTTTAAGTTTTGAACCGTGTATCTTTGTGTATCGGTTTTCAAAGAACGTTGTTGCTCTTGACGCAAAATGCAGACACGGACAAGGATACCTACTTTGAAAGCGTATCTCTGATCCTTCTTTTTCGTAGCGATATCGTTATTCAGTATTTTCGTAATTCCTATTTTACATTAAGCATAAAACTCTCCATATATATACTCTACCCTCTTATGGAACTGTGGTGTCTCAATGATCAATTAATGATTAACTGTCATAATCGCTCTGCCCAATGCACTGATAGTTCATGTTTAATGCCCCAACTGCGTGTTTACATATCAAGGAATGTGTCTGTTGTATGACATGCTAATATTTATCCTTTTCCAGATGCTGTCCAGCACTCTATTCAATGGGCTTGCCCGATTCCCTAAGGTTTTCAGGAGAAACCTCGGCATCTGTGTGCCAGCCATGCAGAAGGCCAGTGATCCCATCCAACAGTTATTCTTGGACAAAGTGAGGGAATACAAGCAGAAGAGCAGGTAATATATCACTTATGTGGGGCAGTATACCAAGCACTTTTAAGATTTAATGGTTTGAACCGAGGTGGATTGAATTCTAATGTATGATACTTGCAGTGGTGGCAAATTGGTTGATCCCACTCCTGAACTGGAAAGAGAGCTTGCTGGAGAGTTGGAGAAGCTCGCCAGGAATCTTGGTGGAGATGCCAAGACAGCCACCGAGTTCCCAACCTTGAAATTTGAAGGTATTTCTTTGTCTTAAGAAGTTTGTTTAAAGATTCACAATTCTGGTTTAAACAGATAAGTAATTTGGACTTCTTCTGTTGCAGAGCCCCACCTGGAACAGCCATGAATTTAGCCTTTCCCTGTTAATAGTCTCTTGATTCCTTTGTGATGTCTTTTTATTATGAAAGTGATTTTACGTCATTGGTTGTAGATGTATTATATACATTATCCAACAATTGACAGCTGTAAATAAAAACAGAGATAACTGGGCGGAAAATGTGAATTAAATTATCCCCCACCATTTGACCAAAATCTATACCTCAGTAGTAATAAATACCTTTAGAAGTAAATATGACAGGAAGATTTTATTTACAAAGTTTTACAACCAAATACTATTTGGCCTCGTAGTACATACACAGGTAATTAAAAAAGATAAATTATGTATCACCTTTTGACAGTTCAGCAAATAAACATTCTAATTAACAAAAAAATCACTGGTTTAGAAAAGGCACGCCATTTCAGGGTTCATTTTCAGAACCCAATCAATAAGTCCCAGGAGGAGCGGCATCTGATAATGCTTAGCTATACCTCTGAATGTCTTCAAATGCACAGCATAGTCTTTCTTGGATATGAGGAGTTGATATTCACCAGCACAAGTGCAGTACCTTGACATATTATCCATTTTTATCTGTAACATGAGCGTAAAAGTTGCAATTATACTGGCTGACGGTTCATCTTGATATGTCGGGTCAATAATCTTACCTGTAAACATTTGTGACATTGAAGATCTTGCAAGACATGAGCCATGCTTTTCTTGTTGAGGACTTCGATCAAGTTCCTTTCGATCTCTTTGTTAGAATAGCTAGTTTGGCACATCGGGCACTTCCAAACGGGCCTGTAGCGAAAAATCACAACCGAGATTGAGTACATTTTGTGATGACCTACAAAAGCTATCGAAAACAATAACTCACTTTCCGTTTTCTTCGCCTTTGTAATTATCTTTACACAGGTCGACATCCCGGCTATGATTGCAGCCTTTGCAAATTAATTCTGGGAGGACGAAGGATATGCAGGGATCATGCCACTCAGCTTCGTCGCTGAAGTTTCCGACATTTATTAATCGTAGCAAATTCCTCTTCAACTGCATCACTTCTGTTTGGATGGAAGCGTCCAAAGACAAGGCCTGCGAGAAAAATGACGTTTTAACCCATTTATTTCCATGGAATGCTCAAGAAATTTCTAAGTAAATCAAAAATATTCCAAACTAACGGCAAGTTCATAATTTTCAGCTGTTCTGATTCTAGATTAAGGGTGAGATGTATTTTTACTAAAAATACAATTACGAGGGGTTTGGTCGTTGCGTAAATATTAACGTAGGAATAAGAACTGTGCACAGAGATGAAACGGGTTAGATAAACGAGTAAAAACCGAAAGAACGGTTGAGGCAAAGGAGTGCCAACTTCCGTGGTTGCTAACACACGTCGCCCAGAGCAACGGCTTAGGGAAGATTAACCACCGACCCCAAAAGACTTGTACAGCCGTGGATATTACAAATATCGGATTATCTATGAAAATCCACGTCAAAAGGCTTGGACCATTTTCGCGTAGAATTCTCCACGACCGCAACAAAACATGAGTACTCACTTTGCAAACTGCTTTGACAAATTCTAACGCCGGGTTGATGAGTCGTAGATGTGATCCAGGCAGATCAGGAAAAGCTGGATTGAAACTTTCCAACTGTTGACTAGGGAATTTTTTATGGATCTTCTCGGTCAGGCTGCAAAACAAAACTTCAATTTCATTCCAAAACCTCGGACGCTAACATACTCCTAGGACTGCCTTTTAAGATTCCTACTACTGGGAAAGGAGAATCCTTGTCCGACGAACGTCCTAAGTATATTTTACGTACCTGAATAGTTTCTGAGCCATTTCTCCGGTAAGAAGTTCTTTTGCGAGTTCTTCAGTCGATTGGTTGGACCCGACACCGAGTGGTTTGGCCGCTACCTGACTTTGTGAGCCCAGACGCCGCTTCGGCTGCGACTGGCTGTGCGACTCGAAGTTATCTTGTAAATGCATGAAGATTTTCAAGATGTATCCGGCGATAACAGCCGAGAAGTTTTCTTGACACCCTGCGTCTTCTGGGAGATACTCCACAAGATTCCAGTTCATGACGATCTCCGGCTGAAACATACATCACTCAATTTGCATCAAACTTACATTGTAAATTTCAAAGATGGAATTTTATAGCTTCTGCGTTTCGTCCTAGTGTAACCCATAACAGCCCAAAGTATTTGGAGTGAAATTTAGCTTAAGAGAAATAGCAAGGATTTTTTCCACTAAATTACGCAATTTTAAGCTTTGGAAAATGCCTCAATTGTTGAATTCCAGGTTTCCAGAGGGATGATATTCTTTAAACTGTGACAATACTGAACTGAAAAGATCCTCTAAAATAAATATTTCTGTTTCCGAACGGCATCGCTAGGCGGTAGCGGATTGATCTTCCATTACGGCATACAACCGCGTAGGTTAGATAAACCTAGGATAGGTTAAACTAGGTTGGGTTGACCTGGGTTAGGTTAACCTTGGTTTGGTTGGGTCACGAACCTTGTACCTAGCTCCGATCAGCATTTCGTCGAGAGAATATAACAGATGAAAAATTCCACCTTTCAAATTTGAAGTCTACTGACAGATTTCGCCGTACTTACCATTCCATCATCTTCGCCAATTTCTTCACTATCCTTATTCTGACTTTCTTCCACAAGATGGGCGGGAAGTTTCCCTCTCACTCCGGCATGGTTCGACGGATCAAGCCACATTAAGTATTCCCAGCACTGCTGATAAATAATCTGCACGCTGTGGAACAATTCCCGATTCCGTATGCTCTTCGAAATGAACTCCACGTACCCAATAGCATCCTCAACATTTCGCTTGTTGGTGCAAATAAGGATTTTGTTGAAATTGGCAAAGACTACGATTGATCCCAATCGCTTGAACTCCGCCACCAACTGCAGGAACATTTTCTTCATCAAACTGTGGAGAGTTCGACGAATCGCTGGGTCGTAGAGGAGAGCGTTGGGAGAGCGAAGCCAGCGATAGAAGTGGACGATCTGCATGTCTGCGAATTCGTTCCGATGGAGGGACACATCGCGCAGCCACGCACCCACCATGGTGCGGAGAACTTTGAAGGCCGCCGCACAGAGGGCGGTCTCATCGTACGAGGGCAGCACTGTCCCTTGGCCTGTGACCATCTCTTCGAGCGACGCTTGGGGCATGGCGTCGAAGGCCACGCTAGATGTTGTGCCATCTCCGTCGACATCATGGATGTGGTGCGACTGGAGGAGCGTGTTCACGGCTAAACTGTCGATTTCGAGATCCACGCAAACTGAGGTGTAGCAACCGGGGTTGTTCATCGCTATCTTCGTGTTGTCGTCAAAATCGGTTGACAACCTGAAAAAGAAACAACGACGTGCTTTTACTTATTCACGAGCGCGCATGCTGGGAAGTAGCCTGCCGAAACGTCCCTCACAAAGGATGACAATTCATATCCGGTGTACTAAAAGCCTTGATATCCGGCCGTTGGATTTGGTCGAAACCTGGCGTTTTTTTGGAAGTTCTTAACTCTCTGATCACTGTCCACTGATATCTGGCTGATATTTAGGTATATCCAGCAGATATTGTTAAATATTCTGCTGAAATCTGACAGATTGAATTGAAATTTCGTCAATTTTCTCTTGATATCCGTTTATTATACCTCTGATATCCGGGTGATATCCTGATATCAGGTGTACAGATTTCCAGCAAGGTGTTACCCCTTGGTCCCTCATTCTCTAAGCTTTTGTAACGGAAAACTTACCGGTTGTCCTCGCCTTCCATTCCCCCAAGATCGGGTCGGTCTGTCGACGAGCACCACAGCACGAAATTGTTTTTGACGAGGTGCCGGGCGTAAAACAAATCCGCTCCGAAAAGAGTTGTGTCCATAGGCATGTTCCCGATCGGCAGGTGGAAATAGCGGCATTGCTCGATACTCACAGCGAGCACTTTCTCAATGGCTAGGAAATGGCGGACCATGAACCGAGCACCCACTCGCTGCCAATCAAGGGTGGAATACAAGTTGTCGTTCGCTCCCAGACCGTGGATCGTTACTATGGGAAACTCGCCAAGTTCCGGCATGTTCGACACCAGGTGGGGCGTTCCTGTACACCAACCAAACTGATAACATCTGCTCCGCTGTTCATCAGCAATGCCAACTTTGCCATGCAATTCTTAAACCCATTCAAATGGGATTTCTCTGTCTGAAATAGTATTTTACGTTTTAATGATTTGTAATGCAATTCTTAAACCCATTTTAATAGGACTTTTCTTCTCTAACTGAATTAGTATTTTACGTTTTAATGAATTTAATGCAATTCTTTGACCCAACTAAATGGGACTTCTTTACTCTAACTGAATTAGTATTTTACGGTTTAATGATTTGTAATGCAATTCTT
>Ga0058701_10005104_pt1 | contig 10825 bp, 6 predicted proteins | sample AgamicOrMae_FD_97039 | JGI IMG/M metagenome (GOLD analysis project Ga0058701, IMG submission 97039) | Agave microbial communities from Guanajuato, Mexico - Or.Ma.e | ecosystem: Host-associated > Plants > Phyllosphere > Phylloplane/Leaf | place: Guanajuato, Mexico | collected 2012-06-04 | reverse complement strand
GAGGCTGTTGTGTTGGCTCCCTTCATAGACGAGGGCATCTTGCTGAAGGCGACAGTTTTATGTAACCTTTTCTTGACTCCTGAGGAGCAGGCAAATAACGTGCATGGACCGCATCTACTGTTCCACAATGTACCCGCAAAATCAGGGCCTCGTGGGCAACGAGGACAGATGACAGTCCGGTGTGTCGAGATAGGTTTGGACGGGTTCCTATTGCCAAGAGACAAGATTCGCTTCGGGCTGATCGGGGATGATAAGGGGGCACTTCGTCCAAGCGAGAACATGAGAATCTACCGACTAAATCAGAGGAAATAAGATCAATCTAAGGAGAACTAGTGAGCCAGATCAATTAATCACGAAGTTGAGACCTACTTAAAAGAAATATACCTAACTCTTCGAGCTAAGTGATCACTTATTCTTACGTCTTAGTACCATATGGTATAGAATATCTAGGCCCTCCTCCAAACCATCTCCGATCACAGCGCATGTCGGTTGGACGTGCCACAGATGACTCGCGTTTAAATCATCAAGTCCAAGAAAGCTAGCTATTTCTTTGGCCTCCTTAGCTCCAGGTAAATCTTGTTTGTTTGCTAGAACTAGGATCGGCACATCTGCAAATTGATTTGATGTTCAGATAAAGATTAGTCAGTCGTCAGGTAGGCAATCATCGAGGGTATTACCTGTTGCACAATAGATACTCACTTTTGTTTTCCGGCAATAGAGCAACTTTCTGTAGCTCCATTTTTGCCTCCTCAAATCTATCCTCATCTACAGAATCGACCACGAATATTATTCCATCCGTGCATCTCGTATATGATCTCCAGAGGGGGCGTAATTTATCCTCACCACCGATGTCCCAAATTATAAAGTTAATACCCTTGGACTTATTCGTCTGAATACGTATTCTTTCACAGTTGAATCCTATCGTTGGAACGGTGTTAATGTATTGACCAAACTTGAGTCGGTACAAGACTGTTGTCTTCCCCGAACAATCAAGTCCGAGCATGACTATGTGTGTATTGCTGAATGATGGAAAAGTTTCCCAGATTGTTGTTGCGGCATTTTTAGCAACAGAAGCTCCCATGCTAGTTATCAGTTGAGATTGTGTGAATAGTTTTGGGCAGCAGGTAGCGGGCTTGAAAAGAGATGAGTTTTTGAGCTAGGGAATGATTGTTGCACCTTATCTTAGGTCCGAGTTGAATGATGGATACTGATTGCCAGCAAGAGTATTGCCAAATACGATATATACTGGAAGCTGAGTGTTATTCATCTATTTGCCAATTTCATTATCTAAGTAGCCTGGCTTGATTGATTCGTAGGTAATAGGGGATGAAACTCATTAATGAACCAGATGAATATTACATTTTTAGTTCATGGTGTAAAAAATGATGGTCGCCTTGTTTTTGATTTCAAGCGTTTCGAATTTCGCGCAAAAGATTGAGTCCATCAGTATATATTTTCGATGCAGACATTATCGTACATCAACTCTTCGTGCAGTATCTTATACTCCCAGTATTTCCATCATTGTGCGATAGCTGGTAAGTGAGAAAATCAACACACTCACAGACATAGGCCACTACGGTGATCGTGCCAGACTTCAACTGTATAGGAAAACTCGAAATGATTTTGGTCTCGCAATCTTTCATTGATCTTCACTTATGATATAGTATTACAACTTAATTCAATATATACGATCCAGTGGATCACCATGTCACTTAGATCAGACCCCATCAATTTTGAGGACTTTTGGCCCCCCATAGAAAAGTTATTATCAAACATTCTAAATCATAGATATGAGGACATCACTATAGAGCAATGGCAAGGAACATTCTACGATATTTACAAGGTTTGTGTCGCTCAGCCGGATTCGCTTGTCGGTGTTCTATATTCACGCCTAAAGGACCTTCTTCAAAATCATGTCACAGAATTGTGCAATAAGATAGCCTGGGAATCTTCTCCTAATCTGTTACAGAACTATTACTTGCATTGGACAATATACAAATCAGCTGCCGAATACTTTGATAAACTTTTCAACTACCTCAATAGCCAACATCTGAAGAAGATTAGAAAACCGATGCAGGCCGAAGTAGGTGGAGAAGCTGTTTGTCATCCTGGGTTAGAAGTCAGAGATCTATGTTTGTATCTGTGGAATGAGCACATGATTCGCCCTCTTCAACCTCAGATTGTCAAGCTTTTAATGCGTGAGATTGAAAACGATCGTAGGGGTCTGAACGTGAATCAAACTATAGTTAGTGGTGTTATTCATAGTTTAGCCGAAGTGGAAGAATATCGAAGAGAAGAGACTCTCGGATTGTATAGAGAGGCTTTCGAGAAGCCATTTCTCGAGGCCACGGGTGAATATTACCGTACACTAGCCGATACCATGAGAGGTGCTCTAAGTTGTAGTGAGTATATGAGCAAAGTTCTACAGATTATTGATTTAGAGACTCTACGATGTACCAAATTCATCCATAGCTCATCTAAAGATAAGGTTATTAGTGAGATAAGGACCAGGATGGTAGCGGATCATTCTACCTTCTTTCACAAAGAGTCGGAACCCATGGTCGCATCAGATTGTTGGCAAGATCTACACTCAATGTATAAGCTTCTGAAACCTATTGACGGTGGACTGAAGACGTTGATACAGCAAGTTCAATCTAGAATTACTCAAGTCGGTCTTGAAGCGATAAAACAGGTACCCTGCTCTGATAATCCCCCTAAAGTATTCGTTGAATCATTCATACAGGTTTACAAGAAGCATTCTGAGCTTATCACAAATATATTTAACGCTGACCAACTGTTCGTCAGTGCATTAGATAAGGCCTGTTCGGCAATAGTCAATCATAAGATCAACCCGCAGCAACCATGTCGATCCCCTGAGCTCCTAGCGAAATACTGTGACAGCTTGTTGAGAAAACCGAGCAGCATAACTAGTTCGAGTTCCACGAGCAGTGCCAGTGCAATAAGCAAGAATTTGTCGGAGGCAGAGATAGATGAAAAATTGTCTTTGTCGATAATCGTTTTTAAATATATCGATGATAAGGACATATTCCAGAAGTTTTACTCTAAGAACATGGCACGAAGATTGATATTCTCTCAGTTGGCCTCGATGGAAGCTGAGGAATCGATGATAAACAAGCTGAAACAAGTCTGTGGTTACGAATTCACGGCGAAACTGCACCGTATGTTCACCGATATCGGTGTCAGCAATGAGCTCAAAGAATCTTTCAATCAGAGTCTTCGTCAAAAGAATGCGCATTTAAAGATTAGCTTTTCAATCTATGTTTTACAGGCTGGCTCGTGGCCATTGGGACAAAACCCGGTTACATCGTTTGCCTTACCAGAGGTTTTCTCCCATAGTGTTAAAGCATTTGAGGATTACTATTATTCAAGATACACTGGAAGGGTTTTGACGTGGCTCTATCACCACTGCACTGCCGACTTAAAACTTTGTTACACGACTAAAAGGCAGTACTCTGTTTCAATGCAGACATTTCATGCAGCAATATTGTTGTTATTTGAATCACATGACGTATTAACCTATGAGGAAATTTCTAAGTCAACGCAACTGTCTGACGATCAACTCAATAAGCACTTACAAGGATTGTTAGATTCGAAGATACTCCTTATCAATGGCTCAGAGTGTACTATGGATCAGGCTAACTCAAATGATCTTGAGTTAGCCGATACCAAGATGGCCACTCGGCGGGAGTCATCAAGTTTCGATCCGGAGGGTGCAGGTGCGTCCAACTCCAGGCAGGAACCTCAGCAACAGCAATACTCTTTCAATCCAAGCACAAGGATAAAATTGAATTTAGAGTTTGCCTCTAAGCGAGCCAAATTCAAGATTGCAGTTATACAGCGAGATAATCAGTACCAGCAGATACGCGAGCAATCGGAAAGCGAGCAAACACATTCTTCGATAGATGAGGATAGGAAATTGTACATACAAGCCGCCATTGTGAGGGTGATGAAGTCTCGAAAGTCTGCCAAACATAATCAACTAATTCAGGAGGTTATTGGTTTAACGAAGAACCATTTCACCCCTAGTATATTGATGATCAAGAAATGTATCGAAATACTGATCGAGAAGCAGTACCTTGAGAGAAAGTCTGGGGTTGCGGATGAATACAAATACGTAGCCTAATCATTCTAAGGCCTCGCATTGAATTTCTGCTCATAATTTGAGAACTTCAAAAATCTAGAGCTAGGATATGAGCAAACTTGAAAATTGTCCATGAACTGTTGTTGCGCGATAGATCCGGTGCCACATGTATTGATCCCCATTCCGGTGATTCATCAGACTAATATGGAGATAAGACAGAGATACAACCCCCTAGGATATAAACTATTGAAAGAAGATTCTATGTCGAACATATTCGATCACGAAACTTGCTTGTAGGTGTTACACATATATTACTACATTCTATGTATATATATACATGTCTATGTATATGCGGATAAGCGCGTACGAACATAGACATATATATATATATGTAGAGAGATATATTTTTTTAACAAACGAATGAAAACATTTTCATTAGTTGACGGGTGTTTTTTAGGAATGTTGCTGTCGCATTAATTGTTCGTCCGAGGTGAACAGACGTGCAAAACATCTCAGCCCGCTTGGCATTGTCTCCAATAGATTAGGCTGAGAATTAGTTAAAAGTGGCTTAATGAAAAAGTTATCTATGTTTCGCCACCGCCTCACTAAGCTCGCATTTTGGTAAGGGCCGTCGTTTGGTCTTGTGCTGCCAGTCAATTGATCGATTGACGAACTAGCAATGATCTCACCGCCCGGCTGTTGTTGAGCAGACACACTTTGACTTGAGCCCTCTATGCTTGGCACAACGGAGGTCTGGCCAGAACAGGAACCACTCAACCTTCCCTTTTCCTCACCGATGGGAGGCGGCAAGGTGTCTCCCTCATGACTGGCTGGCTCGCAGTTTGAGCCGTCTGCATGAGCCGAGTGTAGATTACCCGAAGTGGTGGACACGCTCGACGTCGCCAAGGTCTTGGACTCGGTCGTGCAGTTGCACCGGTTCAGTTTTCCCCAAACGACGAGGCTCTTGTCAGCACCTTTCGCCACCGACAAATTGGGACCAGTATCAATTTCCAGCACGGGAGTTGAATGGTCACTCATGCGGGGACACCGATCATAGAGTCTGGCCCTATCGAGAGCGCAGACATTCTGATGATGATGATGGTGATGGACCCCTCTCCTTTGGATGAGTCCATTGCTCAGAGTTCTTGGGGTGCTTGGAATTGAGGTCTCGTTTCCAACAACGAGGACTGACTCGTTGGTCAGTTGGTGATGAAATTGAGCGTGATAACAGCACATTGGACAGCTTGGAAAGGAGTGCAATCTTTTTGGCCTCACTAACCAGGCTGGATTATTTGTCCCATGATAGGCCATCTCTTGCTCTCCTTCCTCTTCATCACCATCATTGCAATAGACTCCACCAGATTGGTCATGTTTGCCTAAGATTGCTGGCTGATTGTTACCTTGATCTGAGCCATCTTGGCGTTGTTTCGTTGATTTATTTGGCCCATAAGGAATGTTGAGCCACTTGAGCAGAGGGCAAACAATGGCACCAACTGAGATCACGGTCACTATAACGATCACTGAGGTTGTGCTGAGCATAATGCGACGGGCGTCTCCAACCGTATTGCGTGCCGCCAATGAATAGGAGATCACTCCACGAGCTGCGCCGCCCCAAGTAATCAAATGCTGATAGTTCATTGGTATCTTACGCCTACGGCCAAGATTTAGCAACACAGTAACGGGGTATACACTCAAAGCTCTAGCTACTGTAATGGCAACGAATGCAATTCCAATGAAGGGCATGTTCCAGGTTTGGCCCCTTTGCCAAAAGCAAACACCAACTGCCAAAAAGAGGAAACTCTCGCATAGGAATGTCAATAACTCGAACAGGTTCTTCAAACGTTCGCGTGCCTCAAATGATAGGTTATTTATGGTGTAATGTGCCTGTGTTATGCCACACATGAGGATCGCCACTATTCCGGAAGTGTCCAGCACTTCGGCAGTTAAAAAGGAACAATAGGACATCAATATGACGAGACTGGTCTCGAGCAATGGAGATTCGGTTAGCTTGGTGAATTTAGTTGTCAATGAGGTGACAATGCCAAATAGGATCCCCAGACAGCATGAACCGAAGAACATTGTTGTAAAATCACTGAAACATTGCCAAATAATGCGTAAAAATGAATAATAGGAACTCCTCCTATAGATAACACCAAATTGATCAATTGTATGAGTGAGCACAATTGAGACTGCATCATTGAGAATGCTCTCGCCGAAAACCAATGCAAATAGATTCAAATCGACGCCTAATTCCTGAAAAATGGCCAACACTGCCAGAGGATCAGTGGGCGAGATTATTGCACCAAAATAAAAGCAATTTGATAGACTGAATTGGTCGGCCAAATAGGGATCATTGAAGACAATTTTGATCGCTTGAACTAGGCCAAATATGATTGAGCCCACGGTGGCTACTGAAATGGTGGTACCAATGAATGCATAACTGAATATGGCGCCGATATTTCTGAAAAAGTGCTTCCGTTTCAATGAAAGGCCAGCATTGAGCACAATTGGGGGCAGGATTATATTGAAAAATACTTCCGGATCAACTGATGCATATGAGATCTGAGTGCCCAGTTTTGTGTTCTGTTTAATTTCGCCACGAAACTCGTAGGCAAACTCGTGGAAGGCCGATATATTCTTATCGCCCAAAATGTGTGCCGATATGATCACATAATCTGAAGGGGCCGCCGCTGGAATAGGATCAAGCAGGCGTCTACTTTGCACCGATAACTCGACACCAAAATATCTCAAACCGGCCCCCATGATAAAGCCATAGATTATTGCCAGTCCCGTTTCGTGGAGGTAGCTCTTGTTTGCACGCCTCTTGAAGAACCATGTTGTAACTAGGACAAGTACTAATAATGAAACATAGGCCAACAAATTCAGAGAGTCTATCTTATGGCGTTGTTTAGTCTTTTGATCTATGAGAATATCAACAGGCAAATAAGTCATCTTAGTACGGCTCTTTCCGGTGGGAACAGCTGGCTAACAGGCTGAAGTGGTGTCCTTTGTATGAGATAATGTTTGGAGAATCTTCAGGCACAAGCAAATTCTATGGCACCACTCAATTGTTTCAGTTCACATGGTTGGCAGATTTGAAAATTAAATAAGGGAAAACCCTTCTCTGACTAGTTGAGTTTACTCGGAATCCTGAATGGCAGCACACTATGTGACAGCTAAGACAATTATTGACTCGCGTTCGCGCAAGCTAATGGTCCCTATCCATACGCCTAGACACAGCGAGACACGAGCACAGACGTACACAAAGACAGTCATGCACAGACATACAAAGAGGCATAGAAAAATACGGTGGGAAAGAAATAGTGCAAAGGTGGTGCCTCGGCAAGGCACGACAATCACGAATCCCCTCCAGCTGGAGCTTATTTCAAGTAACAATACAGTATGGCCTGGCTTCTGTTCCATGTCCGTGTCATCAATTCGCTTGTGTTTTCGTCATTCTCAATGGTTTCCCTTTGCCCATCTCTAGGCCGCATAATGGAAGCCAAAATTTGCTCTAACTGAACAACGTAAACGTTGAAACAGGAGCCCTCCTCTTGCTCTCCCCCAGGTCTTGCCCGCCAGGGCCTCGTTCTCACTCCAATGGTGGCCCATTCCGTGGCCCCTCCGCTAACGCTCCTCAGCCCCCTATCAGTTTGACTCATTCCGACACAGAGAGAGCTCGGCCAAAGGGCAAAAGGGCAGTCGAACAGAGCCACCCATACACGCCCCCACTCGACCGGGGCGCCAGATGAACGAGCTTGCCAGCCAACCAACCCAGAGGCTAGTTTTAGCCCAGCTGCATATGCTGGTGGCCCTGGAACACGTGCATGAGATTCAAGTCTTTGTCGCCATGTAATGATATAAATACATATTGACTGCCAGAGCAGCAAAGAGAATGAGCGCTGCAACATTTGTGTATATTTGAGCCATATTGTTTGTGTGTGCCTGTCTGTCTGTCTGTGAGTCATAAAAGACTCTCTTGTATCGCCTTGGTGGCCATTTGGCCAACCACAATTCCCAGAATGAGCATCTAAAACTGCTGCCCCAACACAAATGGGCAGCAAACTAAATTCAATTTCTGTTTCCAGAGCCACCATGCCGGAACAATTCTCGTGCCGTTGGGCGCCAATCTGACTGATTGACGAAAAGCTATGCCCAACCGTTTTCAGTTGACTGAGCACAATCGAGCCTGTGCCTCTTCATGACTAGGCAGAAAAAGGACTCACTTGTCAGCTAGCCCTAATGTTTGCCTGGCGAGCACACGAATTAACTAACCAGAATGTAGGAATAGAAGTTTTTTTCCCAGAATAGTAGCGATTCCAGGAAACTATTATTCAAATTCACCATTCTCAATGCAACCACTACTAACAAATGGTCACAAGGTTGCCAGCTCTAATCTTAGGCAAAAATTCAATGTATTTATTAGACATAATATAACTTAAGCCAACAACAAATTTGAATCTATTTCACTTTCGTCCTTTTTTAGCTCCTCTATCTCTTGGTTAGAGAGTATCTTTCCTCATCGTGGGCCCCCATTTAGCATCAATTTGACCCATTTGCGCGCCCCTATGGTCTTGTGGTTTCTCACTGTGGAAGCTTTGCCAATTTGGGGCCCAAAGCTTCAATTAGGCTCGCCCAGATTGTTTCATCACTAACGAATGTATCGATACAGTCCCCTGCTCGCCATAAGATCGTCCCTCACTAGCTTGACAATTGGTGCGCTAGATGCGAGCACTCACTGAAGGAGTGGAGCCATAACTAAATGGAGCGCTCTTGATGGTGGTGGAGATGAAAATTTCCAGCAACAATGGTGCATTGATCTCATGTAACAGTGTTCCTATGAGGGTGACAGTTCTTGTAATGATACTAGCTTGATAATTATAATGATAACAATAATAACATGTTATGATGATAATGATTATATCTATAGAGGTAGAAGCAGTTGTAGTAGTGGTGATCTATGTTCTGGTTGTGTGCTACTGTTAGCTGATACTGTTGGCTAATGCAATTTCTGCAACGCTTAATCACAAACTTTCCAAACGAATCACATGGAGAAGAAAAAAGATATGAAGAGAGAGTTTGGAAAGAGCAAACTCAAACACATCGCTCCTAGACGTGAGCCTAGTTGCAGCTGTGTGTATGTGTCTGCCTGAGTGCACAAAAAACCCAAAGATAGCCTAGGTGCTCCAGAAGGGGGAAAGCTCAAAAGTTGAACTTGTGCTTCAGTGTGGTTATTTGAGGCTTGAAGACGTCAAAAGTCACTTGGTTTGGGCGCCGCCTCTCAGAGGCCTCCTTGTACTCCTTGTACATGACTGAGCGCAAATAACGCGGGTAGCTGTCATTCTTCATCAGTTGATACACGTGCCCCGCCGCCTCGTCAAAAATGCATCGGTTGCTCTTGTTCTTGGCCATGTTGCTCTTCGAGGTTTCGTACGATTTCGAGTCTATGTTTATCGGGCAATTTGCATCCTGGGCCAAATACTCCGTCCAGATGGCCTCCACCTTTCGGCCCACATCCTTGGCGTGCACCCGTTTGAGCTCCTGCACTGCGTCCCAGAACCTGACAGGTGAGTCGTTGTTGTTGTTGTTGTTGTTGTTTGGGGCACATCGCGAGGGTTAGTTGAGCTGCCCTTTGCTTAATTAATCTGGGCCCAAGTTTGTCTTCTTTCGGAGCTGAAAAGTTCACTCTTGGAGGAGGAGAAAAAAAGTTGAAGGCAGAAAAGGTGGAAGGAGAAATGGTTGAAAGTTTGGGGAAGAAGAAGGCTCCAGTTGCGCAGCTGCTGCATAATTATCTCAGTCTCCTCCTTCCACCCATTCTTCTACTCTTGCTCCTTCGGCAAAAGAGAAAAAGTTAGCTACTTACTTTAGATTTTCGGCCGAGAATTCCTTTTCCAAAAATTTGTGAAATTGTTCCCTGCCCGCTGGATCGTTGAGCAACTCTTTCAAGGAGAACGCCCAACGTCTCACACGACGACAATGGACGTCTTTCGTCTGCCTCTCAGAGTCCCACAACTCTGTGGAGTCACTCTGCCACGGATTGGACGGTATGGGTTGCGCTATGAAGGGATCATATTCGGCCCATTGGTTGAAGTAGCTCAAATACGACTGATTCACCTTGCTCATTTTAACTCCCCCACGATCTAATCTTATCTTAAGGGTCTCCAGCTCGCGCTCCAAGTCATTGATGCTTTGCTTCTCGGCGGCGGCGGCCAGTGTTCCGCCAGTGTTGGTCTCACTGTTATTGTTGAGCAAATTTCGCTTAGTAGACACCTGGCCAGCCGTTGCCGAGCTCTGCTCGCCGCCCGTCCACCTGGGAGCGTCGGCGGGCGAGTCGCCGGCGCCCAACACCGACTGGGTGCTCTTGAGGTGCGAGCGGGCGGCCGCCGTCGAGGCCGAGGTGGCGCCTTGGCTGGCGCTTCCACGGCCGCCCGTCGCCGCCCCCACCGAGCCCGCACACGTCGAGCCGGCTCTCAGGTGGACGCTGCTCTTGCGCAACTGGCGCGGCTGCTCCTCAGAGCCCTGCTGCAGGGCCTGGTCGGCGCTGGGCGGCCTCAGTATGTTGAGGCTGCTCTTGCGGCCCTGCGAGCACATGCTCCGCTTGCTGGGCCCCTCCTGAGCCTGCTGGGCCCGCTGCTGCTCGGCCGCCGAGCTCGAGAAGCAACAGGCCGACGCTGGACGGGCGCAAGGCTCTCGCTTGGGCGAGCTGGCCGCCTCCCCTTCCGG
>Ga0058701_10005103_pt1 | contig 10825 bp, 3 predicted proteins | sample AgamicOrMae_FD_97039 | JGI IMG/M metagenome (GOLD analysis project Ga0058701, IMG submission 97039) | Agave microbial communities from Guanajuato, Mexico - Or.Ma.e | ecosystem: Host-associated > Plants > Phyllosphere > Phylloplane/Leaf | place: Guanajuato, Mexico | collected 2012-06-04 | reverse complement strand
TAGCTGTCATAAGCGCCAAAAACCACAAGCGCCAACGCCGCAAGCCCCAATCCGTAACCGCCAAACGAGCAGAGAAGTCGCAAACGCCAAAGTTCATAACCGCAATACTAACCTTACCTAACCTAACCTAACTTAGCGTAACCTAACTTGACCTAACCTAACCTGTACGAGCTTTGGCGTTTGCGACTTTTCTCGCTTGGCGGTTACGGACTGGCGCTTGCGGCATTGGCGCTTGTGGTTTTTGGCAATCGAATGCCCCCTAAAATGCAACATTTCAAGCCGCGAGTTTGGGTTTGCATAACGAGTATTGGCGGGGAAGGGGCGCCGGGTTTCGCTCCATTAACAATGAAGGCGTCGCGCTGCCGCGCCATGCGCCGTTCCCACACCTTGAGTGGAGGCCCTGCTTGCCAGGCATTCCTCCCATGCTGGCTCCGCTTGATTTAAATGGGAAGGGGTGGACTTGTCATGTACGATACTTTTATGGTTCCTTAAAAATGCCGCTTGATTGGTTTTTAAGTTAATTAATTGTTGTGCGGAAGTTGGCAGAAACGGCCTGGGCTGACCCATGCTTTGATTGCTTGTTGGCCAGCCTGCTTGAATTATTAAGAAAGAGTCTGTACAAGACTTTCATGAGCGAAGGAACGGTATGGATAACAATATATGGCTAACAGCATTTTTTCCACGCTGTCGTTGCTGCGTAACACAAATTTTAAGTGTTCACTGTAAACATGATGGGCTAAATTAAAACGCAGCGGTTTTAACCTATTGAGATAACATTACCTACATTCCATTGAGATAACATTACCTAATAACTGCGTAATTCAAACTTCTTCAGGTGTAATGTTACACATTTTTGTAAAATTACCCCAGTTTGATGGTAGTAAATTCTTCGTGTGGACTTAACTTTATTTAAATACATGTTCTATCCACCCGCCCTCCTGCTTGTAAAATAATAACAACTTGGAGGTTATAAAACCACTGCGTTGTTATTTCTGTTAACTGTGTTTTCGATGTAACAAAAGGGTCTTTGATCGTCATGCAACTATAGCTTATTGCAAAACCTTTTTTTCCAAATTGACGACCAATACTTCTTGGCATTTTTTGTCATTGACGTCTTGCGAAATTTCAAAATGAAATTTCGCAACAGTGTAAGCAAAGTTTTCTGAATTAGGCTACATGTCTAAACCTCATACCCAACGCACATTTTAGGTAGGCCTACTGACAGACATTTTGTAAAGAGTGTTTTAAATATTTATCATCGTTGCGGTCAGCATTTCCTACTGCAAATATAAAATACTATTCACTTAAGTCAAGTTAAATTTCCTCCGCACTAGCAGGTTTTCTCCTCCGATACTGCGTAAGTTAGGTTACGCTTATTTGTGTGAAGTTGGATCGTCAGGTAATATCAGTTTAGGTTGGGTTAGGTTGAATTCGGGTTTAGCTGCTAAAACGCTTAGAAAAGGTCTGAAGTTATGACATTGCATATTTTCTCTAAAGATGAAAAGTCGAAGAGCTATTCCTTTTGTTCTTCTTACTTGAGAAATGGTTCATTCGACTCGCAATAAGATTTTGCTTGCAGGTTAGGGTAGAAACGGTTTGGCTGCAATTCCATCAAGCAAACTTCCCATACAACGAATCACCAACGAAGATAGCGACGAGCACAGAGACACGGCGGAGTCGGACCACCTCGCTGTCTGCTTGAGCAATGAAGAGCAGAAATTCCGTTGGCAATGCAATCGCAAAGCCAACTTGGCATAATTACCATCTGTAATTCCAACGACAGCGAATATCAACACGTCGAAAGAAGCAGCTGGGTGGGCGGGCCCACGGCGCCACCGCTCCCAGTGCTTGCCACCGTAATTGGTGACCATTAACGTGATCACGTGTCCCCGTAGAGAAAGTCTGGTCTGAGTATGGGAGGCTTGATTGGTTAGAAGGTGCAATGTAACGCGTTCCGGAGCACGACTACCTGTGATGCATCCATGGCGCCGTGGTCCAGGCATGCAGTGGTGCAAACCAATGAATCATCGCAACGAGACCTAAATGGTTAAGGATGTTTCATAGAGCTGAAGGGTGTCGATAAGAGACTCTTTTTATTAATCAGAAATATAGCTAAGATGCTATTTCACACACCTGACCACTATTAAAACGACTTGTAACCGTCCCAACTCTTGAGTTTTAGGTATTCACAGATAGCTCGAGGCGTTATATGGACGTGTACTAAAATAATCAAGTTTTTTTACATTTTATAAGAAAAATTATTCAATAAGTTTTTTGAAACACGTTTTACATGGTTGATATGAATGATCTAGTTGAGATGAAAGAATTCAGACAAAAAAAAATAGTATATTGCCGTCGTTTCAGAAAAATATCTGATAAAAACCTCCAGAAACAGTACATCATTTAGAGAAAAATGAGTAATCAGCAAAGGCGACAATTTCGAAAAGTTAAGTAACCATAATGGCTGCAAACTAATTTTCATTGTTTTAGTTAAATAATATAGTTTTTCGTAAAATAAGTTTTTTAAACACAGTTTTTTTTTTCAATTTTTTGTACAACTTGTTTGTGAATTTGATTAGCTCAGTCGCTGAAACGTCCTTAAGCAGATCGAAACCCATGCCGAGTGCTTTGCCTTCTGACGTTGATGGGGGGTGATTCTTACTCGCTTGGACTTTGACTCAGACAAAAAGGATACGTGGATATCTTCAACATTCCTCCTATCCCGTATTTATATTTTGATAAGCATAGATTTCTTGGACAGTTTACGAAATGAAGCGGGAGATTCTGGTTCAGGTTGGAGAGATGAGGTTGCTGGGAGCACTTCAAGTGACAGAGGTTAATAATGTAACCGAGGCACAGTAAAATTAGTCCCTGTTTTAGGTAGTCCCGTACATATTTTAGGTAGTCCAATACTTGTTTTGGGCATGAAGGTAAAACAGAGGCAGAGCGTGATTTGGTTATTTTAAGTTATGAGATAATTACATCTGTGAAAACGTCTCGTCGAGAGCTTTCAATTATTGTAGTTATCGATAAGGTGTATCTTAAAAAAAGCAAATTACGCTCTATCCCTGTCTTATCTTCAAACCTGAAACAGGCATGGGACTACCCAAAACAGGGGTTAATTTTTTAAGTATCCGATTCCAAGTGTTCAAGAGTTGGAAAAAAAATGATATTAACCAAACTTACTTTATGACGAATGCGTATCCTTTTATATAGAATCCCAGAAGAAAATAACAACCTTCTCTTTTTTCAGCAATTTACAAAAAAAAGTGATTTAAGAGATGTTAAAGATTAAACTTTTCTGTAAAAGGGCATTAAAGACTATGAAAATATCCATGTTTTTCGTAACGCAGCATGGCGGAATGTTTTTAATAGGCCACAAGTAAAAATATCTTTTTTTGGAGTACACTTGATGAACTTCCACGAATATACCAAAGATACATAAATCTGATGCGACGCGGCAAAATAATTCAACTTTCCAAATTCACATCCACCAATTAAAATACTTACATTAGCAATAAGCAAATTCAGCTTATAAGAGGGATCGCGCTGACGCATCCACAGTTGTTAATTAACCCACTACCGCCCAGCAATGTCGTTCGGAAACAGAAAAAAAAAATATTTTAGAGGTTTTTCAGTATTGCTACACTTTAACAAACATGAACCCTCTGGAAACCTGAAATTCAATAATTTAGGCATTTTCCAAAGCTTAAAATTGCGCAATTTAACGGGAAAATCCATTGAATTTTTGTTAAGTTAAATTTCACTCCAAATACTTTGGGCCGTTATGGATTCAATCTCCTTCCAATTTAGCCCATTTCTAGCCCCTCGTCCGTTACCTTGTTCCTGGCCTTGTCTATTGAACGTCGAACACTGTCCCTCTTGGTCGAAATTCGAGTCGATGTCTTCGGACAGGTTTTCTTCTGCCTAACGGCTTTCAAGGGCCGATTATCAGCTAATCCCACCGCTCCGTTGTTTAATTCCAAGCAATTGGTTCGAAAGATGTTGTGAAGAGACGCCGCTGAGGACGCGCCGAGAGCGGAGCGGAGACAAAAGAGAGCGTGCGCGGCGAGGCGCACCTTGTAAACATCCATCGACAGAGATCAAGTTCACCCAAAGCGTGTCCACCAACAAAATGGCTCTTCTCGGACAATACTATCCATCAGTCTGTCAGAGCGATTCCGTCTTTCGACTTGCTTAATTAAGCTGGAAGTATTTAAAATGACACGCTCGACAGAGGCGGCCTATCGCTCCTCCACCTTCATTCCAAGAATACTGATTTGTTTGTTCAAACATCCGAATTGTTGTTTTCTTCCTCTGCGATTACTTCTTTGGGAGCACTTTAAAAGCGAATACCTTTTTTAAGAAGTCCCGCAACTGCTATAGGTATGAAAGTAAAACAGGGGAAGAGGGTAAGTTGCAATTATACCTCGGTAATTTTTGAATATTCAGTAATTGATACTACAGTAACAATTTTAAGAGTTCACGTCAAGACATTTACATTGCCATAGTTGTTGATAGGTCTTCCTTGGAAAATAACGAAATTACGCTCTCCCCATGTTTTACCTTCTTATACCTAGAGGGTTCGTTTCTTTTTTTAAGCAATGAGCTATGATTGTTTTTTTCTTATGTTTCTTTAAGTTTATCAAGAAGTTCGTGACTATTCACAAGGCATTGCAAATATAGCGAGACTTGAACGCATGGAAACCGACCTAATGCGTTTTAAAAGGGAGGTGACTTGAACGCTCGGAAACCCAATCTAATACATTTTATATGGGGCAGGAGTGCAAATAGCCACTCCGTGTCTACAAATATACTTGAAATTAGCTTACGCAGTGAAATGTTACACGCCGAGTCCCACACCGGTGTTCTACCTTTTGTCACCGAACCTATCGAAAGGAGGAACAAGGCACTTAACCTCTAATAACCTAACTTAGCAAAGGAAAATCTAACTTAAGCAACGTGGTTTTACGTCATTAATTCTCTCAATTAACGTAATCTAGGGTTGAATCAGAGTGCGGAAGACGCGGAAACGTCTAACCTGAGTGTAGGTCTACTTACAATAGATTAGGTTAGGTTCGGATGGGTAGCAATATGGGATAGGTCACTTTAGGTTAGGCTACAATGAGATTAAGTTAGGTGTGCCTCGCTTAAAAGTCGTTTCACTGCCTATGCGACAAGCAGATTACAAAGGAAACCTTTACATCTCACGAATGAAGCAGGCCAGAGCAAGCAGGGTTCCTTCTAAAGGTGTGGGAAAAATCGCCGTCATTGTTAATGGGGTGAAGCCCCGTGCCCCTTCCCCTCCAATACTCGTTACACATCGCCGTTCGCGCTGGGCTGGACCAGGATCGTATGCAGGAATGTTCGTCCAGCGGAGCTGGCGCCAGTGCGAGAGAGAGAGGAGACGAGAGTCGACGGCAGTCGAAGGCCCCCGACGACGCAACGCGAATGGACGCGACGGCTCAGTTCTCCGACCATTAAAAGGGTATCTGGCAGAGGAGATCGCTGCTCCAGCTAATCAAGGATGTGTTTTCTTTTGTTTTCTAATCATGTTTCGCTGCGTTTCATTCTTATCAATAGCGTACTGTGTTGAGGCTAATTTTGCAGGATGTAGGGGGCGGAGGGGTTCCGGATGTTCTTAGCGATGGCCAGCATCTCACTAGAAATTGCCTCTGATGAAAATCCCATGTTTCTCTTATGCTATCTAAACCTAACTTATCATCACCAAGCCGAAGGAAGCAGCAAAGGAGTGGGGCACAAGGCACGTAAACTAATTTAACCTTATCTAGATTAACCACGTAACTGTCGTTATGCCCGTTGCCGCTTAATTTCCGGTGACAGTTTGCGATCGCTGAGAAATGCCATCAGGTGACTTTCGAATGGAGTGGTAGCGAAGTAACGCACAAGGCACGTGACCGAAACTTACAATGACGTAACAGGTTAACATAACCTAACCTTAACCCATAACCGCCCAAAGTATTTCAAGAAAAATTAAGGTTAAGAAAAATTCGAAGGATTTTTTCCCATTAAATATGCTATTTTAAGCTTTGGAAAATACCAAAATTATTAAAGTTAGGGTTTCCAGCGGGGTGATGTTTTTTTTTTCAATGTGACAATATCGAACTAAAAAGATCCTCGAAAAAAAATCTGTTTCCGAACGGCATCGCTGGGCGGTATCGGGTTAATTAACTTAACTAAGTTTACCGTGGCTTCAATGTGACATTCTTAAAACGCATTTGGGTCAATCATTTTTTTTTCCAAGGAGATTTTACGTTTGGAAAAGTTCTGATTTATAGTTAACTTTAGGGACGAAAAAACGGCACATCCCAAAAGGTGCGAGTCGACAATGCATAACTATGATTTTTTTTTTTTTAGAAAGAAACTCCTTCTGTTACACTTCGTATTTAGCCGAATTTTGGAACGAGCGTTTTTTATTTCATAGATTCTTGACATACCTTTCCACTTGGTCAATTTTCTCTCAAAGGATCGAAAAATATGCCTTATGAAGCCGATGCATACAAAGAGGGGGAAAACATTATGATCGCAAAAAAATGACAAAATGACAAAAAAAGAGGAAAAAATGTCTTGACTAAAATTTAATTTCGCTAATTACGAGACAGTGGTTTGAATGTCTAAAAAGCGCACCAACGGTGTGCTTAAAATGCAAACTTTAATCACTAGGAGTGCATCCGTTGCGGGAAGGTATTCCTCATCCTATTTGGCGAACATTTATACAGTAATCGACTAACTACACATGTTAACCCTGCATGAGCTCTGTAAAGAGCGCTTGCTGCTCTGCGGGGGGTGTTTCGTGCAAGGGTTGCATTCCCAAAGTACCCAAGTCAGAACCTTCAATTAAGTTACAAAAAAATTAGCCTAATTTGAGAACAAAGCCACTACGTTTCGCTTTAAACGGTTTCGCGTGATCATAAACGTGTTTGCAGTTTGCTTCCACATCCAAGTGATTCTCATAGCCTGCCTATCTGGTTTACTAATCTTGTCCATATCCATTTTCGTTGGCTGTTATTTCACTTTGCAAGACTCCTTAAAACTACGAGTAACTTCAAACTGTCTCAAAACTTAGAAATTTTAGGGTCTTGATGGTCGGTTTTGATTTTTCTATTACTATAGTAATATAGTAATAAGTGTATACACTTCCTTTAAGGCTTTTACACTTCAGGGCTTTATAGTTTCGTGTGAGTCCGTTCGTATGTATGTGTGTATGTCTGTATGTATGCATTGTCGTCGCTCCGAAGAAAATGGTAACGTTCAATATATGAAATCGACGTGAAATCGTCCCCTGATGACAAATGGGTGGCAGCAAATCTTGTTTGTCGTCGTCATTTTGAGTTATTAAAAAAATGTGATTAACAAGAGTTGACGACAACACCGCAGTAATTGGTGCATTGAATTACTTTCTTGGGTACAAACCTGCCCATCTTTTGTCACTGAATATTTTCCTGCTCATTAACAACACTTTAAAATAATCACAGAGAATTAGTGAGGCGGGCTTTTCAATCAAAGTCTTGTTTCGTTCAATTAAAAAGCGTGCATAAATAAGTGGAGATAGTTTTAAGCAATACCACAACGCATGTGGATCCATTCTTCAATATGTCCTCAGACATCTTAAGATGCACCGAATGAAATCGGGCTGACATGGCCAATTTTTTTAGTACATTATGCATTTCCGAGTAACCAAGATTAGGTTAATCTATATTTGGTGAAACTGGTTAGTCTTGGTCAGGTCATATTTATTAAGTTAGATTAACTTAGGTTGTTCGCCTACTATTGGTTAAGTTAGGTGAACCTACCTCTAGTTAGGTTAGGTGAACCTATGTTTGGTTGATCTAAGTTAAAAATGAGGTTGACCTCATCATAGATTAAGTGCTATGTGCTTCGCTTCGTTATCACTTCGCTCGGGAGTATCCTATTCCGAACGCTTCGCAGCCGCTCCGCTTAGCTTGGCGACCGTTTAACACAAGTTAATTCCTTGAAGCTTCAGCCCTCGGCTCTCTTAAGCGACGAAAGATCTCAAGAAAACCTGACTTCCAAAATCATAGTGAAGGCAAACCTAATCACGGAATAATTATCAGACACGCTGTTTACCACCCTGAAGCAAAACCATTTGGAATAGTATCCATGTAATTGTGCCTATAAAAACCTTTTCATTTCATTGTCCGCGCAGCCACCGTCCTGATTCCAATCACAGGCGCCGCTTCAGAAACTTCGGAAATAACAGAGTCGTTTTATGATAATAAAACGACTTTAAGAGTCATTTCGGGGACGTGTGTGCCCGAGACCTGAGGAGTTGACAGACCCCCCCCCCTTCAGGTAATTTGATCAAGGAACCCCCCCTTTGTCAGGAGGTGTCGGCAGGGGACACCGCACCGGTTCCACTCGGAGCCAGCGAGCCGACTGGAGTCGAACGACCTCTCGAACCGTCTCCGATAACTCTCAGCTCGTATCTTTGCGACTATCGACTGGAACATGATTTTAACACGTTTACACTAAAAGATAGGCGTTCTTTTAGGAGCCGCGCGATGCGGTAGCGGTGGGCCTACACTGTAAATTTCAAAGGAAGCATTTTTTTTTTTGCTCGCGTGTTTTACTCTGGATCAGATTTTTGTTACTTTGCGAATATGAACGACGAACAACTCTGCGTAAGTTATATTAGTCAAACGTGTACGTTGGAATAAATGAAGGTTCTTGAACTTGCAGTGTAAAAACTAACCCCAGTTTTAGGTAATCCCATACCAGTTCGAAGTACAAAGGTAAAACAGGGGAGGAGCGTAATTATTCTGTTTGTCTGAAAAAAAAACTATCAACGATTACATCCACAAAAAGGTTTCGTAAACAGCTTGCGAATGATATGGTTATTGTCTGGGATATATTGTTAACCAAATTACTTACTTCCCTAGTTATACTTTAATACCTAAACAGATATTGGGCAACCTAAAGCAGGGGTTATTGTTCACTGTGCGAAGTGAGCTAATTATATTCATCTTGATTTTTGAAAAAGGAGATATACTTTCGAGATGTAAGTTCACTTTCTTCGTGGAGTTTTCAATTACAGAGGGCTGTGTGTGAGACCTGCTGACGCTTTCACGTTGCGGTGTTTCCAACTTTTGTGAAAATCTGAGAGTTATACTTGATAATTAGTCTGGGCGCCGGTGTCCTAAGTCGCGGCGCGGCGCATGCTTGCCCTGTCATCAGACTAACAATAAGAATAAACTGTAAAACCACTGTATTTTGGGCCGCATAAAAGCCATAGTCTTCGAGCTAACTTTCCAGAAACAAGGGATTCCGTTCGGCGATTTCCATAGTTTTTCCTTGAAATTGCAAAGCGCAGAAACTTATTCCGAGGGACTTAAGAATGATTGCATATGTACCCAACGAACAAACGCTTCAAAAAGTAAACCTTAAGGTAATATCCCTGAGGTAATTTCTTACTTTGATGAGTTAACTACGCTTTTTCTCGCTTTTTCCTCCGTTTAATTATATTTACCAACGCGATCGCATACTCTCCAAAATTTTGAAAATTCATTACGCCTGAAATAGTCAATTCTGCTGTAACTCTAAGGGAACCAAATAATTATTAATGGATAAAATCGAATTGAGTATCAATTCGAATATCCAATTAAATATTATGGAATTCAGGTACTGTTTATTTCACGAATGCGCGCGTATGTTTGTCAAATGAATTATACATTTACTCAAATACCGGCTTTCCTTGACTCAAACTAATATTTTTTATTTACCTTTTGAATTTTGAATTTTGGCTTTGATTTCTTTTATAACCTGTTTAAAATAGTTAGTCTCCTGTTTTGTTTTTATTATTAGGGAACAAAAAAAAACGGAAACAAAAAAAAACCAACGTAAGTTTTATCTGAAGACAAATAATTACCCGAATTTGGTTACATAAATAATATTGGCTTAGGCGTAGCTGACCGGCGTTTGGTGGCCTTTCCTGCGCAGGCCGCTGACTGTAAACACCTTGGGTATACACACGGTTGGCGCAGGCGACCCGTCCAACAACAGCGGTAAGTTCTAACTGGCTGAAACATCACCGCTGGCGCCGGACGGCAGACAAACGGGCGTGCGTTCACGAGCGCGTGCTCGCCAGTGCAGCCCATACGCAAGAGTGACCAAAGCGCTCAAAATACAACCGAAATGCCGGAGATCCCGAGTGCGCCGCCCGACTACCCTCATTGAGGAGTCGCGGAACGCAGGACTCCACAAAGGGACCCGCAAGCCGGCGCCGGTGCATCACCAGCCGGGCTAACTTGATAGGCCCATGATTCGAGGACTTAACTTACAAGAACGATGTTCGCAGTATATTCCCACGTGGGAAGAAGAGCGAAATTCCTCAGAGACAAAAAGATGGAAAGAGGAGCTAGCTTTGTTGACGATTTTCATACCACTGGCGCCGTTTTCCTGACCACACGTTTGCTTGAGAATCCTTTGAGAGCAAGACTTCAAATAGCTTGTGTTCATGCTGTAATTTGGTACCTCAATCACTCATAAACGAAATGGTATTTTGGAACTCAATCAGTACGTATGTTTTCAGTAGTTATTATGCTCTGTACGGTATTTTTATTTTTACTCTATTTAAATATTTAAGTATGCAACCAAGGTCGACGGCAAGGGGTCACAACTCATGATATCAGATAAGAGTTTTTTTGTGTCAGGCTGGTACCCTTGATATTCGATGATACGGTGGTCGAAATGAGGCTTTGTTGTTCTAGTCTTCCGCTATTTTTCTGCGCTGTCTTTGGATATCGGGTCACGTATCTTCCTGATATTTTTGAAATTCTCCTGATTT
>Ga0058701_10005101_pt1 | contig 10826 bp, 6 predicted proteins | sample AgamicOrMae_FD_97039 | JGI IMG/M metagenome (GOLD analysis project Ga0058701, IMG submission 97039) | Agave microbial communities from Guanajuato, Mexico - Or.Ma.e | ecosystem: Host-associated > Plants > Phyllosphere > Phylloplane/Leaf | place: Guanajuato, Mexico | collected 2012-06-04 | reverse complement strand
TAAAGTCCTTAGGGTCTCAAGAAAATCAAGGACAGACAGTTGTAGTACTACTCCCCTGTCAGCTTGTCAAGGACTGCAAGTCTTAGGTCAACATCTACACAGCATTCAGAAGCGAGCAGGTCTTGTGAAAGCTTCAGGTCTTGTCCTGGTGCACTTAATGCCATGGGTGCAGTAGCCGACCTCATCAAAACCAACAGCAACAGCTGGCGAAGGAGAACGTATTATGAGGGGTTGATCGGGTCTAATACCTTTCCATTGGGTTCAGAGGGCTGAGTATTAAAAGGGTTAAGGCGGTTCAATATTGTATATCTGTGTTTTAAACTGTAGAAGCATATACCACATTGGTTTGAAGTTGCTTCAATAAAGGAAAAATAAGGAATATTCTTAGGAAAAAATTTCAATTTTTTGGAAATATCTTTTAATGTTTGAATTTTGTGAGCGACCCCTAAATATTAACTGATTGTCGGAACTCAATTTTTTCCAGTTTTTTTTTCTCGTCAATCGGCAACGAACTCTACCCGCCCGCATCAAATTTCACAAGTTTGGGAATTCAAAATGGTCTACGCTCCTTAGATTACTGGATGAAGACCAGAGCAAAGTAGAAGCAAATTTCACCTCGTCTGGGACTACTTTCACTCGTTAGCCTCATTTGGTGAGGTTCACTGCCCTGCAAAAGGGTTAAACTAATTATAATTGAAAATCGAATTTAGGGTGAAAAAAAGTTGCATATTCAATTTACCCTATTTTTCTGGGTTTGAATCAACTCCAAGGACTTAGAGTGCACTCTAAGTCCCTTGCAAGTCCCTCATGAGGGAAGGAGCGTTATTTGTTTATTTTTCGAGATACCATCGGAGAGCTCTCGCTCGACAAGAGCTCTACATTGAAATGGTTGTTTTTAGGTTTATCTTCAAAAATTACCAGAAGAAGCTCTCCCCGTGTTTCACCTCCATACCTAAAAAAGGCATGGTACTACCGGTACCTAAAACAGGTATTACTTTTATTATGACCCTTTCTCCCACCTTCTCCACGCTGACCATCCTCTCTTGATTCTATGTAGCCCTCCCGATTTCACCCGGTGTGTCAACAAAAGACATACCTAGTGGTATCTTGTCCACCGCGATCTGTAGAATCATCATTGACTATCTCTAGTTTGAACCACATCAAAACCGCGTAACTTATTTGATATGTTCAGGCTATATCATGTCAATAGAAACGCGCTTTCATGAATGGACGACTTAAATTGAGCCCAATGACCTCCCTGTGCAATCCATGCGGCCGCTAATGCACCGTTTGAACTTCCCGGGCGAGCGCCACGTGGCCCTCTCTCTCCCACGTGCTTTTGTCTCCAGGTCGATGCCACGTGTTTTATTCCCGACCTACATTCCTTACCGGAAAACAATCCAAAGCCAATATTGCAATAGCGAAGTGAATACCTATAATTTAATAAAGGTTTAACTTTGTCAGAAACAAGCTCTGACCTGCGTAAGAACCAACTTTTAGGTATACAACACATTCTTGCATATTTGTGGGTCTAACCCACTCTTTAGGAGCTAAATCAAGCCTCAAGCCGACGGTATGTATACCAAATAATTTCATAAAAAGAATGACTAATTAAAAGTGATTTTTACTAAAATAGAATACAAATACTCTCGTATATTCAGCATAGTAACTGTGTAACCTAATCAAGGACTACTTAAAAATGATTAAAGAAAAAAACGGGAATACATTCGCGATATTGTTGAGTACCGAACGTTGGACAAGCGGTGGAGTGATAATGTGTTATGTTGGGCAATTCTGAAGTTTTCCGTCATTAACTCTTTATTTTAGGGTAGATTTAAATGTCATGGTTGATCGGAAGACTCGTCTAATACCACCGACTGTTGAGGACATTGATAAATCGATTCTAAATGTTTTTTCAAAGAAGTGAGTTCATCACAGTCGAAGGAACATAAGAACACCTAACACCGATAAAATGATTATGGCTGGTGCATGGTGCAAGGCTCCTGACAAGGTGAGAGTAGGCAACACGGCATACAACTGTGTGTTGAGAGGTATGTACCCCGCTACTGGAAGCTTACCCAGCCGTCTATATAATGTTGGTTTCTGTACTATTTACGCCGTGCCGAATAAAAATATTGTGATCCCACGGGAGCTTCATACACTTTTCGAACTTTATGAACCACCACCAAATTTTTCATGCACCTCTGATGAATGACAAAAATAAAGAGGTAAAAAAAATAGAAAAAATCATGGGATTTTTTATGTTTGTCTGATGATTGCCGACCCACAATCCAGACTGCCTGCAAAGGATAGTTTTTGATCTCAACGGTGTAAGAAAATACTCACTATTAATATAACTTTCGCGATATGTGAGTCATAACTTCATCACACCGAAAGTTTGATAATGTGCCTTTACGGGAAAAAATAACAACAACGAAAACAAGACTAAAATAAGTTGAATGGTGCGTATCCATTGATCGCACCCTCTTGCTGGCCTTCCTAAAACAGATGATTAAATCCGAGAACTCGTAGCTAACCGGTAGAACCAATCTAATTTAGTTTGGGCCTGCCGGGATACTCCACAAATTATTTGAAGGTTGGTCAGCCTGAAACAGAAGTTCTCTTCGATGCATTAAAATTAAATAGCGGTATGTTTTACCTGGACTAGTCTGTTGACGAAGCAAGCAGAACTGGAATGAATATCTCATTTCCAACGTGGCTCTCAGGCCGCATGTATAATTGAAGCCTCGGTGTGAGGCGTTGTGATTAGCTGGTCGCAATATCGTACCCGGAACAAGGTACCTATCTCGCCCAGATTTGCGCAATAGTTTGTACGGAAAATGCATACTCTAATGTCTCCTGCAAGAGCATTCAGTTGCTAGACAGATGCCCCTCCAGCGATTTGGGTTGTAACACAAATCACACACTAAGTCATCCCAAGTTATATACTTGCTCTGGATTCAAGCTACCATATCAATACCTGGAACTTGCGGATCTCCGGATTGGCGATTCCCACAGATTGCCTACGAGAACAACCTAACAACTTTCATTGTTCCCCTTCCAACCAGTCAAAACCTGACCAAGTATTACGGACGCTCGCCGAAATAAGATCTCAGTTTAGTGTGTATGTTGAATCATATGATGACGTACCTTATGGTTGAATCAACTACAGTGAAACCCCTTAAAGACGGAACTCCTCGAAGACCGAAACCTCTCAAGGACGGAAAGAAATCTTGCGACGGAAGATTTTCCCAAGTAAAATTACCCCTCAAAGACGGAACCCCTCATTCCCGGAAACGGACTTTTCCGACCATCGCGACCCCTCAAAGACGGAAAAGTTCACTAAAATGAAGATCCTCCCATCCGCGCTGTCCGTCAGCCAAGCCTGTTTGGCAACCCTGCCCCGCTGCTCGCTCTTGCTAGCCTTCCGGCCGACTGGTCGGCCGGCTAGCAAGATCTACTCTCTGATTACAAAATCCAAAATTACCTGCTGATTACCAAAGATGGCTTTTTTTTATGTAGCAGCTATGATTTATTTATTTTCTCAAATTTAGTAATTAAATTAAGCTGAAAAAAATTAGACACAGCACGGATTTTTATTTACTGAACTACCCACCGCGTCATTTTCATATTATACAGGGTGTTTAAACAGGCAGCATGCTGTTAAAAGCGAAACCTCTCAAAGACGGAAACCCCTCAAATACGGAATTTTTTCGTGCGACGACAGCTTTCCGTCATTGAGGGGTTTCACTGTATGTTCAACCGTGGTAGAACTTTCTATAATTTCTTGTTCCACCCTTTGTTATCTAGTTGATTAGAAACGGTGGAGTGTGAGGCAAGGCATTGGACCTAACCTAGGTCAACCTAATAGAATGACCAGCTGCTCCTCAGTGACAATAGACTTAATGCCGCTGAGAAGTAATCAGCATCAGGCTTGGCGGCAGTTTAGCTAACGAGTGCTAGCGATGTTCAGTACAGTGATGTCCATAAGTGACAGGCCAAACAAAATCTAGTGACTTTTTTGGGAAGTAATGTGTGTTCTTAGCATTGCCTAGGGAGGGCAGTGGAAAGGTAACAAGGTGACTCTATAACGGTGGAGTCACTTCAGGCCTTATACACAGAGAGAACGGGAGACGTTTCCTGACGCCACTTGTTAGTGCGGATCGCCTACTTATAGGATGAGAGGCAGCTTGCTCGGGTAAGTCCGGAGAGGAGTTCGGTATCGTTCGGCCCAGGTTCGTCATCGTCCGGCCCAGGTTCGGCTCGAGCAAAGGCGGCCTTTCACCTTGTAAGTAAGCAACCCGCGCAAACAAGTGGCGTCAGAAAACGTCTCCCATTTTCGACGGGAGTGGTTACACCTTGATAGAGTCACCTTAAAGGGTAAGTAGGCAACGCGCTGCTGCCAACACACGCATTCGTTTACAAATAAAAAGTCACAAGATTTTGTCTGACCCGTAACATATGGACATTACTGTACTGCATTACCTATAAGAACGTCCGAGCAGAGTGACGTCGGAGCGTGGCAAGTTCAACTAAACCTTGCAGTTTCACGTCCAAAATCCTTGGAAGGTAATAAAAGATTAAATTCGAAACATAATGACGGTACACTCTAAATTTTTATGTTTGCATTTTCAACCTTTTCGTTCAACCCCCACGATGTTAAGCCGAGCGGAGCGAGGCATAGCCACGTAACCTAACCTAACTTAACCTAGGGTTACCTAATTAAACAGTCGCCAAGCCTGATGCCGCTTACTTCTCGGCGGCCCTAAATCGGCCGCCGAGAAGTAAGTGGCATCAGGCTTGGCGACGGCCGAGCGGAGCGATAGCGAAGCGAGGCAAAAGTAACTTTAACTAATCTTGGAAAACGGCAAGGGGCTACGTTATGATAGGTTAAGTTAGGTTAGATATGCCTGGTGCTTCGCTCGGCTGGCGCTCCGCTCGATTTGACGACGAGAGGTTTAACCAAAAGGTTAAAATTGCTACCTTAAAAAATTAGAGTGTATAAATTCGAACCTTAAAGGCCGAGAGTGTAAGGCAACCTAAACTGAATATAGTATAATCTGGGGTTGTTTAACTAGACGTGATGCGGTGGGCTTTCTTGAGGTAATGTGTTACTCATGCATTGGGGAAGTCTAATGTTCGATCCCGGGGGATGGTGGTAATGTGGTGAAGGTTTTCTGTGGTTACTTCTCCTTTCAGGCGAGTCCTTAGGTAGTTCCGTTGTAGGCCACGGGTGACGTCTTAATCCCCTTCCTTTCTCTCTGCCTTCTCGTTTGGGAGTAGTGGCCTACTCCTTAAACCAAGTTACGTGGCGGTGAAAGGGTAAGGAAGGCTTTCAGCTCTGTACAAGTTCGGAGCCGATACGGTCAGACCTCCTGGTCTACAGAGATCAAGTACAACTCATGAAGGGAAAAATTGTTAGGCGTACCGTATTAAGTAACGCTACACGAAGAAAACGACGTTGTTGCATCAACAAAACGTTTTGTTAAAGCCTCAGCAAACCAGAATTGTTCTGGTAACAGTTTCAATTGTTACGGTGACAACTATAATTGTTGTACTAACAGTTCATATTGTGGTGCTAACTGTTGAAATCTTCACAATAACAATTCTGGTTTACGTAGGCTATATCGAAAAGAAAAAAAAGTTTTGTTGAGGCAACAACGTCATTTTCTCCGTGTAATGAGGTTCTCCCAGTTTGAATTTCTACCCCTAAAGCACCATTCAACCTCAAAAAAGTGGTTAAGCTTGCCTGTGTCATATTTTTCATTGTAATCTCAAAATTGTCTTATTTTTTGTCAGGCAAAAAAATAATTAAAACAAACGTCTCCGATGATTCATTCTGATCTACTAATTAAGTCTGATTTCTTGTCAAGCAAAAATGTAACAAAAACAAACGTCTTCGATGATGTGGAAGCTCCAAAACCCAGGATCTATCAAATATTTGTGCAAAGTATCAGTTTTAATGGTTTAATCTACTATCTTTTTGTTTTACTGCGGTTGATCTCTTCATGGCATTGTGAGCACGGCATGACAACTCTCGTTATGTTAGCTTACAAGGCTGATATAAGTTGGGTGAGGTCAAGCTTGGTTTAGTCAAAAAAAAAGGAAATTCGTCAGGAGTGCATAGCTTGCAAATGTTTTAGTGAGAACATTGCATTTTGTTGCAGCTGACATTTGATACGTTCACGGTGGGGAGGTTTGTGTCGTTCACCAGCGACGGGTGCCCTGACGGCGCCATGGCCATCCGGGAGGAGGGCCGCCCACCGACTGGGGGCAGCTGGTGCGGCTCCGCCTGGGGATACACAGTTTTTTATTCTGAGACACGGAGTCTCAATGTAAGCCTACGCTTAGTCCGTCTCTCCGAACAGGTAAGCCAATCTCAATTTCCCGAGGCTGTCACGCAAAAAAAAAGACTCAAAATTACAATTTCAAGGCGACAATTTTAATCTGGTTTTTGTAACTAAAATATTGTAATAGTGACAAAAAATTGCAAAGGCGACAAAAAATGGTGGTTATTTCAACTCATACTGTTGTAGTCTGCATAGGAATAATGTTCGATTGTTAGTGTCACAGGTATTTGTTACTGTGACAAAGTACTTTTTTCGCGTGTATCAATTTTTTCCAGACATAATCTCTGTACTTCTTCGCTGAAACACAATCCAATCTAAATTCAATCTAGATTTTTTTTACTCATAATCTCTGTATTTCTTTTCTTCGCTGAAACACAATTCAATCTAAAATCAATCTAGAATCAGTAAGGTTGTCATTGATCGGAAGCGTGATTATCTTAAAAAAATGATATGAATACCCAGTGAACGGTTGATTCATTAATACTCAGTAAAGGGTTGACTAACTTTGACGTTGAGTGTCGGATGCTTCATAATTCTAACCGACTTCGCATTAGCCTCATTTAGTGTGATTCGAGTCATCTGGCTTGGCAGCCGTTTTAATTCACTAGCGCCCAACGATGTTGTTTGAAGAAAGCAACATTTATTTTAGGGAATGTTTTACAGTTCAGTATAGTTACATTTTTTTAATGCCACCCCTCCAAAAACCTTAAATTCAATCCTGTAGGAATTTTCCAAAGATGAAAAGTTATGTGTTTTCGAATGGAAACGAAACCTTTTTTCGATATCTCAGAGTATTAATTTCACTCCAAGTACTTGGAAAAAAGGGTTAAAAGATAAAATATATACCGCTTCACTCGGCTTGGTGACGAAAAGTAAAACACAAAATGAAAACAAGCGTCAAAAGGGCGAATGAATATTTATCCGTAAATTCTCCTTAATTCCTCAACGAAATGGTGAAAGGAAAACGGTGAGATGGTGCAAAGGCGAGACGGCCCGAGCACTAACCCCTTTCCACAGCTTTTTCATCACCATCTTCAGGAATGTTAATTGCCGCAGCTATGAATTTATAATTTGCTGTCATTTTCGCATGACGTTCCAAAGAGGAGATCAAACATAAAGAAAGGATTTTGTCATTAGTATATTAGTGTCTCCCGAACGTCGATTTTTTTTTGTTTGCGATGTATATTTTTTAAAAATTTAACGACGTCAGGTTTCTTGTTTTGTCACTTTGCAAATGAAGTCAAGCGCATCAAACTCACCTAAATACCGTATTTCTTAGGTATGAAGCTTCAATGTTGATCGTATGAAGTAATTCGTGGCACATCAGCTGCTTTTACCTTGTTGATGTTCGTCTTTCATTAGAGATAAATAATGCAATAGTGAGATTAGAAAATATTTCTGATTATCGAAAAGAATCCGTCTTTATCTTACGTGCTATTGCCGACTTTCATTCAAAATTCCACACTCTAAATTATTTAGAGACTAGTGCAAACTGAGTCGCTATTCTACAGGTATAACCTGGCGATCGCGACCGCGATACGTAACAGCGAAACACGTGACTTGGCGACCCGACTTCGGGCGGCCTCCGGATCCTTCGGGTTGCACTCGGCCGGCCCGAAACGACGCCCCACCACCGAACCCAGCCGAAGTAAGGTCATTATATGACCTTAAGCCGAAGGGCCTGCCGAGTGGGACCCGAAGGAGCCCTCGGCCACCCGAAGTCTGATCACCGAGTCACGTGATTCCGCCGTTCGCGACTGCGGTCGCGATCGCCCAGCTACAGAATAGCGACTCTGGTTAAAGTGACTCTAAATCGCCCATTAAACCATCTACCCAGGGTTTACATGTACTCTAATTTCTTTTTAAACAAGACGAGGATTTGGTGACGCATCTTAACACAATTTAAACGCAGGTATCTAAAAGCATCCTAAAAAAAGTCAAGATATCTAGTATGTTTCAGAATTCCTTTAAATTTGAAGATTAGGTCATTACTCGTTTATCTTTGATGGTTGAAAAGATAACCACAGTAATTTTGATGGTATCGCGACGAAGATGTAGAAAAGAGTTCGACACGGAAAGTGTTCGACAGGAAAACTGTTCGACAAGTTGTCGGACTCGGAAGTTGTCCGACAAAACTCAACCCAACTACACCCGACAGTGTCGAACAGTTTCCCTGTCGATCACCTTCCGTGTCGAACACTTCCCCCGTCCCCACACAACCTTAAGAACAGTTCGATATTGTCGGATAGTTTCCCTCTGGAACACTTTCCGTGTCGAACACCTGGGACAGTGGGAAGTATTCGACACGGAAAGTGATCGAGAGGGAAACTTTTCGACAATAGCGGGTGTCGTCGTTAGGTTGGGTCCTGTCAGACAACTTCCAAGTCCGACAACTTCCGTGTCGGACAACTTCCTGCACACTTCGATCACTTGCCTCCGTCCCGCACAGAGCAACTTAACAGTAACATACAGATTACTATAAGAATATGATGGCACATATTCCTTGATGGTGACAGCTGCCACCAATGGCGAAAACTCTCTTAGCTGAAATTGCTGAAACGGTAGAAGGAGTCATTACATCTTGAGTTTATGAATGACTTTTACATTCAGGCCTTTTTGTCTATTCCATTTGCTTCATGAGCATTTAAGTATACATATCTCTCAACAATCTAATATCTCATTTAGGTATTCTCGAGGGCTGTGCAGGAATCCTTTCATGGGCGAGCTCTTTCTTTATTCCTTTCTTGTTACGAAGTACTATTCACACGCTGCCCTATTTGAAATGTATTAGGCTGGTTTCCGTGCGTTCAAGTCACCTCCCATGCATTAGGCTGGTCTTCGTGCATTCAAGTCACCCTTCGTATTTATTTAGTCGTGCGAATAAAACTGACCTTCCTGTTATACTTTCGATTAGCTGTTTTATTGCACCCCAATCTGATTTCGTGCACTGTTATTGAACTACAAAGTGGGCATGTTTACACACAAAAAAAACAAGCGCAACATTCAGCGGCTTTCTCTACGTAAGCCACCACGAAGGTTATGAAAACAAATAAAGCAGCCGACAGCATGCGAGATTCTAGTTATGATAAAAATGTAGCGGTTCAATTACTGCCTCCTTATTTGATTAATCTTCCTCAACCTTTTGATTACGAAGTAAGAGCGTGCTATAAAGAAGTACCCCTTCTAAATACTACAAACAACAATATTGTTCGTCTATCATTGTTGTTTCTTGGACTTATTTATTGTAATAATCAATATTGCTTTAGTTTGTTTATTTTGTTGTTAGTTTCTTCGTTATTTATTTTTTATTATTTTTTTACACACGTTGAATTTCTCAGTAAAACTGAATGTTTTAATAGATATTTCGATGTTGAGTCGATGCATGCTTAGGCCCTTAATCCGCTACACGCATCATTCGTGCGTTCATTTTCGGAGTTTTAAAAAGTAATTTTAATATTGAAATTTCAATTAAATGTGGCAAACTATCATTCATATCCGCACGAAGGAATTTGTGTGTTCTAAACTTGTGCGAAGCCCCGTAAGAGAACTTGACTTCTCTTTGTACGTTGAAATGGTCACGCCCCATTAGTGCTGTACGGCGTGTTGTATTTTGACGTAACTTTCCTAAACCTCCGCGTAAGGAGCTTCATTTCTCGTCTTGAACTTTTTCGTGTGTGTCCTATGGTTTCGGCTATGATGCCTGTTGGCTAACGAACGTCACCCGCGTTGAGCGCTTTACTTTTTTTTCTACCTCTAAAAGAGAAAGTAGGAAGAGAGAGTCAAAGAATGAGCAAAAATTCGGCTACTACTATAGCGCTTAAGAGGAACTTTTTTTTACCCTAGTGGTTATTCCTTTTCTCTTTGAGGTACTTGTAAGTTTAAATACCGGTTTGCTAACAATATCCATATTTTACCGTACACCAGAAACGATCCAACGTTGTGAAAGGTCTATCAAAAGTTCGTAAACACTCCTGCATGCACGAGGAACCGTCAGGTTGGTACCCCCTCCTCCCCACATTCTCTGACGCACCCCTGAGTCTCTATACTGTAACTTGGCTATCGCGACTGCGATCGCCAATGGCGGAAACACGTGACTTTTGTCGACCCGACTTCGGGCGGCCTCCGGCTCCTTCGGGTCGCGCTCGGCCGGTCCGAACCGACGCCCCACCACCGAACCCAGCCGAAGGACCTGCCGAGTGGGACCCGAAGGAGCCTCCGGGCACCCGAAGGAGCCTTCGGCCACCCGAAGTCTGATAACCTATTCACGGGATTCCACCGCTAGCGACATCGGTCGCGATCGCCAAGTTACAGAATAGCGACTCCGACCTTCATACGACCTAGCAGCCTTCTCCAACCATGGAGTAGTACAAACTTATGGAGTCGCATACGGAATGGCCCCGCCGACATTCGTGACAACCTAGGAAAGCCGTCGATAGGGTTTTTGCGAAAATAAAAGCAGTCTGATAAACAGGAAGG
>Ga0058701_10005100_pt1 | contig 10827 bp, 8 predicted proteins | sample AgamicOrMae_FD_97039 | JGI IMG/M metagenome (GOLD analysis project Ga0058701, IMG submission 97039) | Agave microbial communities from Guanajuato, Mexico - Or.Ma.e | ecosystem: Host-associated > Plants > Phyllosphere > Phylloplane/Leaf | place: Guanajuato, Mexico | collected 2012-06-04 | reverse complement strand
CAGCCAAAGATGAAGTCCGATTTAAATTTTCTTTTTTTCCCCTGAAAGCTGGTCCACAGGAGCAACAAATCCGCACTACCCGATCCGCGATTTCGAAAAAAAGTCATTTTCGATGCACCCTAGGTCCGGCCTAGGCTGAACACTAGAAAAGAGAGTGGAGATTAAAGAGAAAATGGAAGATATCTAATAAGACATTTGAGAGGAGCGGGTTTTCACAAAGCTTTGCCGGCGATTCGGTTACATCTTTCCTACCCTTAGGCGAATTATGAGTCCGATCCTTCGATGCATTTAGGCACTGTTGAATATTTGCCTCGGTAAGTAAAATATTACGATTATGACAACGAAAAAGAAAAGGAAACAGCTGACGAAAGAACAGGAAAAGTGACATCACAAGCTGCTCTGGAGCGTGAAAATTTTCGCAGGAAGGCAAGATCGAATCGATTAGAAAATTCCCAACAGTACGTCATGTCATATGCATCTCCAATATGCAAGAGCACGGACGTTCTGACCAGCGGTTTCGTTGTTTGTTGTAATCAATTTGTGCAAACTGAAATGAAATGGGTGGTACTGAAACTATCCAATAAATTTTAAAAATAACTAACAGCGGTCTAGTTGTTTGGGTAACACACACTGGTTGACTCGCTGGTTGATAAACACATTCAATTCGATATACCAATTAAATATCAAAATAGAAGAGGAGATTGTTCCATTTGGCGTTATTTCATCATAAATCTCATCTCACATGTGAGTAGTCCACACCGACAATTGTGTTTTTTTTTTCATTTTTTTTACCTCTTCTAAAACTGCTGGGTTATCTTAATATTTCACATAAAAACATCATGTCTATTGCGCATAGCTATATTTTGTTTTTAATCCATGTCTATGGCGCAAATGAAAATATTACAATATGACGCAGTACCAAGCACCAATTAAAATTGGAACTCAACTACTGTCGACTGCTAATCCCCCCAAATAGAAAAGAGGCGTATTAGGCGGTAGAACCGAGGTGCCTTTTGTAGTTTTAGGGGCGGGCAACACACGTGTCTTCGACAGCTCAAAGCGCTTTGTTTCGGAGGACAGTGTAGGGAAACTTGCACTGCCCGTCTTATCAACTGTCCAGACAAAATATGCTTTTCTAAGAAAGTGAAACGTTTCGAAATATGGTTTGGTGTCAGGTCTTATCCAAACAACCCATTGTCACGACATATTAAGTCCCACTGTGCGGTAATTTCATTCAGAGAATAGATACGACACGATTTCCAACTTGTGTGGAGCTTTTTATCGCTCTTTTACGGCCTAAATAGGAATGACTACGTTTGCACACAGTCTTCAATCGCATCATTACTGGAAGTAAAAAAGGCAGCTTTCCTTTAATACCTAATATACAGTGCTTAGCACGTTCTCATAAATGCGAGAAAAGGAAAGCGTTTAGCCTATATGTCAGCTGCTTTCGCATTTGGTTCACAATCGATGTTGAACCTCACCGTTTTAAAGTGATTGAAGGAAAATTCATTCAGACGGCTGATGCTTTCAAGCAATACGATTCGTTAAGGGTTAATATGTGATATTAAGGATAGAGCATACGGGGCGAATTAATGGAGATCCAGCAATCAATTGCCGAAAAGGCAAAAATACTTTGCAAACCAGAATTTTTTTTTTAAAAAAAGGGGAAGCAAAGAGCGCCTAATGATTCGGTATTCCTCCTCAAAAGATATGAACTAAAAGACATGAATTCAACAGCTGACGTTTTAAAAAAACGAAAAAAAAAGGGAAAAAATGCAAGCAATTCCGACGTCACATTAAAACGCGTTGGTTCATTATGAGCCGTTCTCTCCAAATAACCGCGAAAAGGTAAAGGGAACAACCACGACAGTTTTACCGCAAACCATGAAAGAACGGCCTTAGCTAAATGGAGAAGGAGTTTAACATTCCGAGAGCTTTTTTAGCCTTAGAAACCATTCTCATTCATCGCCGACAAAATAATTTATTTCAAAGGTTCTAGTGCAGTTATTTTTTTATAAATGTATTTTTGTTTCGAAAAAGCCACTCTGTGCCGGGTTCCTAAGTCGTTTCAGGGTCTGTCAAAAACATAGCTGCTCTTTGAGGTGTTTCCATTTGAATATAAATTGTTTTAGCTGCTGCGGTATTTTGCGGATACTTCCACGTCGAGAAACAAGGTTGACAAAATATCCAAAATGGAAAGAAATTAAATGAAGAGGAGGAAAAAATATCATACCTACTTCGTTGGATCGCAACCGTCAAACGCCTATAAAGGTCCCAATAATAACTATTATGGAAATCCTGTCGTTCCATGAGATCAGGTACACCTTAAACACGGTCCTTGCGATTGGCTGCTCTTAGTAGAGATCCAAAAACCGATCATTCAAAAGCTTGATGGTAAAAAGTTAAAAATACAGGAAACACTTTTTTCGAACATCTTTAAAAGATTTCCTTGCTCAAAAGCGTTGAAGTATCTTTGTAAGTGATACTGAACATCAGGTGATTTTGTTTTGTTCGTGCAAGAAAATCATTTAAGGCAAAGCTGGCACAAACGTTACGGTAAAATAATTATAAAAGGATTTAAGTAATCTGTGTTAGCTTATGATCCCTGTCAAGGTTAATGATTTCTGGCCGGAAGTTGGAACAAAAACATCGGCGTCACCGTAAAAGTCCTTCCCTTTCCCATATGGGTACGTACCCCTAGGCATGCCATGTCCAACTGGTGGCTGTATCATCTACGACCTAGCCTTCAGTGTTTCCTATTATTCAACCCCACAAAAGATGCTGACAAAAGCTTGGCACTTAACACACACAGCAAACACTACATTTTAAGCGCACTTGCATCTGGCTCGGGTCCAAAATGTTAAGTTGTGAGGCCTCTCTGTACAGCAAATTAGAATTACTCTGACACATTCAACTTCTGCCTCTGTTGTCCCATTTAACAGCACAACCGCAAAAGATATTAACGCGACTCATTGCAAACATAATCCTCATGTAGCACACTTCCTTTGTTAATGAGATATCAACCATTAAAATGCGGTATTCATTGTACCAGGATAACTTAAAATGTGGTCTGACATCAAAGGGTAACCATAAAACCTACAAGAATTTGCAAATGTTGACCCTCTTGACGCGCAGGATTTATTCAATGTCAGCTCTCCGCTAATTGCAAACCTTACATAAGACTTAATCTGACTGTGCAGGACATTTAAGCGTTGCGCCTGTAGTTAGGCAGAGGCCTGGATATACTAGAGAGGCGGAGTTGAGAGTGCTAAACCAAGCCATGGACGCCGCCATATTGTTTCCGAAGTTTCTCCGTAACCTACAATGCTTTTCATGGTCGCAACAAAATGGCTTCCCAATGTCTCCTCTCTAGTGTATCAGGACCTCTAGTTCGGCAGTTGCGATAGCTGATTCGCCGTTTACCCCGAGTAGAAGTTCGTCAGAAGTGACCATAATCAATGTAGCTTTCAGATAATTATAAACATGAGAAAACGTTTTACCGCGGGAAATTGGAAAAAAAATCTCTTCTTTTGAATCGCGTGATTCGTCGACGATCATGATTAGTCCGCACCTTTTGAAACTGAATGAAATTGTGCGTCATCTAGAAAATATTTTGGTATCGGCATTGGAAATGTAAACAGAAATGGAAGTAATTAAGATAATGACGCATTCGCATTCCCCTCGTGAAATCCCTTTTGAGGTACGGCTGGTATTTGTTTAGAAGGCTCTTTGGTGAGTTGATATTAGTCTGGAAAGCGGCTCCTAATGGGCCGACGATTGTCCTCTCTCTCTCTCTCTCTCTCTCTCTCTCGCTCTCTTTATGTAGACTCTACAGTTAAGTCTGAACACCCAATAAATCTGGTGTAAGCGCCGCGCCGTGTACAAAAGAGCGACCACCGCAGCGAGCCGCCTCAATCGACCGGCCCACCCCTTTCAGCCCATCGGAAAGCCAGACGCGTGTTAACTTAATGACCCGCTAAAATTTCTATAACCAAACATCTGATTTAAGTTTTCCATGTGGAGGGAGGGTGCTTACGCGTCTTCGATTGGAATCGAATTTATTCGTGTTCGAAAAAAAAAATAACTATGAAAAATTGTACAAATCAATGATCCCTCGGAAAACTAAAAAACGAGAAATCCTCTTCCATCTAACCGCTCAGTAAACATAGGAAATACGCTTTCATCATAAACGTGGCACATGTTGGATTACTACTCGACGGTATAAACCTATGAGAGAGCATTCATCGAACTCCTAGTTTCGTGGTTTTCTTCATTGCTCACTTTGATCGATCCAGCGTCAATCCAGATTCGCAAATCATCGTCTGGAAACATGAGTGCCCCTTTTGAGTGTCCCTTCTTGAGGCAGTTTGGCCGAAAGTGGGCCTGAGCATGAAAAGTGGAGCCCTTGGGGCAGGTTCCCAGGGCGCTCCATGTATGTCTATGGGCGCATTTCAAGCAGGGCAGAGATCACGACAGCAGTGATTGTGTCAGGGCCGCTTTCATCATTCATCGACCACATGCATAGACGCCTGAAACGAATTTGGGCGTCACACTCACTGGAGAGAGAGCCTCTTGCAGGGCAACTGAATCACAGGTCGACCTAATCATACCAGGTTTCAACATCTTAACTATGGTACCACGTTCCTTCGATTCCATTTCTCACGTAAAGCCCCCTGAAACATCTAAATTCGGAGTCCAAAAATAAATAATCTTGTATGAGCTTCACGGATGACTTCTTCAAGAAATGATTTAGAAATACATTAATTATTGCATGAGCTGAATAGTTTGTTTCCACCTGCTCACTTATTTCAAAGTTATGATTAGTTCCTTTTAGAGAATGCAGAAATGTATACATCCGTGGGTATTTTCTCCTTCCTAATATTTTCCCTTTCTTGGCGTTCAATGTGCATGAATTTATGTATGTTGTGCTGCAAGGTGTGCATATGTATCAGAGTATTGTTTGCAACTTGTCTTTCCTTTCCCTGTTACCCCAGGCCTCTCATCAAGTTTTTATTATTTCCTGCGCGTAGACGCACTCTTTTTATTGCATGTAACAAAAAAATTAATTACTATCTGGATCAGGTTCAATCGCTAAATTCAAAAAAAAAAAATAATTACATTTTTTAAAATTAAACTTGTAAAAAAATTAAATATCTATATTTATTGTTTTACCAATAATTTTCTTTTACAAAATTCCGAATTCAGTACGGAGGCTCAGCTGCATTTTTTGTACATGGTTGAAATAAATGTACAGTACTTTCGTGCTCAACTCGGCAAACCACGAATATGGAATCAATATCACGAAAAATCCGTGTTCGTTTCCACTGGGCTTTTTTTTTCTTGTTGTGTCCTTTTCTATCAACAGTAATTGACAATCAAATGCGTGTTGGCGGTTTCAACGAAAGCGAATAAAATTTCAACGCGACACGAAATATATCAATGATTTTTTTTATTGCCCAGGCCGGCAATTAAAGTCAATAAAATGTTTCTTCTAAACGAAACACTCGACCGCCAGATGTAACTCCTTTTATACGAATAATAAACACCAGCGATGATAAACTAGATAATTTTATGGGTTGGAGGGAGAGCAGAGACCACTCCAGGCAACAAAAAAACTTCCTTTTCAGACAAAAAAGAAAATAAAAAAGAAAGGAACCAAAAATAGGAGTAAGAAGACCCGGCCACCTTTCAAGGACCAATCCTAGATAGTTTATTTCAACATCTGCTGAAAATAAGCAATAAGTGCTAAGCCTATTTTGTTAAAATTACACATACGTGTGCAAGGTCAGCGAGTCCCGTAAAAGAGACTATCGTATCGTCCCGTTTAAGAGCCCCCTATTGACACGCAGGCGAAAAGCTGACGTATTCCATTTTCACGAAGTAGTATTCACCAAACGGAAAATCTCCTGTTTGCTACTATTCGAATGGTTTGCACACACCAATTATTATCGGCAAATGAAAATTCTTGCTATTATTCTACAAATCGCGCAAATGCAATCCGAGCTAAGCGGATTGTTTTCTTTATTGCTTATTGTTTAGCCGGTTTTATATTGACGGCTTATTCTCCCGCCGGAATCAACGAAGCAGTAGCACACAAAACATGGAATTGAAAGAGGGAGTGTATATTTGCATTATAAACGGCACCGCAACGAGACCCTGCAAGCAGTTCCGCTGTTCCTCTGCGGGGAGCGAATTTTACACGCATTCGCGCGGAAAACGGACGTCTGCAGTTTGTCTAGCGTAACTTACACAACTTTAACCTAGGTTCAACAATGCCATGGAAAGTTTGGTGAATTTGGAGGCCGAAATGGGCGTTCATCCGATTCATTTGACAGCTTTAATGAGAGATCAATTCTTTTGTCTTTGGACTCGCGAAGCGAGATCCCATTATTCCACCGCAGCCTCATCAAAACGTTCTGTTAATGTCTATTGACGCGAGCATTGTGAGCGGTACTAATCATTAGTTATGGTGTACGTTCCCAAAATGGGGCCCGTTGATGAAGTGGGACAAGTATCAGCTAACAATGATCACTTACTAGTCGTGTTTCCTATGCTCCTTTCAGAAAGCCAAGTTTTCGGTTAGTGAATGCCGAACTCAAAATGTTTTGAAGGAGGATTTAACGACTGCGCGAGCTAATTGAGGCTATTTATGTCTGTTCACAAAGGCTAAGCTTGAGAATTGGGTTTGGCTGCATTTGGTTAGCTACAGTGAGGTAGCGTGAATTAGCTCCCGTAATGTTACGACGATCGTTTACAAAATCCCCATCAAAACAAGTCTAATTAGCTATGGGGGCATTTCATACAGAAAACAAATACTGAGGACGCCGATCTGGAGTCAAAAGGGTCTGATGGGTCGAGACGTCAACAAGGGATCTTGATATACCATCGAGCCAGGTAAAATGGTCAGGTCATAATCCTATCGTTGAGGATAAATCTTGACGACATAGGCAGTATTCACATACATCGAAATCCTTCTCCGTTTGGCTGCCATCAACAAAGGAAGGCACTTATCAGCATGGAAACCGTTACAAAAAAGCAACTAGATCCGAAACAGTGAAGTCACTTCGCAAGGCAAGCCGAATGCTACTTATAGACTAACGCAGATGCCATCATAGCAAATGATCAGCCGAGCAGACAAATAAATTCGGAGGGCAAAGGGATAGCCATTTTATGAATCTGCGTTCCGTATGTTACATTTTAGCTAGCGAACAAAGGAACTTCCTTCTCTGCTTGCTGCAATCTAGCTTTGACATTTTTGTGGGTGAGCGACCGAGTTGACTCTCGGTCGAGCTCTCGGCCGAGTCCTAGTTTGCTCTCTCTGCACGGACTCTGGCCAGCCCCTTTCCAGCCTGCCTCTCTCCTGTCGGATACACTCCCTTGTCAGACTGATCAGCCACTTTTCGTTTATGCACTAAAATTCCCCCTCCCCCCCAGGAAAACATTTTTCTCGCGCATCAAAACTCCCTGCCTTCGCAACAATTATTTCTCTTGCTCAAAACTGGTGGAGATACGTTTCAGAAATGGTGAAGTCAACAGAACTGTGCCAGTCGCCGTTTACAAGGAAAATGGAGAAAAATGGAAAGTAACTAAAAATTTGATTATCGAGGTCCGCACTTTTCTACTCTTTAACCCACTTCCGCCCAGCGATGCCGTTAGGCAACAGAAACATTTATTTTAGCGGATCTTTTCAGTAGTATTGTCACAATTTGAAAAATATTACCCCTCTGGAAACCTAAAATATTATAATTTAGGCCTTTTTTAAAGCTCTAAATTTCGTATTTTAAAGGAAAAACCCTTCCAAGTTCTCTTAAGCTAAAATTCACTCCCAATGCTTTGGGCTGTTATGGGTTAAACTAACACTCAATGAACGTGAGGTAAGGCACTCGAAAATCTGTAAATGCGGCATTATTATCAACTTTCCGATGTACGGTGTTTCTTTATTTTTTCGCTTTGAAAAACCATGTAGTGTTGCCAAATTTCGCGACTTTGTCGAATTAAAACGCGACTCACTTCTTCAACGATAGAGATGAACTAGTAATCAGCCCCATATTTGGATTACTAAGCTCAAAAGCGTTACAGCAAGACACTTGATTATCCTTATTAGCTCTGGAGTTAATCGACAAAATCGTGAAGTCTCGCAACACTGAGTCGAAGCATCAGCGACAGTTCCAAGTTCACTCCAGCGTCGGAGCTCTTTTAGCTCCGATAGACAGTTTTGGCGGCCTCTTTTGTAGTAGCCCACAAAGATATCTCCTCCATCATCCGGTAAGCTTCCCATACTCGCGAAAAGACAAATGACATACTGCCGGGGTCGTTCCAGCGAGCTCGTGTGACGTTACAAATGTGGCGAATATTGTCTGTGTTATGCCTGCGGGGCTCTTTACTGCGCCTTTCGACATGCAAGAAGACACGAATGGCGAAGGACAATCACGGGAGAAGGTACTGGTAACGGGCTCCGTCGAACGCCTAGTAAAACTTTTACGAGTTGCACTGCCAACCCCGCACTCCAGCGCGACCCAAACGAATACTGGTCAGGATTCTGGAGGGGCAATTCCTGAGCCAAGAACGTAATTCTCTACACAAAAGAATCGGCACATTAGTGCGAAGATATCCGTTTGAGGCGCGAAGTGAGCCCAAACCTCCCCACTTCGACTGCTTGTGGCGCGTGTGTCCGAGCGGTCAAGCCCTCCATTCCCTAAGGGACGCCGACTGGATCTTATTACTTGTGCGTCAGAACCCCACCCTGAACCTAAGCTGATTTGCAAATCATAAAAAACATATGCCACACCATGAGTGTTTTGAAGGGCTTGGATGAAGGAAAGAATATACTAGGCGAAGAGTAAATAACAGGAAGATAAGGTATCATTAGAAAATCATCAAATTTCGATCTTTTATAAAGAAAGAGTTGAAGATGTAGAGAAAGAGTTGAAGAGTATGAAGATGAAAGCAAACGCTCTGTCACATGATTCTTCCTACGACGTTGTACTAAAAAAAACTGCACTACAGATGTACAGTACACTATGAGCAATCAAAGGCGGGCAATTCTAATTGTTAAAAGGGTTTTTAAGTCTCCATCCACGATGTCTCGTCTAACACAGAAAGCTCTTACAATTCTCGAACGGAATAAGACATTCTCGCATATCTTGCAGAGAAATTGGTCGTGTCCTCGGCTATTGTTCCACCCAGAGTCTCAGTAATCGATGAGACATTAGCAAGTGTCTCTCGCTTGGCACCATGTTCATGTGGCCATTTCTCGAGAGCACGCCAACTTTTCAACACAGTTCAAGGATCTCTCGACCCCTTTTGAATCTCGTGAGAGGGATCTTGAAAATCCCCTCAACTCGTATTAATATAAGTTTATTTTTCCGAGAAGTTGTTCTCTCGACCCCTTTCTAATCTGAAAGCTAGACAAGGGATCGCCGAAATCTCCTCAAAGTCATATTAATAAGTGTATTTCTTGGAGAAGTTGTTCACGGGATATATCGGTTTAAGGGCACAGACTTCCTTCCCTATCTTCTCCGAATGTAGCTCCGAGTGGGAAGCTTTCTTCCTTCCCCTATTTTCACCAAGCCAAACACGTCCAGGTCTTCTACCTCGCCGGGCACATCCTTTCCGCCCTCTTTCTCCGGCTTGAATTCGATTCGTGGGGTGGGAGTGTCGCCACGACGAAATCAACGGCTTCCGAAGGCAGATTCACATCACTTCTTGACTTAACGAGCTGGGGGACTTCTTCGACTTATGAGAGTTCGTTTTGCGCCGTGAATGTGATGGCTCACAATCACATTATTCACAAAAAAGGATAAATTATTTAGAGACATTTCCCTTTTTTTTGTTAAATAGCAACACAAAGGCAATGAATTACAAGTAAAAAGTATTAAGATTAATTCGCTTTTTACCTTGTTTTAAGCCACTGGCTCAGAATAAATATTTTTTCCATATTTTTAAATGCTTAAAAGAATCTCCAACTAAAACTTTGCGCAACGTAGTAATTCGGCGTTCAAAGGCCTCCGCAATAGTGTCCCTTTTCTGTTTTTCCGTGGTAAACACAGCTGAAAGTACTCAGATCTAGACCTCCTGAAAATATGACCCACATTTTCGGGTATTTACTGTGGCTTGGAATACCCCTCAATTTCCATCTCAAAACTGATACATCAGTGATTCTTTTCCTTTTTTCGGCGAAGAAAGGTAAACTACTTCTAACGTCCACAGTCCAGACAAGTCCAGTATAACAGCCTGTATGGAGCTGGACCATTCAACGGCCCTGGGCCCTCTTCATGGAAGCTGTAGAACTTAGCCAATCACGGGCAAGCTATGACGTCATACACTGTTGACAACCTTGAGACTTAGGCGGTAACAAAAAGTGTGCTTCTCAGCGGGGCAGAACCAAGAATTGGCGGTCATATATGAACAGAACATATGCTTCGCGCAAACACGCAAGCTGAACAAAAGGCGCCAAATTGATATTTCTTGGAAGAAAACACGATCGTAAACTAAATTCGAGAAAAAGTGACAAAGTTCAAAGGGCGACATTGATTTTTAAGGCACAAAAGTGACTCACTTTTAGCTCTCCGCCACCTTTTCCCCTTGGAGATTACCTTCCGGCCATCTGATGGGAAAAAATTGCAATCCAAAGTTAAGGAAGGCAGTTAGCCTCCGAGACGTAGATTCGTTTTCTCAAGTGAAAAGAACCCACGATACATTGTGCGTTAACCCACTACCGCCCAGCGATGCACTTCGGAAACATAAAAAAATATTTTAAGAGGACCTTTTTAGTTCAGTATTGTCAAAATTAAAAAAATATCACCCCTCTGGAAACCTGAAATT
>Ga0058701_10005099_pt1 | contig 10828 bp, 3 predicted proteins | sample AgamicOrMae_FD_97039 | JGI IMG/M metagenome (GOLD analysis project Ga0058701, IMG submission 97039) | Agave microbial communities from Guanajuato, Mexico - Or.Ma.e | ecosystem: Host-associated > Plants > Phyllosphere > Phylloplane/Leaf | place: Guanajuato, Mexico | collected 2012-06-04 | reverse complement strand
GTATTCATTTAACCTTAACATAATCCCTCTGAAACTCTAAAACTTGCATCTTAGAATCCATAAACATTTGGAGTAAGTTAACTTGGATAGAGAAGTTCTCCAACCCTGGATTAGTCCGACACGGAAGTTCTTCTGTTCGGGAAACCTGTAAGGAAGCACTTACGTACAACGAGATCTCATGAATGGAGGATCTACATCCGGGAAGTTCTCCCGTTCGGAAGTTGGTTCAATGAAACTGTTGGTTAAATTAAGATTACTTGCCTTATACCTCGCTCCGCTAAGCTTGCTGACGAAAAGTGAGTCACAACAGAACACATTTCAATGCTACGGTGAGGAGAGCCCCTGACAAGTCAAGCTTAGGCAATACGCCTTACACGAGTGTGCTCGTGTTGCCTAAGCTCTGCTTGTAAGGGGCTCTCCAGTTGCTTACTCTTCGACTGAACGTCACCATAATTCCGAAGATTTATGTCCTCCGGGCTCGAAAATATCAGTAATAGGCGAATAGTACCTACTGGTATATGAGAATAGTTATAGTTATAAACCCGTGACAAGGCTGCAGCTTGCAGCGCTCGAGGCTAATAGGCGGGATTTGAACCACAAACTTGCAGCACCGCTCCCTCCACTGTCGGGAGGTATTAAGTTGCTCTTTATGAGGCCAGGTTTGCGTTTTTCCCGGACAACTTTCTTTAGCCCGTAATTTAACTTGTGTTTAGCTTAACAAATCCCAATGTCTCTAATCTGAGCTCACCATCTGAACGCAGGAGTTCCGAAGCATATTAGCTGCTTTTTAATTCTGAATCAGTCTTGACAAATGGTAGGGCCATAGCTGTGCTGCATACAACGAAGGTCAACCAACGCAAGGTCAAAAACAACGTAAGGTCTAAAACAACCGTTAGGATTGCTCGAATGTCACGGTTAGTCGCTTACTTTGGGCGCGGTACTATCGCGTGCAAAAGATACGATACCCCTTTTTTTTAGCGAGACAGAATTCCAGGTGGTAGCTCTGAATTTGTTATCGAGGAGCGGTAAGTTGAAAACCTGTGATTGGTCAGACTGCATAACGGTCTCCCCTCCACGAACACATTCAGAGCTGCCAACCCAAATGTCGCTTCGCTAAAAAAAAAGAGGATTAATTCTTTTGCACTCAGTAGTTTCTTATTTGAGACTGAATGTGCAAGTGGAGTTTTCCTGTATATTTTAGCGATTACTGCTTATTAAAAAAATAAGACCCAGATTCTTGTAGGTTCTCTGTTGAAGCCTTTGAGGAGAGGTATTCTATTATTTGATTTTGCGCTGTTTGTCCGACGAAATCTACGGGAAATGTTTCCTTGAGAGTTATGAATGATTCATTTGTTGTGTAAGCGGAGTAGCGGGCCGATAAAGCTGGCGTCGGGAAAACGCCGCGCCCGCCTACCGCTGCACGCGATGCCACGCTTGCTTGCAAAAAGAATACGTAAAGTAAAGCAAATTGAGACAGATGGGGTTTCGGACATCCGTTCCATTCTGTTCGCAAGTGTGCTTCCATCCATCCAAAGCTCACAGACGTATTAAACTCCGTGAGTTTGAAAGCTTAGACTTCCTACCTTTGTGTTCCACCTTTCTCTACTATGCCGTTTGGAGTAATAGTGCGGCATAAGACACGTGACGTAACCTTAACCAAGGTTAATCAAGCGGTTGTTGCCTGATACAATTGTGTGGGGAGTTTCCATGTACAATGCGAATTCTCTTATTAAACTGTGTATACACTATGGATGAATCTTTCTGTTGTTAACAGCCCACTCACGGGTCTAACTTTTCGAAAAAATTAAACCGTTCAAAGAATGAGGTACCCGGTAACCTTGACTTAGTTTTCAAATGATGAACACGTTATCTTATTGCTCACTTATTTATATTACATTTATAAACAGATCATATCCATTTTCTAAAGCTTACAAATCACAGTAAAAACTAATCCCTGCTTCAGGTATGAATGTAAAACAAAGGATAGAGCGTATTGGTTATTTTAAAAAAATACCCCTATGAATAAACATATCAATGGAGAGCTCTCGAGGAAATCTTTTCATTGATATGGTTGTTGAAGGTTTATCTTCAAAAATAAGCAAATTTCGCACTCCCCCTGTTTTACCTTCATTCCCAAAACAGGTGCGGGAGTACCTGAAACAGGCTTTTTACTGTGTGCTACCTTTTGGCGCCCTATCGAGAGAGTGGGATGGGTTCTGCTCAGTCTTGACCAGAAGTACGTCTAATTTCAAGTCCAGTGATCGTGAGGCAGCGCTACGAATGTCCCCTTCTTGTGATTGGCGCCCCAACGGCTGAATCATGGGCTTAATGACTTAGTTTGGCGTTAGGGGAATCGGGAATTCAGCTGCATCCTAGAACTGCCCTTACCCAGACCGCAAGAATCTGTAGCACTGAGAGGTGTCTGCGGCTCATAGTTACGAGGGTCGACTTTCTAAGAAATGCATGTATTTCCGTTGCGGAATTGTGAGTTAGAATATCACCCTCTTTTTTAATTTGGAAATTTTTTCATGTTAAAAATTATGTATTCGTTGAAAAGCGTTTCACGATGTTGGCCTTTCGAAGATTTGAGAAGTAATTGAATGATGGTGTTCTTGTTGCAGGGTGGTCCAGGACTCGCCAATCGAGATTCTAGACTCCGGAGCATTGCAACCGTACAGGGAAAGCCTCCAAGATTTGTAAGTTGTCATAATTTTATTTTTTAAGTTTTTAGACCGAAGTCAAGACTTCTTGAAAAGAGTCCTTTTCTGATTGCAGATCATTGGTGAATCTCCGTGCGTTGAGTACAGTACAAAATGGTGTCTTCCGAAACTTGAGTTTTCTTCGCACAATGTAAGTTAAACTTCTCTCCTCTTTTGTAAAACATGTTACATTATCTTTGCATTTACCCCAAGGAATTCCCCCTAAAAAAATTAAGATCTGAACAATTTTTCATCTGATACTGTGCCTGTGGACCAGTTACAATCGACATCTAGATGAGAGCTTTTCTCGCTCTAACGCAAAATCCCCTCGTAAAAGTATCTGGACTCTCTCAAACGGCTTCAATAAACAACACTTTGAGTTTATTGAATATATCTTAATTTAGAAAAATGTGTGAAATAATTATTCACGACTAAAACAGTACAAAAACAATCCAAAGTGTCAGCGATAAATCTTGTCGCGTCCAATCAAAATGTCATTATTAATCATTAATTTAAGAAACACTTTGTTGAAGATCACATCCCTACTCGAGGAAATTCCTTTCAGGCTTTTAAGAGCATTTATTCTGACTTAAACGTTTTCGTAATAGTCTGCTTTTTTATACATATTTTTGGCACTCGTGTTAATTATCGGACTGTTTTTTCTATGATTGAGATCGTGGTATTATCCGCAGGAGGAATATTTACAGCGCGTTATCTCGCACGTAAAAAATAAGTGTCACCAAGCATATCCTTTCCGTACCAATTTTGGGAACTCCACCAAGTTAAAATAATAATAATAACAAATATAACGCCTTTTTGGCAGTCCTAAAGCCTTTTGAATTATAGAATCGAGACAAGAACACTGCGTATGTTAGTTTTCAATAGAGAGTTATGAATAGCCATATCAGTGGAACTCTCTCGCATAACGCTTTTATCTGATACAACAATATCTGAAAAGAAAAGAAAGAAAAAGTTAATGTTAACCTGTTATATCTATTTTACCCTCGAACTGATATGGGACCAAAACCGATATAACTCTGTAGAAATGGTTTCCTGCTTTCAGATGCAGCAAAATTCAGTCAATAAACTTGAATTAAATTATTAGGTCAATTAATTTTCTTGAAACGCAAAAGATCGCTTTTTGAAATAAGAACAATTTTCTTAAAACAAGAGATCGATTTACAATGAGCTTGTTTTCTTATTTAAAGCACCAATCTTTCTTGTTTTGAGTAAATTAATAAACCTATTTTTTTTTTCAAGTCAGCTTGGCTGGTTTTTGCTGCACCTTAAAATTAGGAATCCTTTTTGCAATGAAAACTCCCAAAAATGTTTTTTTCTTCCTTTTTTATATATCAGTGCTGCAACTTTAGGTCCTGAAATCCTGAGGTCGGGGTGTGACTAGGTCACCTCCGTCCAGGTGATGTAGTTACCCGGAGGGAGACAGAGAGAGGAGATTGCCGGTTGGTCAAGTCAGCCTGTTTGGCCCCAATAAAGCGAGATGGAGGAAGTGGTTGGGGCAGGGCGGCGTTGCGCGCCGGCCCCGTGGACGAAAACAGTGTGAAAAGTGTTTCCCCGCGGGGAGCGAACAGGAATGTTGTCTGACGGCAACCTCAACCCGCAACCCCGCAATCTAAAATACAAACCCGCTCTGTTGGAAACTGTGATTCGATGTTGGCGCTTTTGCTCACTGCTTTCTTCTTTGCGACTGCATAAATACGCGCTAACGTCACGCGGAAAAAAAAGAAAAAAAACGACGTTTTTGGAATTACATCAGGGTTTTATGGAATAGGTAACTCAAAGGAAGGCATGTTTATTTTTCAAATCATGTATTGAAAGATGCTCGAAATTTGTTAGGTTTCCTCAAAGCATAGTGCCGCCTAAAGGTTCACCTGTTTTTATTGAGCTTCTCTATCCTGAATTATGAATGTTTTAGCATCTCAGACTAGTCGAGTTCAGTCAAAAGTTTAAAGTCACTGTAGAAAATTTCGAAAATCAATCAAAGCCATTTCATGTGCGTAAGTAAATCCTCCGAATTTAAACTCGACCGAAAATCAATATTATTATAATTCTGTAGAGAGGCAAGAATTGCTAATTTAACTAATCTTCATTCCAAAACGCGCTAATTTTAGAGGTTCATTTTATTCTTTAGGCTTTATTTTATTTGTAGAGTTTTGTGTGCAATACTTCTATTTAATGGTCTATGAGGAATGGATTTTTGGGGCTCTGTGAATTAATTTTAACGTATTCAACAATAGAGAAAGTTTTTGTATAGCAAGTTATTGCAAGCTACTTTTTCCACAAAACGCTGAAAACTGATATTTTTAGGTTAGCGTCAATATGACACCATTTGGAATTCGCAAACTTTAGCTTCTCAGAATATAAAAATCACACCGGTGACCGGGTTCAAAATTTTAACCAACCATGAAGGACCATATCAACTAGAAATTTGAGAGTTTAAACGACTGAAATCGATGACGGTTCAAGCGATCAAACACCCTTAAGTACTTTAGAGGAAGCCCACTTCGCGTCGTGGTAGCACCTCATCACAGAATAATCTTCTACAAAAAATACGCGTTTCAATGGGGAAAAAAAGATGGGTACTGCCACTTGTTAAACTATGATAATATTCAAAGGCACGAATTCGCTCAGTTTAAGCTGGCTCTTGTTCATAACGAGTTCTCCGCAGCAACTTGTCACAAATAATACATCCTGAGAGTGACTGATAACAGTGTTTGTCTTACCTAAGTGGATTGCCACTTAACCAATCGTTCGCCCAAAGCCAACCGCAGGAGACTAAACTGGGGCTTTACTCGTGCTGTTAAAAGCCGCACGCGAGATTTCTGCAACTATGTTGCCATTATGGATATGGGTAATCCGTGGTCTAACAGCTCCAAGAAAAATTGACCATTAAATTTTCTAAGCCAAGCAGCTTTTGCGCGGGGCATTTGAATAAAAAAAAAAGGAAAACCGTTCGGGTGTTTCTGGTCGCTGGTACGACTTTCGAAGTAATTTAACGTCGACGATTGGAGAAGACTTGTTGATAAGTACCGCAAGGGTCTCCGTGATAACCGTGTCTCAAGAATACCGAATTAAATGTCCCCTTGTTTTCGAATAATTCATCCGTTTCGCCAAAAAAAAAACTAAAATAAATCGTAAAGGTTTTTCCGGAATGGTTTATTAGCAATGGAGTACTTCTCTCTAAAAGCAGCTCTCATCTATTTTTGTCTTCAAAAGAACGTTAAAAAGAGTTAAACCTAATTTGACGCTACCTTGACACTTTGACCCACTCTCACCCATGTAGGGCCGTGCTTACATGTCTCACCCAACTTCTCATCGGAACCTAACGTCTTCCCACCGCACTGAATCTCACCAAATTTCATCTCACTCTCTCACTTTTACTTTACATTCTAAAAAATCAAATCCAAACCAATGCAGCCTAACCTCATCTCACGGTAGTTTCCGATGTAACTAAATCTAAGTGTAAGGTTGTTTCCTTCTCATACAGTTTTGTTGAAGCTTTTAACTGCGAGAAATTTTGACTCCAATCGATTTGGAAAGGGAACAAAGAAAATAGTTGGGCACATATGGAAGATTTGTGATTCAGGAGTAAGAGAGATTACGTTTGAACACGTTTTCCGCTATTTGCAGACTTGGCGTCTCAGTGGGGTTTCCATCTTTTGGACTGCATGCGGAGACAATCAAATATTCATCGGTCGCGATGCCATGAGCAAACGCCGCTGACGCGATAAATATCGTAAATGGAGTTCCACCAGCTTTTTTTCTACAGCATTGTAGTAGAGAGCCTCAGAGAGAGAGAGGTGTCGACTGCCACGTCACATGCATCCAACCAATCACCGGTGCTGGTATCATGCATCCCACGAATCAGCGCACACCGCGGGAAGAAGTTGTCGCCTCACTCCTTATGAGGCTCTCTACACCGTAGTATTCTGGGAAAGACGTAGCATGCTGGATTTATAGACAAAGAACTGCACTTACGTAGGGAAGATAAGTTTCAGCCGGACAGTTATTAAAGACCGCTAAGTTAGACAGTGAGGAGTTGCGGCGCGGACCGGAAGTTCATAGGCAGGAATAAAAAGAAGATGGGGGAGTGCAATGGGACAGAAAGGCGCAATATACCATACATTATTACTGCACGCCGTTCCCCTAAACGACAGTTTTGCTGCTTAACGCTGACGAAATTTGGCATTGTCTTCACTTTTACCGCCATGTTTACTCGTTTGCCAGAGTGTTTTAGTACGACACTAAAGGACGATGAATCAAGGATGCACTCAAATTCAGTTTAGCATGCCGTAACTCCAAAGTACTTTAACGCCTGAATTATTTTTTCAAGATTTGTGGTGGTAATTTTCCTTCCCCGCTGACCTTTACCCCCGTGAAGTAGTTTTACGCATGGAATAATCTTTCTCAATGGAAGTTAGGTTAGGTAAGGTTAATTTATGTAAAGTTTGGCAATGGAAGTGGGCTACGTGAGTGTAGATAAGAATGGAGAAATTAGATTCGGTTGCCTGATTCAGTCAGTTAAGACAATGTTCAATCAGTACACTTAAGGAAGGCTAGATTTTAAAGTTTAAGTGTGACTAGGCGCGAATGAGTTCGCTTTCATTGATGTCATATTAGGTCACGTCTAGCAAGGCAAGGTTTGGTTAGGTTTCCATTTAGGTTAGGTGTGATATATTTAGGTGAGGTTAAGGTGGTTAATTTAGGTTTTTAGGATGCCATTATCTTTGAGCTCGAGAATATCCTTCATTTTTTCTCTCTTGTCTGCCATGAGCACCATCTTGGGTCGTTTTGAATAATCTGCAGCGATATTGTTTCCTAAAGCTGCATGTGTCTCTACCTCAAAATCCTGGCTTTTTTCTCTTCCTGATACGTCTTTTTATAGATATAGAGGATGAGGCCGCTTATTGGATTTTTATTGTCATGTTAGTCAAGGCTGATCGGATATCTCTCCCCTCCCAACGCTGCGTCAAAGGTTATGTTTTCACGGGTGGCTAGCCGCAGGAAAAATACCGTCTGCTTATTTAGACACGGAGACAATCTCATCGGAATGCACCGTTCATTTTTAAAGTTCCATTTTCTCTTCTTTTCTTTCGTTGCAAAACCAAAAGGAGTAACAGCACAGGGCACCCAATCTAAGGTATAACCCATCGTCGCCACTCTTGTGGCGGCCGTCTTGAAGTAAGCGGCATCGGACTTTGCGACAGCGGAGCGAGACACCGGGCACCCAAACAAGCACATGCGGTTGGATGTCCTTAATCCTCGTATTGTAATTAATAAGGCTGAAGTAGAAAGAACACACATGATTGAAACGCAACTTCTGGAGCTGAGATGGAAAGTGCATATGCCATTTTAATTTGCGGCTCCTTGTTTGTTTATTTGTTTCAGTTACATTCATCACGCACCTCAACTTAAGTCCTTGCCTCCTGATCTCTTCGACGTTTCATTACCTGGCCTAAAAATTATGTGAGTGTCTCAAAACATTTTTTTCTGCTCACAGAATAAAATTCCTCTTTTAGCGATATTTCTTTAAAATGGAAACTGCCGAGTTACTGATTTACAGGTTTTACAATAAGATTTTTAATCTAGGCTCTTTTTAAGTCAAATGCGGTAATTATTACGACGCAAATTTGATTATTTTGAAAGACCACCATTGATCACTGGTCAAACTGTCCGTAATACAGAAAAATCGACACGGTCATCCGCACGGATATCTGTATGGATATCCATGCAGCTGCTCAGAGGGCGTGGACATATGTACGGATGTTCGTGCTCTTTAACCATATACTTGGATATCCATGAGGATATCCGTGCGGATGTCCGTGTCCATTATCCGTGCTACGGACAGTTCGACTTGGGAATTTGCCTGTTGTCAAACGGCTAAATTGGACGCGGTTATTAGTTAGTACTTAAGTAGCCATAAAGATATTTTTCTTTTTTCAAAGAAAGTAAGAGTACCGCACGTTAGAACTATAAGGATAGGGAGAAAATTTCTTAATTAAGTTTTCAATGTTCAATTGTTTTAACAGCTGATATTTCTTGTCGTTGATTTCAGACGGATCGTCCACACTGGCTTGCTCCACCCTCCCGATCTTTCCAAGCTTCACGCCAATATACTGAACATGGTGTAAGTATCGATAGTATCCCAGACGAATTCTGCAGTCGGGGGCCAATCATAAATTATAAAGGGCGAAGAGCTTGAAGGTCGAGGAAATCTTGCCGTATTTTTACGTAGGAGAGAAGGAGACAGACGGGATATTACTCTACATTTTTGTCGAGCATCCGAACGGTCGTAAAATATAAACCACAGTTCTCGGATCAGTTTAGTTACTTCATAGACTATGACCAAACCTATTTTGTTACGATCGTGCCATTCTCATAGTTGAGTCATACAGTTGATTCATTCATTCCATCGTTGAGCCATACAGTTGATTCATTCATTCCATCGTTGATTCATTCAATTTCATGCTAACTTATGTTCTTACGATAATCATTACCATATTTAAATATCCTCTTTTCAGAGGGTCCCATAGAAATTGTGCTGCACTCATACTTGGCAGGGCATGGAAAAAAAGATATCAGTCAGTATAGAACCACTGATTTTTTTTTCAGTGGTGCAATATTGACTGAAATTTGGTGAATTTTCACGGAATCTCAGAGATTCTCACTGATTCAAATTTAGTGTTGCGATTGTGAAAGACGTTACGTACTGTACAGTACACGCGTGTAACGATCACAGTGTGCCCATAGTGTTTACTCGCATGGTCTCCGATGTAAAGTTCGATTAATCGTAACCAACTCAGAATGAACTATTTCATTACTGCACTCGTAATCGTACTTGTGGGTAGCTTACATCGTTTTTGCTATTATCCGCACGATTCCCAAAGAAGAGGTGCGTCCTACTGAAAGGTTCGCGCCAATTTCTTTGGTTCTCTGCGGTAAATAAAAACGTCACCCTTCGTGATACGACGGTTGACAAATTGCCAGGATGCTATCTTTAATGGCGTGAGCAGCAACTTCCTCGATTCCTGCTCAGAAGAAAAAATGAAAGAAAACTCCTTGTGGCCCGCAGCGCAGGTGATTCTCGGGAAGGAGGAGCCATTTGCCCGCCTAAAGTTTTCTTTTTTGTTCGGCGGCCCGTGGTGCTTTCCAGTTGATAACGAAGAAATTAGTCTACTTAGTACGCTTGCCCTTTTCTCGAAGCCACTTAGGCGCGTTCTAACTCAGTGGGTTTAGAATTCTTTGTACACGTCGATCAACTTTCCGTGTCAGCTGGATTCTATCCCTTCCGGTAAAAATATTGAATAGAAAGTTTACACACAAGCAGCAAACTGGGTAGAAACTGACGTCTAAACCAGACTCAAACTGATCATTCCCTGAGGGAAAAGGATTTTCTTCGAGTTCACTCGAAAGCGGTCTTAACGCCTTTCCTTGTTCATATTTATATTATCTCACAATTGTCAGTGAATCCTGACCTTTGTCATAAAACGTTGTCCTTTTTGAAATCAATTATTTACTTTTCAGGTTAACGTTAGATTGGGTTTGGCGAAGTTGGACAAGGTTGGCTAGAGTGTGTTACTTTAGATTGGGCAAGATTAGAAGGATAGTTAGGTTTGTTTAGGTCGCACCGGTTACGTTCGGATAGAGCTAGCTAAGAAGGTTTATTGACTTGGGAAAGGTTAGCCCTGGTGAATTCAGCTTAGGTTAGACTTGCGTGGATCAGGATAGAATGGGCAAAATTTTGTTAGGTTTAGTGCATAAATCAAGAGAACCGCATGAGTTTACAAGGACTGTTGCGATATTGAGGTAGCTGAAATAGGTTTGATCGTATGATTTCCTGCCCTTTACAAGTCGAACGAATTCGATTTTCGCGCCGCATCTTAACCGGCAAATAACGCTTTCCTGTGCCTTCTATTTGAGTTGCACCTTGGTAAACAACTTTGCCTCCGAAATTCTGACTCATCGTCACAACGCTTCTCCTGCATATTGATGTAAATAAGACTTATTTTTAACGGTCCTTTTTGTTAGTTGTTGGTGGAAAATACCTCGAGTTAGTCAGATCATTGGAAGAGTGATGTAGCCTGCTCGAAATTTTAGAGGTTGTACCTACT
>Ga0058701_10005098_pt1 | contig 10829 bp, 6 predicted proteins | sample AgamicOrMae_FD_97039 | JGI IMG/M metagenome (GOLD analysis project Ga0058701, IMG submission 97039) | Agave microbial communities from Guanajuato, Mexico - Or.Ma.e | ecosystem: Host-associated > Plants > Phyllosphere > Phylloplane/Leaf | place: Guanajuato, Mexico | collected 2012-06-04 | reverse complement strand
TATAACGCACAATAACCTAACTTAAACTAACCTTATCTATAACCTAACTTCTTTCACTGTACGTAATATCTGTAACCTACTCTGTGTCAGACAACTTCCCTGAGAAACATCATTGCCCTTTTGATTTATTCGCCCTACCTAAATAACATTTCGAGTAATAATTTTATTTATTCGTCACTTTTTATGATGACTCGCAAAATAGTTGTACAGTCGAGAGCATGAGTCGTTGACAGTAGATTTTCATTCCGCTCAAAACCGTGGTTGGCTTCCTTGCTCCGTGGTTGGTAGGGAAGAAGAAACCTTTAGCGATTGCAGTCGATCAAAGCATTCAGAATACAATCCTTGAACTCGCCTCTATTCTTTAATGCGTCAAAAAGGATGGCATCATGGAGTGGACTGTTCTACTCCATGATGACATAATGCTAACAGTGTTGTGTTCTGTCACCCCCACCACAGAGGTCCTCCTATGCTGCTAACATTATTATACGCGGGAAGAAAATCCACTGTCAACGATTTATACTCTCGACTTAACTTTTTATTACGTCCCCCAAAATCTGAACACGGAAAAAATGGTTTTGTTACGGCTACAAAATTAGGGACAACAAATGATTTTTTGTCGCTTGAACCAAAAATTTTGCTGCAGCGACCAAACGTTTTGTTGATAGAACTGAACATTTTGTTGTTGTAACAAAATATTTTTGTTATCCTCATTTTAACAATTGACTTTGCCGGTATAACAAAACCCTTTTTTCCGTGTAAGTTTTTGTGAAAGGTTATTAATTATACGTCCAGTATGTTCAGTTTCACTGTAACAGTCGATTCTCCTTTAACTCATAGGCAGTATGATTTCAGACCAGATCAGAAAGTCGATAAAACCCGGAATCATTATTAAAATTAGTTTCTGGATAGATTTTTTAGAGGGTACAGTCTTTAAGTTTCCGGTGAAGTCGACAGACAAGGAAGGCAACGGCGCAAATGTGCCCTTTAAACCTGTACTAACACTTAGCTAACGGAAGAAAGGGGACGGTAAGGCATCAGGAAGGGTGTTGTAGGTACACACGAGCGAAGCGGACATGTTGACGCACGTGATTAAACGTTACATTATCTTCACGTTGCAATAGATGGCGCCAGGAGCGCCGGCACGTGCTCATTTAATGCATCACTGCAGCGTTTTTCTGCTGCGCTAATGCCAATTAATTCGCCCCGAATCTATTGGAATCCGGGAGCGCGAAGCTAATAAACTCCAGACCTATTCACAACTTAGACTTTTTTTTTCTTTCCTCGTTGACAGGGTTTGGCGAGAATTTTTAATACGAAAAAATTGGACTAAATCGATGGTTTGCGATCGCACGGTATAAAAGGTTTCGTTATACCAACAAAATCATTTGTTAAAATAGGGACAACAAAAAAAATTAACAACAACAAAATGTTTAGTTCTATCATCAAAACGTTTGGTTGCGGCAGCAAAATTTTTGGTTGCAGCAACAAAAAAAAATATTTGTTGTCCCTAATTTTGTTGCCGTAACAAATCCATTTTTTTCGTGTTGTTGGACTCTGCGTGCAGTTACCTGTTAGGGGTACGTGTGTAAAACGAGTATGAAAATAATTTTTATTAGTTTGAAGTACAGTACACATGACTGCACGGGATGCGTACTGTATACGACTGCATGGATAGTCATTCATAGTGAAGGAAAGTGTCGAGAACTTTTGATTGACATATTTATTTATAGGTCAAGGACGAATGTAGTACGCATTTTGGCTAGTTTTTGAAATTGAACTTGGGTCATATCGCTGGGTGGATTCCTTTGAAATCTTTGATCATCGCTTTAGACCTTCTTTATTGAAAACTAAAACTGGAATTCGTGGGGTACTAATGGTAAGTACACTCACAGAAATGTTCTCTGATGCCAAGAATTCTTTTCTTGATGTAGCGACAAAACATTTTTTTCCTTGCCGCGAGATTTTTTTTCCCTGGCACAATAACTTTTTTCCTGCAGTAAGAAAAAAAAATGTTTGCTAGAAAAAAAATTCTTGCGGCTAGAAGAAAAAATGTTTTGTCACCATCAAGAAAATTTATCTTGGCATCAAAAATCATTACTGCGGGAGTAGAGTTTTACAAATAACTAAACCTTCCTATTTTTTATGTCCTTCCTTACGATTTGTTTTGAATTTATTGAACGATTAAAAAAATATGAGGTTGGTGATGAGTTTTCCAACAAGTTTCGGCGATCCAAGCTATGCACGCTTTCTCACAGGAAATTCGGATAAAAGCTGGCCAGTAAGAAAGGGTTAACCAAGTTAATAGTATAATTCTAAGGCTTAGTAGTACAGCTCATAATCAAATGAGTCTCGTTTTTCAGATGCGCAATCAAAACGGAACGTTTTTAATCCAGCCCCTTCAAACTAGGCCGCAGCGGGCGCAGACCCGAATCTTTGTAAAAACGTAAATAATTTGAGTCTCTTTTGTTTTGCGGCATAGCCACCCTTCCCACATGTCTTTGGCCAAGGACTCTCGCCGCCCGGGGGAGGGCGCTCTTGCTTTAACGCAATATTAATGTGTGTCCCGTTAGCTTTGATGTGCTCTCGGCCGCGCGAAATCGGGAAATTAATTTAATTGGCGGGCCAGGCCGTGCCAGGCTGGGCCAGCCGAGGCCGAGGGCCTCCATCCATCCGAATGTCTTTGTCGGTGCATTCCGCCCGCAATGTTGGCACTTCTCGTCGCTGCATACGACGTTTTTCATGTTGGCAGGCCTGTCACTGTCCCCTAGATGCAGGGACAGCTGTTTTGTCGAGTACACTGTAAGATAATGCGCCCTATCCGATTTGTCTGAGCAGGAGGAAGATCCAGGTCTTGATAGTAAACGATATCACTGTTTGTGAGTGGAAAATACTCGCGGAAGTCCGAATTTTCGTCGAAAAAGGGCTGGATTTCTTTGTAGCTATTGAAGAATTTTTTTTTGTATATCATGCAGATGTTTTACCACCGAGGATCAAACTAGATTTTATTACCCGATGGAGCTTGGTTCAAGCCGTGTTATCGCATCGTACAGCTTTCGAAGTCGATGTAAAGTAATCGTAATTTAGTAGCCGCTTGTTCAGTTCAATATTTTTGAATCCACTGGGTCGACCGTTTGTTTACAATAATACGACATGAGTTGATAAAAGGATTTTTGTAAGTTTATCACAAATCATGATACGTGGGTGATATCCGTTCTACCTAGGCACCCGAAAATTCAGCTAATGCCGTTGAAGACTTGGCGGCAGGCTTGGCGCCCCTTAATTAAGGTTTACCTAGGTTAAGTTTTGATAGAGTGCCTTGTGCTTCGCTCCTTTCACTGAGAAAATGGATGAAAGTTCACTTAAAATTAGTAAAAAACTAAAAAGTGCGACGGCCGAACTTACTTAGTAAACGCTTACAGGTTTGCTAGTAAACGTTACCGTTACAGAGAACTGTTTACGCAGTAAACGTTTACTGGCTAATCTGGTAACGTTTACTGTCCGAGTTGGCTGTCGCTTTTTTACTAATTTTTAGTTAACTTTACTAACACAGTTTTCTCCGAGCTGTCACTCAGTCAGTTTTGGCGACGAAAGGTGGAACACAAGAGATATTACCATCTTAAGAAGTTTCCCCAGTTTTGCTTTTACTATGGGTAAAACTAGAATATTCGGTGGACCTGCTCGTGTTGCGGAGGCTCTGGAGAATCAGACCATCCTCAGTGTTTTGTAAACATGTGCGAAGACAGTCGCGAAATAATCCATCGTTCATCTGAAATGTCGCTGACAACAGAACGTTGATACATTCTTTGAAGCAAAGTCACTTCCATAACAACGGAAGCGCTCCAACTTTTCTCTTACAAACAATCATGATGTATGGAGGTGGTCCATAACTCCTCCAGAAGCTTTGTCTGCTCCTTGTTAACTTCGCTTTTTTCGCTCAGCTGAGACAGGGAGGAAAGCAAACCTCCATGGCTGAGATCATAAGTCACATTCGAATCTAGTGACTTTTATTTTTTCGACATTTGTGTTGGTAATACTAATGCATTTAAGTACGGAGGACCTCGTGCATGGTCAGGTCAGTTCAACGGTATTGCCAACTGAAATTTTTAGAGTCGAAAAGCCACTAGCTTTGAGTGCGACAGTAGGTCCTACTGTCGCACTCAAAGCTAGTGACTTTTAGACTGAGTAGGATCACTGTAACAGAATGACCTCTAAGGAAGTCGGCAGTCTTTGGCTGAAGCTTCCTCATAGACACACTAATCTTTTCCATTTGCTCGTGTTAACATAGGCGCGAGCCTCCAAGTGTGTGGTCATTGTTTTAAGAATGTTTGCTAACGAGGAGTCGTTTTATGATTATGTAATTACTGAAAGAGCGTTTTGTGAGAGATGATAAAGGTGTCCTTGAACGAAATGTCAAGTGTTCTTCTTTACATATTTGCTCACTTTGCGGAGTGTTAATGTAGTCTATTAGTGGACCGCCTGTTAATAGCGAACGAGGATTTCGCGATAGTTGCTCTTACGGAATTATCGGTATCCATTCATTGTCTGGACCTCGATTGTCATAGGATTGTCTTGCTTCAGTCCAACAAAGTCTAATGCATACTTGTGAAAACTCCTTCACTTTTCATTTTCGTTTGAACATTAAAGGTAACTCTGGGGCGAAAGATCCTTAAACATTGAAAGTGAGTGAAGAATACACAAACTTAATCGGTACGAAAAAAAGGTGAAGTTGACTCGTCGTGTTTGCCGACGTTTGTGGCTCCTCGACGTCTCTGACCCACCTTCTCCTTAGGACAACACCGGGACCTCCCGGCACGCGATCCCCTTTCGAATTGTAAATAGTTCATTGCCTTTTCTCCGCCGAGCAGTTTGGTGTGTTGTTTTACAAGCTTCGGCCATTTTCAATTATGATGTAAATTAATTCATCCGCGTGTCCGAGGAAAATCATTATCAGGCAAAAAACGGATCCGTGATTATGTCGTGTGTTGAGACTGTTTCTCGAGAAAGGATCTTTCGGAAATGGGAAGATAATTTCGGGTTACTGTTCAAAAATCGAGCCAGCTATTCTTTAACGTCATGAAGTTTTTTTCTCGATTTCTCCAGAATTTACAAGATAACGTGTGGAAGAAATCGCAGGAGAAAAGAAGTTATTTTCAAATACTGTATAGAAGTATTACTGTACTAGTATTTACCGTATGAAGTAATATTCCCATATTTCGAGGAAATTTTATAATTTTAGGGAAATATTCCGTATCCAAAAAAACGAAGAAGAAGGAGAAAAAAATCCTATTCGTAATAACCTTTGTAAATGTGTGATTTTTTTGTTTTTTTTTAAATATTCGTCGAGTGAATTATTGTATTTTTTATTTTAAAAAAATGGCAAAAAACAAAAAAAAACTCAAGAAGAAAATATAGAAAATCATGTTAGTTTGGGGTCAAACCCAGACAGGTTTCCCTCCACTTGATATGCTAGCTAGCGACAAAATTAAAAGAACTTTTGATGGATTAATACCAACCCGATTCATCATTAGGAGCGGATATTGTGGCAAACAAAACAGTTCCGGTCCAAGTTGAATCATTGCAGAGAACTACTTCGTCGCTAATCAGACGGCTCCCGAGAGAAGCGGAGTATCTTGGCATGTAGCGTGTCAAGCTGTTTTGTGCAACGCCAAACTTGGACCGCGCGCAACGCAGATTCAGTTTACGGATCCTACTTAACACGGTCGCAACAATGCATCTATAGGTCTAATACCTCCTCTGGTGGAACCCGAGACAGGCGCGGCGCGGTCGCAGCAGCGGTCGCTCAATGTGCCCACCACATCCTCAAGTTTGGTGCCGAACTTTGGCGACTCCAAGTGTACATAAGCCGAACCTTGACAAAGCCAATCCAATTAGCGGAGTTTTGGCTTGCATCGCTCATAATATGCGCGGCGTCGCGCCGTAAATTTGAAAAGTGGGATTTTCTTCCTCTTATTTTGCTAAACCTTATTTGTGAAAAAATGGGACCATTAAAAAAAGCTTTTGGTACTGCGACAAAATATTTAGTGGTATCAACAGAACGTGTGCTTACTGCAGCGAAATTTTTGTAGCTATAAAATATTATTTGTTGTAGTTTTGTTGCTGTAACAAAATCCGTATTTCCCGTAGACAGCGATGCAACGCTAAAGAGCTTGTATCCGTAACAATCGTTTCTGAGGTAGCCGGAAGAGTCTGGATGCTCTAGAAGCAAGTTTTCGTTGTTTTACACCTCCTTTCATAACATCCTTCATGATCATCTTCAACCGATGCTACAAAGTCATCCTTCGTTTTTGTTGCAGCATTGAATACAGCAACTAACCCACTCCTGAATGCTACAGAAACCCATATTCGTTTGTGGCATCATTCAATTCAGCATCTATAAATCTTTCTTGAATGCTACAGAAATCCATCCTTTGTCTGTTGCATCATTCAATACAGCAATTATAACGCATTCTTGAATGCCACAGAAACCGATCCTTCGTCTGTGGCATTACTAAATTCAGCAACCATAACTCATTGTCAGTCCAGAATGCCACAGAAACCCATCCTTCGTTTGTGGCATCATTCAATTCAGCAACCATAACTTACTTGAATGCCACAGAAACCGATCCTTCGTTTGTGGCATTACTAAATTCAGCAACCATAACTCAGTCTAGAATGCTACAGAAACTCATCCTTCGTTTAGAGGTATCATTCAATTCAGCAACCATAACTTACTTCAGATTTGCGCAGAAACCCATCCTTCGTGGGTGGCGGTGGCATCATTCAAATCAGCAGCAAGCTACAGAAACCCATCCTTCGTTTGTGACATCATTCAATTCAGCAACGATAACTCACTCCAGAATGCTACAGAAACCTATCCTTCGTTTGTGGCATCATTCAATTCAGCAACCATACTCCTGTATGCGACAGAAACCCATCCTTTGTTTGCCTGACTTGCAATACAGGTGGCATAACCCCCAAATGCTACACCGCTGTTCTGGTCCACAGCCAACGCCACAAAAACGTACAAGCCAAAAGACTATATGCCACACATCCGCACAATATCGTAACCCAAATTCAGCAATCCATAGTTTTATTACAACTCACCCATATCACAGGGAGGCATCTCCTGGAATGCTATTTTCAAATCATAGCATAAGCGTAATTATTGGAAACTGATGTCCGTGAAAACAATGATCTCCTAACCGTCATCAGCATATTTTTAAGAAGCGGTCTTTGATTCGTTCAAACTGATGGCCTGACCCTCTCTAACTCGAAAGGAGTTAGTTTCCATAAATGTGCGTACCAATAGCGGCGAGTCCTTTGAATGAATCAGCCTGAAGTCTTGGCTTTCCACGATCGCCTGCAACGTTTTGTTCGCTCGATGTGTGGGGCATTAATAACTCGATGTGTGTGCACAATTCGATTGCGTCCGCGCTGCGGCTGCCGATAGCGTGTGCATCAGACCGTGGGCTCTCCAAACCGGCAGCGCAACGAGTGAAATGCCGGTAATGAACGAGTGGGCAAGGGAAAGAACTGGAGAAATATCCTGCGCTAAATAAACCTCTGGTAGCAGAAGACGCCTTCATTTTTCAGTAGCTCTGCTTCAAATCCTTTCATGATTTCATGCAAAACGGCGTGAAGACTTAGCACAACAGAACCTCTCCCAACGAATATTAGCATGCTCTATTTTGGGATTATTGTTTGTTATTAATTTACATTACAGCTTGTGGGTGTGGGTCCTTGAACAGTACACGATGCAATGACCTTCAGTAAACATCTCCCTTACTATTATTAGAACATCATCTAAGTAACCGGCTGCTAAGCCCTTCGGACCGTTCTTCCGGACAAGCTAGCGTGACAACTTTCGACAAACTGTTGATCTATTACGATAGTCTATGATCTCTCTTAACGACACTGAACCCTTCATTGGAAGCGAATTTCTGTACAAGACAGGCAAAATCGATTTAATGAATAAATCGCCGGGAAAGACCCCTCTAAGTCGACTTACAATATTTGCTCGTGAGTTACGCAACTTCTCTGGCGTGACACGATAATTCAACAACTTTGATATTAATGAGATAGGAGTCCATGACAAAATGTAAATATGAATGGTCAACTTCACCACTTGTGCTTCGCTTGATACATTGCCAAGCAGCCTAAAGGAACGACAGCGGAGCGCGGCATAAGGCAAAATCCTTAATGGTTTCCAAGCCTAATGCCGCTTGCAGAAGTTACGTTCTTCAAGAAGTAATGTGTGTGAAGGTCGGAGAAGATTGGTGACAGCGTATCGGGGCACAACCCACTCAATCCAACCCAGATTAATTTAACCAAGGTACAGTTGTAAACATTCTGTCATTAATCGTGGTAATGTAATGGAAGGTAGAATTAAGGTGAAACACGGGAAATCTAACTTTTGGAAGTGAGTGGAATTGCGACAGGAAGGATGGTATAAATTTTGGGGAACGTTTATGCTTTCATGATAACGTGATCTAAATAAAATGGTCTTGTTTTGATAACAATTTCTAGTCGCGGTGGAGTGATCATAATCATAATAAAAGATGACGAATAAAAGGTTCGTTTCATTAGCATGGCATGAAAAGGAGAGAGGCCAGAAGATTGAGAAATCTTTTTTGGAAAACGCCAGCGATTTTTTAGAGTATGGCCTACACGCTAAAAAATTTAGAAGTAAAAATTGTTGTAGAAGTGAAAATTAATGTCTTCCTGCGTAGTGAGAAGTGAGCCACTATTAGCAACTCACTTTTCATTCTATTTAAGAGAATGTTCACTCCTAGAGCAATTTTCACTGCTATTTCTTTGCGTGTTTGCATTAAAATCAATATAAATTTTAAAATGTTGTTGTTTGTTTAATTCTGTAGTAGAGTAAAAACGGTTATTCTATTTCATAAGTGCATGCACATCAGGCAAAAATAAAAATATAAACAAGCGAGGAAGGAATCCGTTTTTTTAAGATTATTTTTCGGAGGGCAGTCCACGCAGAAATTAGCAAAGAAAGTGCGAAAAAAGAAGGGCCAAAATCGCCGAGACGCGTGTCGGAACATCGGCACGCTTGTTTACACGTCTCATCATGAATGGCGTCGCTTAACGCTGGCGCCTGTAGGCGAGGTGGCACTAGGTGAGATGAAATCAAGTTCGGAGGGAGTCGTTAAGCATAAGCGCGGTTCCGTGTACGACAGTAATAGATCAGCCGTTCCGAGATATCTCGTGTGAGCCTACATGTGACAGGGAATATAGAACAAAAGGGGTTGCGCTAGTCTACGCGTTAATTGGCAATGTTCACCTCTGATATCGCTGCTGCGAATGCCGTGTTGACAGACTGTTTTACAACTCCGAGGAAAAAGTATGAATACTTCTTGGAATCACGAAGGGCTTTGTTCGTGAGAGCTAGAGAGAAAGGAGCCCAAAACGCACTTGGAGTATTATTGAAGTCCTTTGTTTGGTGTGTGCATCAAAAAAGGCCTTCAATCATTCAGGAAATACTAGTAAAATATTCAAGATCCTGCATGAGTCGGCCGTTTCTTTAGAAAACTCGTGCTTTGGTTCAAAACAAAAATGCCAAAATTTTATGATAGCGTAATCAAATCCAAATCTCTCAATCCAAACTACTGTTTTGGATCTGTAAACACCTGAAAACGGAGTGCGAAGGTTTCATCAAAATAACACCTCTCGTACCATCAGTGGCAAAAGAATTGCTCCTTCTCATATTTCTCAAACCTCTCTAACCTAGAAACGGGAAGAGATTCGGCAAAAAATCATTCTATCAAGTCGATAGATAGAGCAAATATGTACTGAATTCATTTCGTGCTCTTTTGTCGTGGGTCGCTCGTCATTCCCAAGTTATTAAGGTTTGAAAAAACGGGAGGGAGCCATACCTTTGCCGCTGATGGTAGTACCATACCATACCATACCATACCATACGGAAAATCTACCAGCGTTATGCTGCTGTTGTCTTCGACGTAAAAATCACAGAAATCTTTGTCAAGTTAGGTCTATTTTCACTGAAAATGGGTGGAACTGATGCACCATTCATACCCTAAGTAATGTAAGGAGGACTAATTTGTTTCAATGCGATTACGTCCTGGTATGTGATTTTATGGAATGTACCGTGAACAAGCAATTTCCGAGTTAAGTACAAGCAGCTGCAGAAGTATTGCTCCTTCCGTATTTTTTTTTTTCAAACCTCTCTAACTTATGAAAACCGAAAGAGATACCTCAAAAAAGTATTGTATGAAGTCAATGGATAAAGCAAATATTTTTAAATTTATGTGTGCCCTTTTTTTTGTTTTTTGTTGTTGTTTTTTTTGTTTTTTCGTCCCCAAGTTACGGAGGTTTGGAAAAATGTAAGGAAGCTCTACCGTTGCCACTGATAGGACCGCAGGGCAATATCCGATTCGGCTCTTCAAATGCACCAATTATGGAATGAATTTGGCGACTAATTAAAAATGGAGCGGAACAAAAAAGACGGCAATTAAGTGAGCAGATTTCCGTTGTTTGCTCGCATTCTTGGCAAGTACTTGAGCGAAAATCCGGTCGCCGCAACTCCGCGTTTGAGCAGAGCGCAATTCGCTTCTACAAGTATCTCAGGGACAAGAATGTCACTTGTCCCTTTGCGTCGATTAGGGTTTTGTCAAGAATCCTGTCCCCTGTTTCGCGTTCCAATTGCTTCAAGCACTTAAATCCCGCGCAACTTTTCAACGCGGGCCGCGCACACATCCCAGGCGATGCCCCAGGCGGTCTGTTCCCAAGGTGAAGAGTTCTCTCAGCTTTCGCTTCCGTGGAGAATAAAGGAATCCTAAGCTATATGTGTTAAC
>Ga0058701_10005097_pt1 | contig 10829 bp, 5 predicted proteins | sample AgamicOrMae_FD_97039 | JGI IMG/M metagenome (GOLD analysis project Ga0058701, IMG submission 97039) | Agave microbial communities from Guanajuato, Mexico - Or.Ma.e | ecosystem: Host-associated > Plants > Phyllosphere > Phylloplane/Leaf | place: Guanajuato, Mexico | collected 2012-06-04 | reverse complement strand
TAATATTCTAGGCAATACTGAGGGTGAGTTTTTTAAAACTGAAGAAAGTCAACTTCCAGAAAATAGAAATGAAAGCTCAATAACCCAAGAATTTTATTTTTCTCCTTATCAGAGGTTATCAAAAAGATCTAGGCTATATTTAGCCAAGATTATGAACTGTTGGATTTCCCGACTATAACCAAAGTACTGACAAGTGAGATTAGGGTTGGGGAACTCGGTTATGAATAAAACATTGAAATAAGTTTCAATTAAATTTTTAGGAATGTTCGTAAAATTTCAAGTTTTTGGTTTGAATTCGACTTTTTTTCCTGGTTCTTTCGAGGCTTTCCTGACAGCTTTTTTCCTGAATGTTTTCAAGGTTTAAGGTAGTAATACTTGGTTAGCTGTTCTGTCACATTTTTATTATAAAATTTAAATACATTTAAATTTAAAATTTTCACTGGCTATGATCGAACCTACGAGTAAAACTTTTTTGCAACAGAAGAAAAGTTTTGCGATGTTGAGTCATGAATTACGTTCCAACGGCTTTCGATTGCAAGCGGGAAACTCGATATACAATCGTACAAACAGGAAATCAAGATAAAAAAAGGAAAGGAAAACTTTTGTGATGTATCAGTGTAACAAGTGCGTCTCTTTGAAATAAATAAAAAAAAATGCATATAGCAAATCAAAAACCAACCACTTTACCCTGATTTTTCACACGACTTTTTTCATCATTTTATACTTTGAATTTCCTATAAGTTTTCCTCGATTTTCCAAACACGCAACATCCCTTTGGTCAAACTTAAAAATTAAACCTAAGCCTAGGTATTCAATTAATCTCACCCATAGTATACTGTGACCTGACGGTCGCCAAGCCTGGTATAGCTTAATCCTCACTCACTCTCTAAATTTGAAATAGTCATTTTTAGACTAATTGATTTAGTCATTTTCGTTTGACTATTTAATTTAGTCATTTTTAAATTCAGTATAAAATTGTCAAAGTTGACTTAAGATTTAGCGGTTTAAAAATTCCTACCATATTTAGTGTTAATATTTTCTAGTACCAATATTGGTTTGGTCCCTGAGTCTAAAATAAGTCATTTTTCATACTCTAACAAAAGCGTTCTTTTTTCACAACTGAAATAGTCATTGTGAACTAAAAAATAGTCAAAATTGACTTTATGAAATACTAAAATTTCAGCTACTAAACTTTAGTCAAGTTTGACTATTTTTAATAATAAGCTTTAAATGACTAACTAAATAGTCTAACGTGACTAAAGAATGGTCATTTTTTAGTCGTAATTGACTAACTGGAATATTAAAATTTCAGCTACTATTCTTTAGTCAAATTTGCAGCGCACAAAATCGGGAGTTCCTCAATTTTTTGAAGCATCATATTTTCGCTTCAACGGTACTCCCGTTCCAACAATCGTCTTTCCTTGGAGTCGCGTATCTCGAGTCGAGATGGAGCTACCGGAGTGGCGTTGTGGAGCGAGGTCACCACCGTGCCAATTTCCTCCTTTAGGTTCCCATAATTCGAACGTTTAACGCAAGGCCAAGGAATAAACGCGGCGTACCCTCCTAATTACTAGTACAAGTTCCAACAATTAAATGGGCTCAAGATAAGGATCTCGCGGCAAGCCTTGGGACAAGCGGTGCACTGCCCACGAAGCGCTTTCTAGTTGAACACATTTGGCTTGAGGAAGGTTAGGGATGTCTGGGCTGTGCGCTGCACCGTGTAGGCACTTTATCCTTAAAAGGACCATGTTGCCCATAATTTACCTTAACTTGGCCTAACAATTGGCTAATAACTTAAGGGCCTCTCAGATTTTTAATGGAACATAAACCCTGCGTTTCTACATGGGAATCGAAAACGGAGCAACATTTTATGCAGTCGATTTTTTTTTGAAGTGACTATTCACACGCTGCCCCATTTGAAATGTCTTAGGCTGGTATCCGTGCGTTCAAGTCTCCCTGGTGACATAGGCGTGCGAATAGATCTGACCCACATTTTCTTGACAGTTTATATTGACATTTCAAACACTATTGAACCGCGATATAATTTTTAAATGAAATAATTTTCAAGAAAGCATCGAAGTAAAGCGAGTCAAAATATTCTGAAAACGGGCTTATCAGCCGATGTATGTCAAGCGTATAAAAGACGGGATCTTAATTTCAAGGGAAGGCTAATGCAATTAAATGCACGGACAAAAAAGGGGGAGGGGGCTGGGTGGGAGGGGTTCACAAGTCAACATTTTAAATACGGAGAACCTAAGTGAGACCCGGCCATTTGGGATGAGTTCTCAATTTGAGTGGTTTCCTAACAAGCCAACTGATTTAGGCCACAACGAATAATCTTTGGTCGAGTGATTTATGTGAGCACCAATACTCGAGATACAACCAAGACCACAAAAACAATGCTGATCAGTTTGTTATTATTATATTGCTTATAACAAAACATTACCGCCAAATGGCTAAGAAAATATTCGGAAAATTCCCTGAACCGATGTTCCTGATTTTCCCCCGATTTTTCAGGTCTGACTTGAATTTTTCCCTGATTAAAGACTTTTTAATGAAACGCAAAAACAATGTATATATGAAAATATTTTTACATCAAATGCAATTTTTGCTTATTTAAATTCATTAAATATATTTTTTTTCGTGAAAAATTCCACAATTTTCAACCGGATTCCCTGTTTTCCCCGATATTTTTCAAAAAGTAAAGTTCCTCGACTTTTAACTAATTTCCTTATTTTCCCCGATCACTTGATACCCTGTAAACATTAAGAGTTAAGAGTGTCCCGTGACGTAAAACCGAATATTAAAAAACATACGTTCATTGTAAAATAAAAACTGTCAATGAGGGTCATAAAACAAGACGCCATGTCCGAAGACAAGACGGTATGAGAGAGCTGCAAGATCGTAACACACATTAAAGAAAGAAAAAGAAAAAAAATGAGGATCTTCTGGAATCCGACGGCGCGCTTTTCACGCAAGTCTTAGCCTAAACTTTCTCCACATCACAGCGAGGCGAGCTAGAAAGACCATCTCGACGTCTATACCAGTAACCAGGTAAAAACTCCAGACGAAATGAGGGGAGCGGAAGGGACCGTCCCGCTACAGTGTTGCCAAGCGCGCCACACGAAAAAGTGCAAACTGACATGTTGGCAAACCTGGCCGCTTTTGTAAGTACCTTGGTTTTCCCCGGAAAGGGACAATACAGCACATTCCTCGGGGAGGCAGCAGAAGGATCCTTTATCCGGTGGCCAGTCACGTGACCGGAGAGGCGCCGCGCAGATCAGCGACAAGTTACAACCACCGGCACGAAGCAGGGCCGCCACTTTTGCGACTTGCCGGCCCTCTCCTACGCGGAATAACTTTTTTAGGGAGAGCGCGAGATCGTCGCGACATACTTAAGCTTTTCCGACTTTTCCTCACCAAGTGGGCAATTTTCCACACACAGTGAGAAATAATTTCGGTAGCCCCATGCCTGTTTTAGGTACGTACGAAGGCAAAACACGAGAAGAGCATAATTAGGTTATTTTAGAAGATATCCCAAACAACAACCTTCAATTGAGAGCTCTCGACTAGACCTATCAATTGATATTGCTGTGTATGGGTTTACCTATAGAAATTAATAACCTAGCTCTACTTCCGTTGTTCCTAATCCAAAACAGGTATGAGACTAACTAAAATATAAAAAAATTTTTACTGTGCATCATTTTTCGAAGCAGACTTAGATTTATTGCGGAGTTTTAGTTTTTTCAAGACCTTTAAAACAAAATATCGTTTTCCTTGTGATTTTTCTCATCTTTCTTTTTCTTCTCCTTGCCTCCCTGACCTAGTGGCAAACATAGTTGAAAAGGACTTGCAGAGTACCGAGGGACGATCGAATGAGGTTTTTTGAAATAATTTCCCAACCGTATATTCCGCACCTTCCATCACCGAGCCGATCACAGTGATGTACAAGGGCACTTAATATAAGCCACAACCTTAACTCGCAGTCCGCAAGTCCGATGCAGCTTATTTCTCAAGAGCAGGCTGCTACCGCCGAGCTTCTGTCCTCCAAGTCTAAAAACTCCAGAAACCGCAAAGACGCCATGCAAGTCTACTTTTTGGGATCTCAATTATTACTCAAACGAAAATTGCTCATTGAAAAATCCGTTGTCGATGGCGCAAAAACACGCTCATGACCAAAAAATTTACTTTCACCTTTCCTCATTTAAAAACATCGAGTGACGTCAGACCGCCATGACGTATCTCACGATAATAAGTGATTTCTGACAAGCGAAAAACCAATCGAACTCAGAAAGAGCGCAACGAGACAAAAGTATAATGTACTGACCGTACATTCGAAGGAAAAAATCCACAAAATTAATTTTAACCACATGGAATGTGTAATTCAAGGATTTTTTGTACTTCAAAATATTTGTAGTTCATTAACTCATTTAAAAGTAGGCAACCTAGCTTATTCACTTATTTATTAATTACCTTCTTACTGACTCGTGTATTGGCTCATTTAATGGCTCATGTATTGGCTCACTCTGGCTCACTTATTGTCCTATTTATTGACTTATTTATTGTCCTATTTAATGTCCTATTTATTGGCTCATTTATTGCCCTACTTGTCCTATTTAATGGCTCATTTATTGTCTTATTTAATGCCCTATTTATTGGCTCATTTATTGCCCTATTTATTGTCCTATTTATTGGTTCACTTATTAGCTCATTTATTGGCCTATTTACTGGCCTATTCATTGGCTAATTTATTGGCTCACTTCAAAGCTCATTTTCTTAGCTCACTTCAAAGCTCATTTTCTTAGCTCAGTTCTTGGCTCATTTTCTTAGCTCATTTTTTTTAGCATATCTCAGCTTGTTGCTTATTTATTTTCGTACTATTATATCATTTATATTATTTGCACATTTGTTCGCTCATTTATTAGCTTAATTATTTCGTTTCCATCGCGAGATTTCATCATGGGCTCCCGAAAGCTGCGTGCTTTCTTGCCCGAGAGCGAACGCACGGGCGCTCCGCCATCGATATTAGCTGGGTGACCGTAACCTTCAGTAAGCCGACAACGCTAGGTCAGGGAAATAAAATTCAGAATCATTCAAAGATGTAGCGACAGTTGCGAAAAGCGTAGGGTGCGGCACTTTTATTGCTCTTGATAACATCGAGATGAGACTATTCCAATGGCGGTGCTTTCTCGTCACCCACGCTGATTAAATCTCTCGAGATAAATTCGAGGTATTAAAAACGTACAAACGAGGTTGAGAAAACCTAGGTTAGGTTAAGGCTACGATAAACCTTAGTGTCGCGTGCTGTGTGTCGCTCCGCTGCCGCTAAGCCTGATGTCGCTTACGTCTCGGCAGGAGGATGTTGTAAGCGGCGTTAGTCTTGACCACCGTTTGGTTAGGTTAACTTGCGACGTGCCTGGTCGTGCTTAACGCAGGTAAATGAACTCATTTCTCAAAACTAAAGTGAAGACACACTGGGAAGGCGATATGACCTATAAAATGCATTCGTTGGAGCAAAATTCCTTTTCCTTTTTCTTTTATATTTCATCAAATTTGGAGCCAAAAATTTCGGTTTTCTGTGCAACATTTTAAGCAGTAGAAACGTAGGTTTAGACAAACGTTATCTCCTCCACGACGGAAAGTCAAGCCGTATGAACATTCGGAACCACAACTGTAGCATTTACAATATTTAGATGATTCATACCAAAGGAATTTCTGAAAGGTATTGTTAAAAATGCTTTTTCCCCCCTTCTTTTCATGTTCTTCACTTTCAGAGAATATTAGATCTACTCATATATTTGACGGTTAAAAAGATGTGGAATGTAGACGCTCAAATAATAACTTTTTTTAAAAAAAGGCTGGGCAGTTAACAAGGTAGAATATAGCCTTGGATTACAAAAGTCAACTTGGGAAAACAACAAAAAAAAAGTTGACTCATTTTAAAAGTTGACAAACTAAAATAGATGCCCAGACCATTTCAGATTAATGCATCCATAAATTATGTCATAGCCCAAGCAGGGGGAAGGGGTGAGACCAGTAGGACGAACTACACAGGAATGCGTGGGGACCTTCCGTAAGCGTCGCCGGTAAGGGGAGCTTTATGATGTCATTTACGGATGAACCCTCACGAAATTCCCTCAACGATTTGGAACCAGCTTTGAAAGCCAGAGCAGGAGAAACTGCGGTGCGAATAAATACTTAATTCACAAAACACTTAGAGGCAACATTTCACAGCCCAGTGTACACGCATTTTCAGGTGTGAATAACTAAATGAACAACGCCCTTTCTTGGAGATGGTCTGGTACTAGGGCCACTTGTGCTTACATAACCCGCCATGTGCAAGTGTACAGGACGATTGGAAAAAGTTTTCGATTAAATTGGGGAAAAAGAGCATCTGGAAGTGAAGAATTTCTTAGGCGGTATATTTGAAATACATAAATGGAGATTTTTCGTGTTGATTAAATAATCAGCTTTTATTGAAGAAAAAATATAGAATAGGAAAAAAGAAAAAGAGAAATTAAAAAAAAAGATAGTAAAAAATAAAAAAATGAACATATACAATAAAAAAGAAAAAAGGAAAAATGAAGGAAAAAAGGAAAAAAAAACCAGAGATACAAGAAAACCAGAAATAAAATAAAAGACTAAAAGAAAATAAAAAGAAGAAAAAATGACAAGAAAAAACTGGACAAGAGGTAAAAACGCCCTATGCGTCTATACGCCTAATAAGACGAAATGCAAGAACGCAAACCATAAGACCAATTCAAAACCGCATTCGACTAAGGAAGCCCAAAAGATTTGAGCACCAAAAAAGTTCGGCGAGTACATTTTCATTGCTCGCTTTTGGATTGATCGCTTAACAACTTCAGAAAAGAAAGAAAAAAGTAATGAACACGCGGAATCCGGTATTCGGTAGCGCGATTGCAGTGTTCCGGGAGAGCATCACTGGAACACCTTCCGTTATTCCCCAGTAGAAAGCCCCGATAAAAAATAACTCGCGCTCAAATTCGAACTCATTAACCACGAAACTTCCAATAATAATACGATTACAATCCCTCATACGATGACATCACGACGACCCGTATCATTTTCCCCATAAAAGACGGTGATTAATAATATGGGCACGATAGGGGCCCCTCCTTAAGCACGCACAGTTATCGGGATCATTTCGGCCATGCTGTTTTTTTTAAATATTTCATCTGTGGTTTAAAAAGAACAACTATTGGCGGGCGGACGCGCTTGGGCGAGCTCACGGGATGCGCTGCACCGCGGACTTGTCAAGCGCTACCGGTACCGACTAACGGGACACTCTCTGCCCGTCGGCACCCTTCCTCCTCCTCCAGGGGTTAACGCCGGTCAGGGGACCCGATCAATACCGATACCTATCGATGGCGATTTAAAAATAAGCTGTGAGCCTCACGATTAGCTCAAAACAGTCCTCAGCAAACAATGTCCGCAGTGAATATTGCTTCATTGCCCTGATATTCTATCTTTCGTGGACTGGCAGAGCGAGGCATGGGGCACCTGATCGAAACCCGATGCCGCTTATGTGGATAGCAGGCGCACTGGGCTTGGCAACGAGATGGCGAAGCTAGGAACGGGGTGCCTAACCTAGATGTTAATCCTCAGTGTAATGAAAGGTTGCAACAAAAGATTGAAAATGACATACCTTGAAAACCTAACTAGGGATCGTTTTTTTTCTTTTTTACCCTCCCCACAAATGCACGCGGGGTTAGGTGGATTACGGAATACTTGGAATACAACTAGTCACAAGATAAGGTTTTGCAAATTTTAACCCATAACAAGCCCAAAGAATTTAAAGTGAAATTTGGCTTAAGAGAAATTCAAAGGATTTTTACCATTGAATTGCGCTATTTCAAGCTTTGGAAAATGCCTAAATTATTAAATTTCAGGTTTCCAGAGGCTTGATATTTTTCAAATTCTGACAATACTGAACTAAAAAGATCCTCTAAAATATTTTTTTCTGTTTCCGAATGGCATCGCTGGCCGGTAGTGGGTTACGGTCCAACATAAAGAGGTGTTCTTGTAAAGCGCGGCGATGAAATTAAAACGCGCGGATTAAAAAAGAGCAATATTTTAAGCTGAAGGTGTTTGAAATCCGGGATAAAATTTAGCGTAAAGCTGTTGAAACTCCCGGATGAGATGGCTTTCGTCTAAGCCAGGGATAATCGATGCTTGAAACCATCTGCTTTAAAGCCGAGATGATAACGCGTTTCTACGTAAATCGAGCCACGTGAGTGACGGGAGTTTCAAGATCGTTTTACTACCATACGGAGGGCTATCCTTTCATGAAAATTCACTTTCTAGGAACCCACCCTGTATTCTCCAAACAACCGCTTTTACTTCTTGCTACAGATTCCGGGAAGCCACGAGTACCGTGCTCGAGCCAAGATACTTCAACCATTCTGACCGATTTATTGACGGCTTACCCCAGCTAGGTTATTGAGAAAGAATTAGCTCAAATGGCGAAAATATCTAATTTTAACGCAAGATGCTTTGTACGGCGTAATTTGATTCGCTTTAAACCTTAGTTTGAAACTACGGCTTTAATTTAACAAGGTCAATTTTATCTTGTTTTAGTTCATTTATAGAGTCCAGACATTAGTAGATAAAACTCAGCACCGTATCGAGCAGACAGAAGTTTGTCTTTTTCTGACTTATGAAGTATCGACAGGTCAAGCTAGTGGTTTAATCTGTATGAAACAAAGCAATTAATATCGTCCGAGGAGAAATTTTAGCGATGAGATTGGAATGTGGCAAAGTAGGAGGATTGGAGGAGAAAGGCGAGCAGCCCTTCATACTAGGGGCGTGGTTTTCTCCAACGATTCTTAGACGAGCGAGTTAGATAGGCCTTTCCTCGAAAACCGTTCTCTCCCGTCTCAGTAACCTGGGAAAGTAGTCGAACTGACCTAACCTCGCCGGTCGTAAAACGCCGCCCGGTCAAATGGGTCGGAATTCCCTCGGGCCCTCGCAGCTAGAGCCCACGTGGAGCCAATACTTAACCTTGTGTATAATTCTGGTGCTTTTAACTCGGGTTACAAACCGTTTCGTGTTGGAATACGAGCAGGGAACTTTACGATCGAAGGAAATGACTGATTGTTATCATTGAGGAAAGAACTGTTATAGAGACGTTTTAGGGCCGGCGATTTAGGGCTGTCCTTCATAAAATCCCAAGGCGTCTTAACGGACGTCCTACACGCTTTAATCTGCTCACACGACAGTAAACGTTCTCAACAAGGACTCTGCTAAACACCCGCACCCTCCCTTTCAGGCAGAAACCTCTCGTCGGGTTCGCTCAACCTTGACTCGCAACTCAACCCGTTGTTTACAAAGCATCGATGCGATACATGGCGCATAGTCCGCATAACATCGCACGGAGGTTGATGCGCTGTGAAGCGTCTTGAACCGATAACATGCGACAGACGGACAGACGGGCGGGCGGGCAAGCGCTTCGCAGTTGTAGATGACGCCGGAGCAAAACAGCGCTCGCGACGCGGTCAAAACGCACTGCGTTGGACCGGTCTGGAAAGAATAAATTTAGGACTATCCACTCACCTCGTATTTAATGTTAGCCAGCCTTAGCCATGTTTCCACTTTGAGACAGTACGCCGAGACGGAGGGGATAACCGGTGTACGCGAGAACTGATAGAGGTAGACGACATCTTTCTCGAAATTTGGCTTGTGAACGACGGGCTTTGGCGGGGCCGGTGGCGACGCGGGCTGGGCGGCAGTTGGGGTGGCGGCATTGGCGTTCTGGGATTCGGCGGCATCCGCCGCAGTACCAGTGGCCGCTGGGGCAGCGTCGGCCGCAGCCTCTTTGTTGTCGCTTTTTTCCGTTTTCTGGTCCTCCTTCACCTCCTTATTGGCCTCGGCCGCGACGTTGGCGCTCTCTTCGCTAGGCATAATGTTTCTGCTGCACACTAATCTATGAAAAAACGGTTCACACTGAACACTCACACACCGGCACCGAACACTACACAAGTCCACGCAGCACACGATATCCTCGTCGACTGACCTACCGGAGCGGCGAATAGGAATGGAACGGGCGCGGCGCGGGCTCTCTCCCCTCCCTTGCGAGCTCCCCCTCCCCTCCCTGCCCCCCCTCCCTCGGGGTAGGATCCAACCCAAGCCGTGACGTCACTACGCTGTGAGTCAGTGGCGGGACTCGGCTGCCGCTCCAGTGCACATGGACCGGAAGCGGCCTCTCGCTGTCTTCGTCTTGTCCAGCGGCGGATCGGGAGCTGATCGGGAGTGCCCGCCGGCCTTCGGCCCTTTCCGCCGCTCTTCGGCACCCGCCGCGGGCCGCCGTATTGGCTGCCTGCTCCTCGGAGAGAAGGCGAGTGGAGTGGTTCGTCGCAGTTCGTCGTTACGAGGGGCGTCGGCTGCGCCCGCGGCGCGGCGGCGGCAGCGGGGCAGGCCCGGCGCGATTGACGAATGCGCTCTTGACTCCAGCAGTCAGGACACACCCTGCTTTGGACGGGCGGAATAGGGCGCGGAGCGGTGGAGCGGATTGCAAGAACGCGGCATGCAAGAGCCGAACAGAGAGCCGAGCCGCGACCGCGCGCCGCGAGAGAGAGCGGGGAGGCGCGTGCGCGACGCGACGCCGCGCGTTTTCCCGACTCGAACCCTCGCCTCGGACCCGGCCCGACCCGGCCGACGTGCTTTGCCGGTCGGCTGCAGGCCGGGTTCGACTGCAGCGCGGATTAAAATGCAATGCATGTGATATGCGCTCGCCAAATACGGAAACGCACTGCCCAGAGACGGACGTCTTTCAAGGCTGTCCGTCTAATAGAAGACTCCCCTTCCTGTGC
>Ga0058701_10005096_pt1 | contig 10829 bp, 9 predicted proteins | sample AgamicOrMae_FD_97039 | JGI IMG/M metagenome (GOLD analysis project Ga0058701, IMG submission 97039) | Agave microbial communities from Guanajuato, Mexico - Or.Ma.e | ecosystem: Host-associated > Plants > Phyllosphere > Phylloplane/Leaf | place: Guanajuato, Mexico | collected 2012-06-04 | reverse complement strand
TTATACGGAAGATTATTTTCACTTGTACGTCCCTCTCAGTTCTACGTCCAAATTTTTGAGTCCCGACTTGGACGTTTAACCGAAATTCCTAGTATCTTCAAGAATAACCAAAATTACGCTCTTTTCCTGTTTTACCTTTACCTAAAACAGCTGGGACTTCCTAAAACAGGGGTTGGATAAGGCGGAAAGTTGGCCCGTTATGGAACGACTAGTTTTGCAGCAGAGATCTTTTTAACAAGTTTTCACTCACGGGGAAAAATGTGCGAGATAGAGTGTGTTCGTTGTATCGATCATAGTTGTGATGGTTGCTGACAGCACTTCTCTCTCTCCCTCCCTTCACATCTGCGTGTGATTGGCTGGCCCGTTAGTGCGGCTCTGAGGGGGGTCGTTCAAAGAGACCACAAGTCCCTAAAGTAACATGGCTGCTCAACGACAATGCTAATCTCCCGGGAGTACAGCACTCTCGCCACTGCGCGCATTTCAGATGCCTTTTTGGCTAATGGCTCTCAGCGAATTTCAAGAGTGGGATTTCGTACCTCTCAGGTTCTACATTTCGTTCCTAGAAGGAGTTAGCAGAGTGAGGCACAAGGTACCTAACCTAAGTTGACCACCCCTAACGGTCGCTTAGGTGGTTGCCGCTCTTCTGCTTTTAAGTTTAAGCGCGATCCGGCTTAGCGAGCAAAGCGGTAGCGGAGCGAGACACAAGGCACTTACAAGCGGATTGAGGCATAGAGCGTTAACCTAATCTAGTGCGGTTATGTCGTTAATCCTCATTAAAAAGGGAAAGGTTGAATTTGGTGACAGCGGTGGAATTTTAATCATTTTAAACTGAATCTTTACTCGCATGAGTTGAGAATGGAGTACTTAAGATTAACATGGATGTTTCAACCGATGTAGTTTGGACATGTCAGTTATTTGAAGCAAGAATATCTCCACATGCTTGCAGAACCTATGAACGTTATGTGACCTACGCTTAAAATTCAAAGAGTAGTCTGAATAAGAGAGGTCTATGTTGAGCCATTTCCACGTAGTAGTGATTTATGTCAATATTTTTTAAATCCATCTCGTGTAATATTGGAGGAGGAGGAGATCAGCGAATGTCTTATTTTAAGAGAGATACTTTATAACGTCTGTAGAAACGTGACGAAATTGTTGAAAGCGTTTTAGTAAACCTGTTTTTATACCTGATGTGGCTTAACTATACACTCTAAATTTTTAAGGTTTCATTTTGAACGTTTTAGTTCAACCCTTACGACGTTAAGTCGAGCGGAGCGAGGCACAAACCACATAACGTAACCTAACTTAACATTTGGTTACCTCATTATAAGGTCCTCAAGCCTGATGCCGCTTACTTCTCGGCGGCCGATTCTCGAGGGCTGCCGAGAAGCGAGGCACAAGTGGCTATAACTAATCTTGGTAAAAAGCAAGGGGCTTTGTTATGATGGGTTACGTTAGGTTAGATGCCTCTGGCATCGCTCCGCTCTCGTTCCGCTCGATTTGACGACGAAAGGTTAAACCAAAATGGTAAAATTGCTACCTTAAAAATTTAGAGTGTATACGGCCAAATTAAAAAAAAACACCCTTATTTGTTTTCCCAATGAGGCCTTTAGGACTGGTTTCATCTCAGAGTTGAATGTTCCTTCGCCAAAATCTTCTCAAACTAAGGATAGTTTAAATTTGGGCGAAACTTTCCATCGTTATCTTTCGTTAGATTATTTCGTCTGGTCGTTTGTGCTACGAATAAATCCTAGAAATCTTGGGAAGTTTATGAGACCTTCACGTCATGGGGAATAAATATCTTTTTAATACGACAGAAAAATAAAAATGTAAACATTCCGCAAAATGACACATGCCAGCTAAATAATAGTTTTTGGATTAACCAATGGATAATTTACGCAAGATCGAAGTAAATCGTGCACTGTGATTTTTATGTGTGCTTTTACGGCCCCTTGGGTTCCACGTTTCGTCGCCATAACAAGCGGAGCTCCCTTGGTCCGAGAACCCATAGCATATCCATGCATGGATTTCCAAAAATCCACGGATATCCATGATTTTTGGATGTCAGTCTTCAATTATCCATACAAGTGTCGATGTCCACATTGACATCCAAGTACGGATATCCATGCAAGGACATTCGGCAATGGATATCCGTGAACAATAAATGTCCATGATTGGGTATCGATGTTTTGGATATCAGTTTCTATTATCCATGCCTTTATGGATATCCATTTAGATATCCTTTGATTTCTATGGATGTATATGCATTGACTATCTACGGATTCTCGATCCAGGGCTACCCCGGAGTAAGCCTCAAGGTACCCTTAATCTAACGCACGTTAACAAAATTTAACCATCGCTAAGCCTTAAGCGACTTGCTTCTTTCGATTATTGTCACAGTAAGCACATGATCACTCTTGGCGATCGACATCAAAGAGTGATCTCACCAAGGTTAACATTACCTACCGAGCTTTATGTCGTTAAAAAGTTAAATTAGGGTGATACACGGTAAGAAGAGATTTAAGCTCTTCAAATTACCGTACTCTTCTGAGAAAATGACTTTGTTGCTTCAACAAAACGTCTTGTTGTTAGCTTCAGCAAACCAGAGTTGTTGTGGTGACACACTCACTAGTTACGGCGCGAGGACTAATAACAGTTCATATCGTTTCTTGTAACAGTTGAAAATGTTACCAGAACAATTCTGATTAGTCCTCGCGCCGTAAATAGTGTGTCGTCACCACAACTCTGGTTTGCTGAGGCTATAATATAGCATCAGCAAACCAGAGCCGCTATATCAGATCCATGTAGCCGCTGTATGAATAAAAAGTTTTGTTGAGGCAACAAAGTCATTTTCTTCGTGCGCAGTGACGCGGTTCGAAAACTGCTAAATGTAGCCTACGCAGGAAATTTCAATGCAGTAAACATGATTTAAAAAATCACTTTTTTAAAGACTGAATATCCTATATTTAGTCATTTCCTGCAGGTTGACTTTGCACATTTTCAATTTTTTTGTAAAATTTTATGAGATAAATCTTACCTTACTAAGGGCGTTATAGGGTATCAATTTACCCTAAAAAAAACTGGGGTTCTCTAGATCCGTGTCACCCTACAAATAATCGCAATTATGTCTTCAGCCAATCATATAATTAAAATCCACAGTCTCAGTACCACCAACGTAATCTAAAACATTGCAGCACCGGTTGCCCAAAAAAACCGCGAAACGCAGTCACGCCGGGAGAAGTATTATGACAGCCAACAAAGGTCTATTCCCATAATATTGAAAATCGTCAGTGTGAAAAGAAGGAGGAGCTGCTCTGCCAAGCACAGCATCCCGGCTTCATGAATGGAAAAACACTGAAAAGAAACTCGGCAAACACAAAGAAAAGCCAAGTCCCATGGCATAGCAGAGCTTAGCAGGCGTGGAGGTGCGCCGGAGCGGGCTCATACGCAGATTACTTCGGAGATACTTGCATGGCGTGCAGTTGGCATGACGCTGTTGTAGGGGATGCTGTGGAGGAGAGGTGCGCCGCTATGCATTTTAGTCAGCCCCGTCCAATTAATTAGCTCTGCATGGTGCCCCTAATTGATTCTTATGTGGGGGACTTTTCTGAAGGGGAAGCTACTGCACGTTTCCGATGTAGTGTGCGTAGTACACTAGCAACTGAAAGATGGAATTTTGATGGAGGAATGGACGTTTCGTTGATTTTTCTGCTCACGGTATAAAAGGTTTTGTTATAACAACAAAATCATTTGTTAAAATAGGCATAACAAAAATATTTTGTTTCAACAACAAAATGATTAGTTCTATCAACAAAACTTTTGGTTGCTGCAACAAAATTTTTGGTTGCAGCAACAAAAATTTATTTGTTATCCCTATCTTTGTTGCCGTAACAAAACCATTTTTTTCCGTGCTGTTGAAATGGAATTTTTAATATAACAGCCCAAAGTATTTGGAATGAAATTCAGCTTAAAAGAAATTAAAAGGATTTTTTCCACTAAAATATGCAATTTTAAGCTTTGGAAAATGCCTAAAAAATGAATTTCAGGTTTTCAGAGGGAAGAAATTTTTTAAATTTTGACTATACTGAACTGGAAAGATCTTCTAAATTAAATTTTTCTGTTGCCGAATGCCATCGCTGGGCGGTAGTGGGTTAAAATGGAGATAAGGTGTTGAATAAATTTACGTAGGAAGTTTCATACCGTGAAATGAGTAAGGATCATGCACGGTATAAAAGGTTTTGTTATACCAACAAAATCATTTGTTAAAATAGGGATAACAAAAATGTTTTGTTACCACAACAAAATGTTTAGTTCTATCAACAAAACGTTTGGTTGCTCCAGCGAAATTTTTGGTTGCAGGAACAAAAAATTCATTTGTTGTCCCTAATTTTGTTGCCGTAACAAAACTATTTTTTTCCGTGTGAAGAAAACTTCCACACTAAAAAAGTAGCATTGCTTTAGTTGTGAAAATTAACTAAATAGTGAAAAGTGAGCCGCTTATTTTCGCTAATAGGGGCTCACTTCTTATACTATTTGGGAGTGAATGTTTAAAGCAATTTTCACTGCTGAATTTTTTAGCGTGACAGAAAACAATATTTTAATACGATGTAAAGATGCTCAGCGGGTTTATTGTAAGTTTTGCGGACAATACGAGCAAAATACAGGCCTTAACTTAAATTTTATCAAAAATATTTTAAAGAAAAGCGTCAACGAACAGGCAGTGGGTTTAAAATATTTTGTACTCATAACTCTGTCGATCATGCAACTTTGCCGCTCCAAATTTCGGAATCTATTTAAATACTTGAAAATGCAAAGAAATCAACATTTCCGAAGTGAGGATCTCAATGACCTATTTTTATTTCACTTATATATTTTTAAATTGCAGCTGTTGAATATTCTTCCTTTGTCCAATATTTCAAACTTTTCTCTTTACATCTGTTCGATTCTTTCTAGAAAATCTGCCGGGAATTCTTCAGAATTTAATTTTTAAACAACTTTTATTTGCATGCTGAAGTTTTAGTCAAACATGAACAGAAAATGTATTTCGTGCCCTGCTGCCTGAAAGTGCCTCTACTCGGAGTAGTCGCTTATGGAATCATTTTAGTCTAAGTATGTGTTTAATTTTTGGGAATTGAGCCCAAGTGTTACCGGTACTCCAGGAACAACATGAGAAATATGTCGTGTTAGAGGCACTCGTGTACGTTTGCACGACGTTCCTAGCAATTTTCTAGATTCAAAACCGCACTTGTATTTTTGTCTCGCCCCTCAAGATTTTTAAAAATGTATTGTAAAATATCTTTTTGTAACTTTAAATTACAATGCATGTAAACAACTTTCAAGCGAATGTCTGATTTTGTCTTTGTGTTAAGATATGATACCTTCAGACTTACAGTAATTTCTACATTTTTCTGGCAGAGTTATAGGAAGATGCTCTTCATTCGAATACTCACAGAATAAATTGTGCGTAGAAAGAGTCAGATTTCCCGCTTTGTCAAATGCACAGAAATCAATGTTTAAGTTCCGGATGTGAATTTATTTTTTTAAAGGCGGTTCGTGAATTATCCTTTCTGGAGAAAGAAACTTTTGGGCGAAATTTTCCTGGCCCAAAAAAAGTATTCTTGTTTTATAAACAAGGTGAAAGACCTTATCGTTTATCCAGTTTGGTGAAATTTTCACTTCAAAACTATCAAAGGAATATTATATTAAAAAAATTTCGCCTTTTAAATATCTATCATTTATAAAATTATTTTTTTCCAAAACATTTAAATCATGAAAAACTAATTCCTGGTATCTCATTCTCATTCCTCGAAACCTGAATCACGCCCAATTAAGGAGAAACGGGTATACCGGAACCTTAGAATAAAAGTACTTTTTTAAATTTTTTTTAAGCAAAGTGACTATTCACACGCTGCCTCATTAAAAATGTGTTTAGTTGGTTTCCGTTGGTTCAAGTCATCTCCCATTTAAAATGCATTGGCATAATGTCCGTGCGCTCAAATCTCCCTTGTTTTAACATAGGCGTGCGAATAAAACTGACCTCCTTTAACCCACTACCGCCCAGCGTTGCCGTTCGGAAACATAAAAATTTATTTTAGAGGATCTTTTCAGTTCAGTATTGTCACAATTTAAAAAATATCACCCCTCTAAAAACGTGAAATTCAATAATTTAGGCATTTTCCGAAGCTTAGAATTGCGTATTTTAGTGGAAAAAATCCTCCCAATTTCTCTTAAGCTAAATTTCACTCGAAATACTTTGGGCTGTTATGGGTTAAACCTCAAGAAATTTTTAAGCCAAGGCAACCTTGCCCAAGCAAATAAGATAGAAAAACGCAATTCTTCGAAGTTGGGACTGAATATATGAGGTGCAAGTAGTATGTCATCAAAAGGTGCAAAAAGGACTCTAGTCAGTCGCCATTGGCCTTCCAGGCCAGCGCCTCGGCAGGCGCTTTAGCGCTTCCGTCAAGCGCTTTCCGCTCTCGGCAAGCAAAGCATTGCGCTCGCATCGCAAATCGGCTAAATTAACGCCACCTTTGGTCGATTTTTAATTATTAAGTGCCGTTGTTTCCAAGTTGAAGGGTGACCACCTTCAATGCAGAGAGACTCGTTACGTAATAAGTGCGACGTTATTTCATACACTTCTCCCTTCATTAGGAACTTGACGCGAAGCAGAAACCATGTTGTACTCATTAGTTAAGCCTCGAATACGTGGCGGGCCATAATTAATTTGTAACACAAGTTTTAACCCCCGTTGACTTCAGCGAAACAACCCTCCTCCCCCTTCCCGGAATACTTCTGCTCCTAATTCATTTGCTTACCTATTTGCTCAAAAATAGAGTCCTCTTTTTCTCCTATGCTCACAAGGGAACCTCACCAAGTATCCGCCTCCGTATTTGTTTCAAATTTACGGGTGTTAAAAGGGATGGCAAGGAATGAATTTTGAGCCAAAAATTAGCTGCTTAAGTTGGTAACTTCTATATGTTCAAATTGTAGCGTTCAAAATTTAACGCAAACAACTTTTTATGAGATAGACACAATTGTGTTCAGGTATCTGAAGCGGGTCGGGTCCTGAGCCGCGGGACGTGAAAAAAAGTTGTTTGTTGTAAAAACGGCAAAAAATTGTGTTTTAGGAAAGGTCTATATTTTACTCTTCACCCAATAAATGTTTTCGTTAAAAGTACAATTTTCAGACGACAATTTTTATTTGATTACAGTTACTAAAAAAAATGTAGTGCTGACAAGAAAATAGTAGAGGTGACAAAAAATGATTGTTATTTCAACAGATACAGATGTAGTCCTAGAAGGGGGGCAATCGATAGCGCCAAAAACCATAAGCGCCAACGCCGAAAGCGCCAGTCTGTAATCGCCAAACGAGAAAAGTCGCAAACGCCAAAGTTCGTAAAGGTTAGGTTAGGTCAAGTTAGGTTAAGTTAGGCTAAGTTAGGTTAGGTTAGGTAAGGTCAGTATTGCGGTTAAGACCTTTTGCGTTTGCGACTTTTCTTGTTTGGCGGTTACGGATTGGCGCTCGTGGCATTGGCGCTTGTGTTTTTTTTTTGCGCTTATGACAGCTAACCGTCCTAGGAAAAAAGGGGGCGATTGTCAGTGTCACTATAGATATTGGTTACTATGACAGTCATTTTTTTTTTGTATGTTGTGCAAGTGAAATTTAGCCGATGGTGATTTCTGGAGAGCTGGGCTGCTCCGAAAGCCCGGCGTTCAACCGACGCCAATGGTGGTTTACAGTGGTCAAAGTTGTGAAGCCCACCCTAAGTAGGCATCTGGATTAAAACGCTACCTTTGCAGTATTTTATCGTTTGCAATACTCTTAGATTTGAACTTGTTCGCTTATCTGCGTATCTTTGTTGCAGTTCCGGACTAGAGCTGTACCGTGAACGCATGTCCTGCTTCGAGAACACCTGGATATTGATTCAAAGGTAAGTGTTACAAAATACACAATTTTTCTGTTAGCAGTCCGACTGGGACAAAATAAATAAATTCTTGGTTTAAAAAATTGTGCAATAGCTGGAAAGTCGGAAGCATTAAAATGAAAAAAATAAAAAAAAAATCGGCCATTTCATGAATCTGGTATGATAAAAATCATCACGTTGAATGTACCCTAAGAAACAAAGAATCAAAAACTTAGCTTTCTGATTAAAATTTTTGATACCTCGAACGGTTTTGGAGAAATCCCCCCCCCCAAGAAAAATCGATTTTGCTATTTTGCGCCCTAAATCCGTTTTTTTCTTGTTTTTTTCTGAACTGGACATTTTAACAAACAATCAAAAAAATAATAATAGCCACAAATGCGAATTGTGTGCAACTTTGCTGTCGAGAGATATTTCCGTATCTCCAGCGTCGTCCAAGATAATCGAAAAATAATATTTCTTGCCTTTTGATTCACATGGACATGGAAATATTGGTGCTCTCGAGATATATTTCCGTAAGAAAAAGGGAGGGGGGTGTATTCTTTGGCAATATTGCACGCATGTTGACCCAGTTTTTTCAAACGTCCGCTGACATTAAGTAAACACTGGAGTTGTTCGAGATAATCGAAAAAAAAATCCCGCCTTTGTAATTCACATGGACATGGAAATATTGGTCTGCCTGGGGTCCGGTTTTCAGGAGCGCAACAATCCTGAACCCGAATACCGTTGTTCGAAATGTTTTCACTATTACGGAGAAAGCACCCACCCTTATTCATGATTCGGTTATGGAGTCATTTTCGTATCTGCAATCCGTTTTACTGCAGCTCGCGGTCCCTTCATATTCCCTCTCTCAATGGAAGGAAGCAGCTTTTTTGTGCTTCGTACCTCAGAGAATTGTAACAATGGAACGCATTACATTGTTGCTTGGGGGGGGGAGACGTCCTAAAGGGCTCTGCTGGCCACCATCTTTATAGCTTGCGCAGCGGGAGGGGGGAGGGGGGTTGGGGTGGGGGAAGGAGAGGGGGGTCAACGTGAAGCCGGCACTCAGCAACCCTCTCAACGCTCCCCTCCCCTCTTAGCGACAAATGCACTCAGAAATCGTTCGATTTTAATTATAATTCGGGCCTTGCTCAATGATGATTATCGTTCAATCCGCAAATCGTGAACATTAGGTCAAGAAATGGAAACTCCCTCGTCGGGAGATGATTGCTCATGACGCATCATATTTAAAATAAAATTAAAAATAGGCTATTTTTGTGGTGTCAAAAGTTTTTCTCCGATCTCTCTTTTAGCTCGGTTTATCCTTCATTTTGGTTCTCCCTCAAAAATTTCGCGGAATGCGAGGAAAACGGGAGTGCTGTATGTGGCATGAAAACGCGGCATTAAGATTTTAATTGGTTCGACGAAACTGAACGACATTTTTTTTATTGGTGGAGATTTTGCGATGTGATGTATAAATTCGTCAAAAGCTGTTTTAATATCAGAAACTTATCTTAGTAAAAAAAAATCGGTCAAACCCGCCAGATTTTCGTGAGTGCTTCTTATCATGTCAGCGGACGTTTGAAAAAAAAATGGGTCAAAATGCGTGCGATATTGCCTATTCAGTCACTTTTTTTTTGCACGCCTTTTAGTTTAATAAAACAAATTTGAGACCTCGATTAAAAAGATTGCCTCATGAATCCTCTGTTCAATTTTAAAATAACGTTGATAAACATATTTTTAATCAAGAATAAAGTGAAAACTTAGACGAAACATTTTTTACTTAACGCAAATCGGTCATAAATTAAACAAAGTGCCTGAAAAAATTATGTTCAGCGAAGAGGAGAACACTTTACGGCTACTATCGGACCCACGATTTTTTTTTATGCGTGTCATGTGCTTTTTTGGTGTGTTCATTTTTTTTAATCTGAACAGATTTAGATATCCATAAATGATCCTTTTCCCATTACTATTCAGAGATCACATCGGAGAACAAGCTTAGCGATAAATATAAACTCATCATCCGTCAACCGCGGCTCCGAAGTGTTTGGCCAGGTGCATGTTAATAATATAATTCCTCGAGTGAATCTGGGATGACATCTTGTTTACACGTTGATCGGAATAATGTGTCACCCGTTGAAAAGATGCGGCTCGCGGCCCGCCTCGAACTTACCTGCGGAGGGCCGATGGACGGCTGACACTTTTCCGTCACACCTTTGCGGATTAAATTACGCTTGTTTGTGTTTATCTCGTCGCGTGGGGAACCACAACTGATCTTTTTTGCAATACGAGATTCCGCGGGCATTTCTAAACATTGGGCGGGCAACTGACTGTATTTCCACGTAAAGAATGTAGATGTGAAAGCTCAGGCGAATCTTTGCTAAGGACGATTGCATTTTCTACGTCTTTGTGGTCCACCTTTTGCTGACAGGGCGCTCAGAGCGATACGAGATCGGGAATAAGGCGCAAGACATGCGCAACCTAACTTAACCTAATCAACCTAGATGTCACACCTATCGGCAGCAATAACTTTTGATAGACATCTCGCTGCTTTCGGTGGTTCTAGGTTAAGTTTGTAACCTAGGCTACCTTATGTTAAGTTAGTTTTTTTAGGTTAGGTACCCAAGGACCTTGGGTACCTAACCTCACTTAACCTTAGGACAAGGTTAAGTAAGGTTGGGTTCCCCTAGGTTAAGTTAGGGTAGGTGAAATGAGGTTAAGCAAGAGTAGTTTACCCCATTTCATATTAGGTGAAGTTAACCGGGTTAGGTTAACCTACGTAAAGTAAGGTTATGTTAGCGTGGGTTAAGTTAGGTTAGGTTATACTATACTCTAAATCTGAAATAGGCCTAATGAAAATTTACTATTCCCCTACAAAATTGCTCCACTGATTTCATTCAGTGGAGCAATTTTGTTGGGGAAACAGTGAAT
>Ga0058701_10005095_pt1 | contig 10829 bp, 13 predicted proteins | sample AgamicOrMae_FD_97039 | JGI IMG/M metagenome (GOLD analysis project Ga0058701, IMG submission 97039) | Agave microbial communities from Guanajuato, Mexico - Or.Ma.e | ecosystem: Host-associated > Plants > Phyllosphere > Phylloplane/Leaf | place: Guanajuato, Mexico | collected 2012-06-04 | reverse complement strand
TCTGGAAAATCCCTGCCCATATAAGGATGTGTTGGGGAGTTTCCTACCCATAAAAGGATTCCTTCCTTTGGGAGCCGTCCTTGACCTGATTTGCGCTGCGCGTGCGCGGGATCAGTGACTCAAGCATCTACAATATGCCCAGATATTAGTTATTCCGTCTCGAACCTGAGAAAATTTACCAATTCTCCTCTACAGTTAACAACATGAGTGGTAGCAGAGCGAATAGAAAAAGAGGTAGGCGTGGAAGGCCGAGATTTTTGCCCAGGATTGCACCTGAAACGCTGCATATTTTTGATAGACCGCCACTAAGTGGTGGCCCTTCCTGGATAGGCCATAGTTGGCCGAAACCGATTTATCCGGATCAAAACACGCAAACTTGTTTCGTTTGCAAAGAGAATCCGATGTTGTGTCCTGACCAACTCCAATGTGGGCATGTACTATGTAACGTGTGCCTACAAACACTTATGTCCCAAGATGAGCAAAAATCCAAGTGCCCAATTTGCAGGAAAACAATATATGAATACAGGGGCCTAAGAAGCGGCCGGATCAGGAGGCCGAGAGACAAAAGGGTACCTCTGAGGGAAATTGCTGATGATGAGTCCGATGAGGACTATTAGCCACCGCAAGAAATATTGGCTCCCGAATCAGATAGGGACGAAGAAGATCAAGATAGCGATTTTCCAGGATCAACAACTGCTACAACATCAGCTACTCATGTTGATAGCCAAAATGGGATTAGTCACTTCGTTCAAGATGATCATGAGACGACCGACTCCGATTCCAGCACTGATCGGCCTTTGATGATCGACGAACGATATCAACCAGACGAAGAACAGGACTCGGACGATCTGCATGACCAATCTTTCGAGGGTCAACAGGGTGCATTTGTTCAACGAGAGTCTCATCCCGACTATCAACGAGATGAAGAGCGAGAGCTCCACTATCAACAAGAGTCAGATAACCAACGAGACGATCCTTCAGACAACGAACAGAGTGACCAGGTCCAGCAAGAGTTCTATTCCGACAATCAACCTACGACCGATATCCAAGAAAGCTCAGACGACCGACAAGAGTCCTACGACCAGCAAGAAAGTTCTTTCAACGATCAACAGGCTTCATTTGTTCAACAAGAATCCCATTCAGACGATCCAGGCTATGAACGAGAGCTCTACGATCAACGGGATACTCATCGCCGGATTGGTTCCTCATCAAGCCAGCCAATCCAAATCGCTCGTTTGAGGTTGTCTATGCAGTCAATCAGAGAAGCCCAAAGACAGGCCAAGGCGTTCGACTATCAACCGACTAGGTCAATACTCGACCATAGAGGACGCGGGCGAAACATTCGTTACCTGGTCGAGTATGAGGACGGCTACCGGTCATGGGAGCCTCTTGATCATATGAATAGATGCCCTAATGAATTAGGGCGTCACAGAAAGGCACTAAAAGTCAAAAATCAACAGGCCTATCGTAGGAAACAGTATGTAAGGTTGCGCGGCTTTTAGTCAACACTGAGCGGCGAGCGGCGGTCGGGAATGATACCGTAGAAGGGCGTTTCGGGAGCGAAAATGAGCCGAGTGAAAAATGTGAAAAGTGTGGATAAATGTGAAAAAACTGCACTGTGAAAAAATGTGGACTCGACTTTTGTTCGTGAATTTTTGTGCATTTTTCCCCTTTTTGTGAAAACTTTTTTTCACGACAACTCTAGTGGTGGTGCTGGAGGTGCTGGTTGGTGCTGGTGCTAATGCTGCTGGTGCTGCTGTGCTGCTGCTGCAACTGGTGTTGGTGCAGGTGCTGCGCTGTGCTGTGCTGTGCCGGTGCTGGTACTGGTGCTGCTTTGGCCGAGATGTTGCCCGGTCGAGCTCTAATCATCGAATGACCAAATTGGACATGAGCATGGAGAGGGGGTGTCCAATTTCGCACTGGAAAGGGTACGGGGAAGGGGGGAGGAAGGGAAAATTCGGACAAACTTTTCGTCTAATAAATAAAGAAATAAGAAATATCGCGGTGGCAGACTTCGCGAGCGGCCTTCCACCATGCATTGTGCGGCACGCTCCCTGGCGCCAGTCGCACAAGCAGGGAGCTTGGTGCATGCATCCACTGCTACAGCGACTGGTCACTGGCGCCAAGACAAGACCTGTGGCCGGCTCAATCTGTGATTACAGCGGGAGCCTAGCACCAAGAGTGGATTCGAAATATTGGTCTAGGCAACATAGTGACGAGTATTCGTGTAGCTTATCTTCGTCAATCGATCATATCAAGTAAAATCTCACGGATATTTCGCAGATCATATAATGATACTCGGGCATTATTATGAGCTAGATCTCAAATATTAGCAGTCAGCAGGTATAACCTAACAGAGAAGTTTTTTAACTATGGATGAGCCTCCCACAGAACTGCGAACAAGTAGAGGCGATAACACTAAATGATTGCATTTTTGTTCAACGACGGACGTCAAACTTCGGGAATGGGCACTCAACCCTAAATCAGGTCACTGGTTGGTTTTAGATTCAAAATTTATCGGATTCGATTGGAATCGTACATCATGTGCGAACTATTCCTCAAATCGCGTCTACTGATGCACGAATCCCACTCTCGCATTGAAGCTCGAATCCAAAAACAACAATTGATATTTTCTCTTTGAAGCCTGACAAATACATATATTTTGAGATAGCAAAGAATCACTCATACGCGACTCGAATTAGATATCGCAATTATGCCTCGAATGCTTAGAAGATCAGCCCGGACCCAGGCTTTACGACAAAGAGAAAGGAATGAGCGCAACAGAGTACAAAGGAATTTCAACAATTATTCTGGGAACTTCGAAACTATGCTCCTAGAAACAAATTTATCGATTTGCATTTCGTGCTTTGAGAAATTAGATTCAACACTAATCCATGAAGATAGATGTAGCTGATGTCGTCGGGCTGCCTTCAATCTTTATTCGGCCGAGAATAAGATGGATTTTGGACCCATTCCTCCCGAGCTCCTCAATCTATCACTAATCGAACAGATGCTCATTGCAAGAGTCCACCCGGTCATATCAATGTTCAGAATTCATGGTCAGCAAACCGGATATAGTTGGCATGTAATCAATTCCGTTCAACATGTTGAGAATTTCGCCCATCGGCTTCCGAATAGTGTCGGATCCCTCCGAGGTATTTTAGTTCTCAATAGACAGACTCCAGATGGGCTAGCTTAATTCAGAGTGAGAGCCGATAAAGTGAAGAATGCATTATTCTGGCTGAAGACGAATGATCTCTATTATCGAGATATAGTTATAGATGCTGCCACATTGGAAACACTCCCTTACGACGGCGATATGAGCCAACTGTTCGTGGACCTGAATGAGGATCCTGGTGACCAGAGAGCCGATATTCCTATTGCTCAATCTTCAAATATTATAGAGTCGAGTGGAGTGCCGAATCTACCTGCTTTTGATGTTTCCCAGATTATTCTAGACAATTTAAGGAGAACAAGTTCTTATGGAGATCATACGGATGAAGATGAGTGGCCTGACCTCGATCCAACACCAGTCAACAAATTTTCATCTGAGGGATATATTTGTAAGGCCTTTCCCGTACTTTTTCCCTATGGGAAAGGTGATCTACATGAGCCGCGTCTCCACAAAATGAACTAATTTTCCGTTCAGTCCGAGAGGTTACGAGAACTGAGATTTTGTGATACGCTGATGCAGCGTTTTTCGATGGAATTTCTCCAATAGTACAGAATTATCGACCCTTTCACTTGCAAATCCTGACTTTTCGCCGACAAAATCTGACTGGATATTCGCTTATCAGCGCTCATCAGGACCTGTGTCTCTGATCTGCAACAATCTTCATCGAAGTGTTGACTTTTGAGGAAATTTTGTGAAATTCTGGGCATAACATACACGATTACAATGCCTGCCTCGCAGTCGAAGACATTCTAAAAATTTATCGCGATAGAATCGCCCATAGCTAATCATGGGAATGATCATTTTCGTACATAACGCGCGGCTCACTGCACTGCGACAATCGAATAGGGACAATCGCAACGATTTCCCTCGAGTTTTTATTCCTGCCATCCTTGCCATTCTCTGGCTCCAATCCGCATGCGGAGCAGCGGGCAGCCAGCTAGTTTTCAATAATAGAGATGAGATCCAAAATCAAGTCGACAGGTTGAGGACAGATATGCATCTCGCGCAGCGTGCGCTGAATGAAACTAATATGGCTCAAAACATTGTAATTGGCAATGTGGAGCACTTACTTGATAAGGCAAAGCGGTTCGAACAAGCTCAGGAGGAGATGGCAGTGACAGTCCCAGATATAGCCTGGCAGGCCAGCACACTGCATCACCAGATAATGGACTCCGCATCAGCAATCAACCTATTGATGGAGGCGTCGAAGCGCGAGCAGGTTCATATACCAGCGCTGACTAAGATATTCGACTACGTCGATACCTACAGGAATGAGTCAATGGGGGTGCTCAAGTCGTTACAGACAGAGCATACAACGTTCGAGGGAATCACAAGGATTAGCGACAACACTTTCCTATTTCAGTTCTAAGCAGTGATCGAATCCAACACAACAAAAATTTACAAAGTGTCATCATTCGACGTGGGGACGTTCCCGGGCAACGAGTCCAAGCCAGTTGTCATAAGATGCGCGGGGCCAGAGTACACGCTGTACAATGTAAGCGTGAACTGTACCAGGGGTCTCGCAAGACCCGAGAGCGAGACCGCTATCGTCTACGAAGATTGTAATGATGTCGACTACTTGGACCCCAGTCTGTCTCTCTGGGTACCGGCTCCGAATCAGACCGAAGCCTTAAATGCCCCAACCCAGATCAAAAGGTCAAGAAGCCACCTGTTTGTCTACTGCTCGACGGAGAAAATAACGTGCGGCGTCCACCGACCCCAATATTGTCCTGTCAAAGTAATGAAGATCAGTGCCAAGCAGCAGTTCTCGGTGACCAATTACAACCACAGAACTCAGACGGTAACCTTGAACGCAACGACTTTCATACCGTCAGTGAATGACACTCACGTTAATGCCTCACTGACAGACGGGTTGTACGACTACTACCTTGACAGCGTCAGGCGGGCGAAAGAACACAGCAAGAAAGCATTGAGCCTCATGGACGGAATGAGTGGAAAAACAGACCTGGACGCTACCCTGATATTCGGCACGATCCTAGTATGCGCACTTGTCATAATGTGTGGAATTTGCTGTATGGGAGCCCACTCGAGAGACGGGAACAAAATTTCACTCTGTGTCAATTCGTTGCCTGCCCAGGACACGATAAGACAGCCGCCGACAATTAGTGTATCAAGTCCTCTAGTTACCACAGGAGTGACCAGAGTGCTAGAGGCCGGAAGACAATGTGGACTCAATGAAGCCCCACCTATGCTGAGTCACCAGAGAAACTACTACTCCGGAGTCCGACGAGAAATGGAAACCGTACGAGTGAGCACGGCTCCAGGGGGAGTGTAAGAATATGAGTAAGAATGTACGATGTGTACGCACATCAATCGAGTATATATACGGACGAACTACTACAATAAACTTCAGTCTTCATCCGCACATCCAAGACTACAAGTTAATAACTTCAGAAGCGGCTTCTGGCAAATAGCTATGGATGAAAGTTCGAAGGAACTGACGGCCTCTAGGACCAAGGACGGGCTGTACCAATTCAAGCGGATGCCATTTGGATTCACCAACACACCCGCTACATTCCAGAAAATGATCAACACGGTCTTAGCAGGAATGAACCAACAAGTGTTTATCGACGATGTCTGCATAGCTACGAAGAGCTGGAGTGAACACTTGGCAATCCCGCAACAGACGCTAGGAACGATCATTGACGCCAACCTCAAATTCAAAGCCGACAAGTGCGTATTTGGCGCTAATACTATCAAATTCCTGGGACACGAGATTTCCGAAACAGGTATCCAACAAGATCCGGAGAAACTAAAAGCCTTAATCCAACTCCCTGAGCCTACGGACGCGAAAGGAGAAAAAAGAGCGCTCGGAATGTTCTCCTACTATCGAAAGTTTGCCTCTGCTTTGCCATGCTAGCGGAGCCGTTAACGAACCTAACTAGGAAAGGTGTTGAATTTGTATGGGCGACGAAAGTCTTACCGTTCCATAATTAATGAACTCGGTAAAAACGCGACACTCATTTTAATCACCATGACCCGCTACAATACTGGGCCCCGAACCAGAACTGAAGCTGCTCAGGCCCAGTTCCACGCTCGCCTCGATACGGGCCACGTGCCCAATGTAAAAGCCCGACCTCCCCAGCGGCATAGTCCGGCCAAATTGTACGCACGGCAACGGCAATTGTACCCTTGCAAAGCTGGGCACGCTGCACAAAAAAATATACACAACAATTCACAATTATTAACCGTAAATACCGAAAGAAAAAAGAATATCCTAAATACACATATTTAGCTAATAATTATTGTTGATGATTGTTGTGCAGAGTGATCTGTCACTGCTCCTTGCACCGTAAACAGAGGTCTTCAACCTCTAGGGTCATCAGACCCCACAATCAAGGAAATCGAACCATCCCTGATTTATGTCGCCGAGGCTCACTTGATGCCCAGGCTCGCTTGATGACCAGGCTCGCCTAATTCCCGGGCTCACAGAAGTCTCCGACACTCAAGACTGATTCTGTCCTAGGAGATATAATACCAAGGAGATTTATCACCACGATAAACCTCATGAGCCCAGATGGTTTGACAACCATCACGAATCTTGGACTTAGCAACAGATGGACCAGATGTCCTCTCGGACACATGGTCCAGATGTGCGAGTGCACTTCAGGTCCAAACGCTTGAGTACCAAGAGGTCCAGATGCCCAAAGATCATCTGGTCACAGTGGCAATAACCATAAAACAAGGGAATAACTAGGAATTATGAGCCCGCACAATTTAATTACAATGGATTCGTTGGAACTAGGAATCGTCTATCTACGATCACTAGTGAATCATCTTGACAGATGGTTCGTGAGAATCAATACACATATGGTTTCACACCATATGGTGAACATCTGTTATGAGGCGAAGAATAGCCGCCTTGATGGCTTGTTGAAACCACGACATCCGAGTATGAATAGAGCTGCGATTTGAAGCAGCTCTGAGCTTTTCCAAGCAGACGTAGAACGAGTAACATCTAATAAAGTCTTAGTAGGTCCTGGGGGGGACATTCAAACATCCACCCTGTGTGCAGAACTTATTCAAGTCCATCCAATACAATATCATCTCTACACACCAACAATTCCTCACTTCCTCTCTCCAACATCAACAGGTTAATTTCAACCATTAATCTAACAATGATCGACTAAAAACCACTATGCCTTCTAAAAGCCTACGGAGAGGGATCCTCAGCGATTTACCTCTGGAAGAAAACTTAGAATACGTGGTAGAGAATATCGTAGATTTTGATCCTCGGATTGGAAAATACCTGGTGAAGCGGACAGACTACGAAGATCCAACCTGGGAGCCATTGAGCCACCTCCAACACTGCTGGCACTTGGTGAACAAGCTAAGAAGGAAGCTAAAATTGAAATCTGTCCGAAATTGGGATAAGCAACTGTGCGGCGCGATCAACACCATGAGCTCCCAGCTCAACCCAAAGAACTGGGTGCCAATAAAAGAACTGGCAAAAATTGCAACCAGACAAATCACTACCAGATTCCAAAGGGTCGATCTGGCTATACAAATCGGCTACCCGAGAGCTATCCCCGACCGCACGACCATTTTCGTGGTGAGCGAATTCAACCACGCAATCGGCATACTTTACCTTCACCCAAAAGGCACCACTTACGTGTCCGATAGCATGAATATAGGGGAAACCTTGAACCCAATTCAAAACGCAGTCAGGGGCAAGTTGGACGGTCACCGATTGATATTCGTGCGTTACGAATATCACGCAAAGAATGATTTTTGCGCCAGCAATTTGATTGCGGCACTGATGGAATCCATTCGCTGGTACAAATACGGGTCATTTTCGCGAAAATACGGCCGTCTCCCTCTGTACGCAAGAGAATTGAGAAAGAAAGAAGATGAGTTCAAGAGACGGAGACTTCAAGCTCCATCAGATGGCTCTCCTCAGAAGAGTTAACTGCCCGGAATGTGTAAAGTCTATCTGCAGAAAAGGGAGTAATCTGCATCAAAAATCCTGCACTAGAACTCGAAATGAGACAAGTCCTCACCGAAGAACAGGTTGAGAAAAGATCAGAGCCGTCGCTACTGCTGGGTTCGGGGTCCACTCTAAAACTATCGAGACCTCGACACGTTTAATGACCAGAAGATATTTGGCCAAACTTATCAATATAACATTTAAGTGAAATAATATCACAAATAGTGCTGGTGTGCTTGGGAATAAGCACAAGTGAGGGATAATTGGCACAGATAGGCACATGCTCTCAAACAGGGAGCACATGAAGCGCAAGTCCTGTGGAGAAGTCAAAGATAGCACACATTTCGGTTGAAAAGCACGAAATTCCCCTGAGAAGCCCAGAATTTTCATAACTCGCATGTTCAGTGCGAATGGCGAGAGCCTGAGGGCGGATATGCGGGCGGCAGAGTCAACCACGCCTACTCGAGTCAACCAGCGGTTAGACACACTGATGGATTCCTCCCGAAACTCATCTGCTTAATCCTGAAACAGCGGACGAGTCGGTTTCTCTGCAATGATGATTTGTCTAAGAGTGGGAGATGGAGGAAAAGTGTTTAATTTTCACAACACTAGAAGATTTTTATTATTACTTTCATTTGAATAGAATTCAATAACTCTGGTGTCTATACTCGGTTGGCTATGTTGCGGAGCTTATGCTGCCCGGTTTTGTCGTGAGAACGCAACAAGGCGATCAATATCCGCATTCTCAAACACCTCCGGTTCGTGTGTCGGGCAGTCTGGTGGTGATTCATCATCTTGCATGTCGAAACTGATGATCGAGTTGAAATTGCGTGACAGCTCGCTCGTTGACTCAACAGATTGAGCACAAATATCTGAGAGGAAGCTGGATGTCGATTGGGTCGATAAGATCGCCGGGTCATCCCATGTCAAGTCTACTATGTCAGAGACTTCATCAGGGATGGACTCTTGATCCATAAAATCGCAATCGAGAAAATTGGAGGGACGCCTGTTCATCCTTATCCTGGCTATATCTCGCATGGTTTCGATGGACAAATTTGTCTTTGGCAAGCTCTGTATGACTTTCAGTTTGAAGAAGGTGCGCTCTATATTCGCTGATGAAGATCTGAGGCTTGCTTGCCTCAAAGCAACAGTTTTCAGTGGACCATCCTCTTTTTTTTCCAACCGATAGATGAACACAGTCTCTTGCTGATCAGAATTCATGCGATAGCGGCCACGCTTTCGTAGATGGTAGTTGAATTCAGGAATCACAGCGGTCTCGATGATCACTGGAGATATTTTAGACTTCCTGGCTAGTTGGATTATTGCTCGGAGGGCAAGATCCACTGCATCTTCGGTCAAAAAACTCCTGTGGAATCAACGATCAAGCAAATAGGCTGCAAGATATAGAACCAGCTCTTCCCGTCCAAGTTTCTTCTGGCTGATGTAGGTCAAAAATGACTCGATGGTGGCCTGAATTATTTCGCAGGAACTAGTCTTATGGCCAAGTAAGAGTCTACCCAACTTGAGTATCGCAGAAAAACATTCTCCAATCTAGCCTCCACTCCGTTCAGCCTGACTTATGCAATCAGCTATAGGCCTGAAAACAAGTTGGATGTCTTTCAGCCGTCTCCAATTTGTCTCGTCTGAGAAGCTCACTATCTGCTCGACTCTTCCGCAGCGATTCATCTCATCTAATATAATCTCTTTCGCTTCTAACAATGCCTCGATCATATTAACACTCGAATACCAACGAGTCCGGCAGTAACTCTGTACTTTGCTTAAATTCTCGTGCCTCAATCTGGCAGTGATACCTGTATGTGCCTTAACAAAGGCCGTGATGGTGGAGGCCCAGTCGACCATGCTTTTCATCCTCATGGATATCCGGTATCCGAGTCGATTGAGTAGATGCGCCATGCATCTGTGTTGAATGGTGTAAGGATACTCGCTATCTGAACCTAGTATCTGACGAGCTGAGGCACAGGCTGAAGCCAGATCGCTCACAATTGCATTGATTCTATCTTTCGGTATGGATCTGAAGCTAGACTTAAGCTGCTCAACGATGGCAATAGATGTGTGGTCCACCAAAGAGACGTCAATGAGATTCTGTAGATGGACAAACTTCCTCGATGTTATCGAAATCCCTAAGAGCGATCTCTGATTCGAGTCCTTCCAGTGGTCGAATTCCACTGACAAGTAGAGATTTCGACCCACTGTGACGTTTGCTTGAAGTTCATCCTGGATTCTCTTTGATAAACGAGAAATATACGAGTCCGAGATTTGATGTCTCGAAGCTATATTCCATTGAGGACTATATTTCTTCATGAATTTTCTGGAGGAGGCACTTCCCACACTAGATAAAGAAAAATTATTGTCGACCATGACCCGGACCCACTTATTGTTCTCTCTGTTTTCACCAACTACGTCTTGAATTTCTAACGAGTCTAGATACGCTGAATCGACTTCTGATTTATCTTTTGCGTCCAACAGCCGCACGAAACGCGAAATTCCATTGGTTTTACACACCGTGTTACAGCCTTTGCAGGTGTTATGATATCAACCAACTGAAACGCTTCGACCAACCAATTGAAATCTCTTTCCCAGTATGTATGGTCTTAGCTTTGTAACTGTATAAATCACAGCTAGACCTTCCAGATCCGTTATGCCGTAATTTGCTTCCGAGTCGGATAGACGTCTACTACAGCACGT
>Ga0058701_10005094_pt1 | contig 10830 bp, 8 predicted proteins | sample AgamicOrMae_FD_97039 | JGI IMG/M metagenome (GOLD analysis project Ga0058701, IMG submission 97039) | Agave microbial communities from Guanajuato, Mexico - Or.Ma.e | ecosystem: Host-associated > Plants > Phyllosphere > Phylloplane/Leaf | place: Guanajuato, Mexico | collected 2012-06-04 | reverse complement strand
GCGCATTTAGAGAGCCTCGAGGCTCTCGAGAGCATTCTGTCCGACTCTTAATAAAGTCTTCCAGCGTTAAAATTCGCGCTCGCGTTCAAGGCGATCTGCCTCTTTAGCAACGCGGGAGGGAGAAACAGAAGTCAGTTCTTCCGTATTCCTTAGTTCTTGCTCTGATTCCATTATGATCAGCTATTAGAGAGAGATGCAAAATAAACAATTTACGCTTTACCGGTATCTTAAGCAGCTGAGAACTTAAATGATCAAGTAGTGACCATGAAGAGAACTATGTAGCAAAAAAGAACAAGAAAAACACGTAAGTTCATTTGTTATATTACTATTATATGTATACAGGTGTACAAATTGTACAGGAGGGCTTACACTACATTTTATGCACATTATTTTATGTACAATTTGGTATGCGACATTTGACAATTTTTAACAAGACCTGTTTTACTTACATGCAGGTACAGTAAGACCACAAAACTCGACCTAAGAATATTTAGTCAATTTTTAAGGCGGTGCATTACAAATTTTGGTTACAATATTCGGATTCTTTCGATGATCCCAACGTCTCTTTTTACTGATTGACGAAATTGCAAGAAACATCGTTCCAATAGCAACTGAGGCTTTGGGAAATGCGACAAACAAACCCAAAATATTTTTTTTTATATCCACCCCTAATAATAATAAATGGTTTCTCTCCCTCTTTTCTATGTTAGGTATGCAGGCAGTTTAACAATAATACGATTTTCTCTTTTACGTATACAAATTACAATAAATTAATTAACGCGGCAAAAACCATGGCATTGGAAATATTTATAAATATACACATTAATATGGTACTTTGTTTTCCGGCAGTATCGATATCAAAAAAGCGAAAACAGCCTTATCATTTCTATTTTTTTTAATACAGACTGCATTATGAATCTAAAAGCTATTTTTTAATTAGAAATCATAAAACCGTTAATTTTTCTCTTTTGCTACCGATAGTACTCATAATCAATTACCAGATATCGATCAACAAGTCCACGGCGCGTCTTCAAAACTATATTGCACATTTTGATGGTACCACTAATTGCATACGAAAGAAACAACACTTGTAAAAATCAGCAGCGTACAGTAAACATTCAGTAATATTTATAACACTTTTCGGGACTTACAACAACTTTTTCCAAATTTCGCAGTTGCTAAAAATGCACGCTACAGTGTATAAAGTCGCCAAGAGAGGCGTACGCTAAAAAAGCGATGAACAAGATTAAATAAATTATCATAAAAACTTGGTTTTGATACGGTAAATGACCATTTCTCTTCACTAATAACTAAATCACTGAATTTGTAACTCCCTTCCATTTTTCCAACGACTAGTAACCCTATTTTTACTCTTGCTCATCTCAGTTCTTCCAGAAAGCAGCGACTAACTTATCACAATAATTAACGTAAATGATAAAATCACTCCAGAAAAGAGCGCGCACGTAAATTTTCGACAATATTATTTAAAAAAAATAATGCAATGAAGGGAACTTAATGCAAGGTTAACGGGCTGTACAACAGTGATAAATGCCACGAATCTTCTACCGGTACGTATTGCGTCTCCGCAGCAGACTAGGAAGGGCTAGCAACAAAAGGTTACTTAGCATTTGTTACAGAAAGGAACAAAACTAAGAGTACACATACTGAAAAGCTCTAAGAAAACATCACCTCTCTTTGTGCCACGGTTAGAAATTTCTCGAATACTGGTCAAAATGTTTACCGATAAATTTTCTGGTAAAGGCACATTTTCCACCAAATTCCGCTTTTTCTTGCGACGTAATACGCACTGAATCCCCACAGGAAATCAATCTTCGCTTTGCAATTATTACGTATATTAGGGACTTAAACAATAAAACAATCAGATCCGTGAGAGCCCCAAATTAGGCTCCAATCTCGAGGTATTCAGACTGTCAGAAAAAAAGAAAATCGCAGGCAAATAATTGTCCTCCATGCGAGCACAATTTCTATGATAGAAATTCACTGGTAGCCTCGATTACGCATAGCTACAGTAACTTCGCACAACATACATAAAATCGACAATGTAAATACAATTGTTGCTTTATTAATCATTTCATGCTCAATAGTCTACGAAAAACACACAAACAAAAATCTAGATTTTTTGGGGGTTTTGCACGGTTAAAAAATTACCCTATAGCGTAATAGAGCTTGAATTAAAGTGGTATTTCAAATAAGAATGAGGTGGTATCAAAAACACTTCTGATAACAAGTAGTTACCCCCCAAAGGTCTCTCGAAAACCTCTAGCACTTTGATTACTGTATCAATCTCGATTTCCACCCAAAAATATTTTAACTGTTCCTTAAACCATTTCTTAAAATCTTTCTCTATGCCTACGAATTCCCACACGTCATCTAATAATCCTTTCCCCATTATAATTATCAGAAGACAGGGAACTTCAAACGCTCCTAATTGTTGAGGTACCGCAGTGCACGAACTGCAAATTAAGAAATCCGCGATCATGACATGGAAACGCTGTTTTTTCAAAAGACTTTTGTAAACGTGTCTTCAATACCTCCTCGTATACTTTTATCCGTGCTCCATCGGATGCGAAATCTTTGCTCTTAGAGCGGCCGATCACAATCCATCGATTCAAAACACTGGCGTGCAGTTATGGCGGGCTTGGGCGGCCCAAGATGACAAAAATTTGGGCTTTTTCGCGACAGGAAAAAATATAGGGGAGGGGGAAGTCCTATAGAGTCCGACGTATCAAAGATTCCGTATTGCGTCCGAGTACTTTTAAAGCGCTACTTGACAATCCGCCTTACATGCGAATTAAAGCGTTGATCCGAACGAAGGAAACTTACTACGTTTCAACTGAAATCTTTCGGAGCTACGCAGCCGCAAAGGAGCAATGCATATCAAAAGAAATTTTCAAAGATCTCGCTCTAATTCGTATTGAATAGGGGACTAAACTATTTCCAAGTTTACCAACTGCACGTGATAGGCAACCCGCCCACCAGCTCTCATTCCCTTTTCAAAGGGTGCAGCTACGCCTCTGATTCAAAGTCATTAAAGAAAATTCACAGAGAAGCCTGAAATTCGAACAATTGTTCCCGCGTTGAGGATAAAAACCAAATAAAATGACTTTAAGCTGAGGTGCCTGAATTTGCGGTTTGTGGTTTCGAACTCTATGCTGCATTCGTTTGGAGCTGGATCAACGCTTGGTCGTTAGCGAATTCACGCTTGAAAGTAAGCGTACCGTATTTTCTGAACAGCCCATGCGCTTGTTGGTGGTTCCCATCTTTCTTTAAGGGCGCATATGCTTTGGAAAAACTGAGTTAGCTCATTGGTTGCTGAATTTACGCCAGTTAGATGCAGAATTCACGCTCAAAAGTTTTGCAAGAGCTGATTTTACGCTTTTGAGATACCGTACTTTTAGAACCACGATATTTTCGTGTCGTCTTTCCATAACATTGGCTTTCAGTTTTGCTGAAAACCTGCAAAATGCTGAAGGAACGACGCCAGCAAAGGCGACGACTCGAAGCCAGGCGAATTCGGAGTCCTCAGGCGGCTAATCGTGACACGGACAAACGGTCGTTTCCCACGCAACAAACCACAATTTCGAACAGTCTATACTTGTAAGAAAAATCACAGTTTGAAAAATGTTTTCTAGAGTGACATCCGATGCTACAGGGGTTCCTGTCGGGGGACCCTGCTTGCCTGTCTATACTAAGTTCACATTCTAATGCGGAATCACAGTCTATAACGACCGTTCCTGGGAACGGCAAAATACAAAGAGGTACAACGGTGCGGAATTTACACAGAAAGCAGCCGCAACACCCAAAGAAATCTTCCCATAAGACGGTTTGGCCACATCTATAGAATTGAAGCAAACACAAAAATAATACAATAGCCTTTAGCAACGGACAAAACATCCCATAAAATCAATTTTGAAACTAAACCAAAATCTCCCACATAAATATTTTTAAAAATATTTCCTCATAGGATACAGGCTCGTATCGCGGTAAAATGATCAAACATCAACCGTACATAAAATCATGGAAGTGGCTACTCACCCGCCAGCGCAATGCGTGCTTGTCCGTGCAAACATTCACTTTCCTGGATCGCTATGCCGTCGCTTTGGCGTGGGACTCTTCAAGTCGAATGAATGAAGACTTTGCGTGCGGCACACAAATTTTCCCTTCTAAAGCGGGCGAATAGCCGCAGGTCAGTAATTCGCCCGCCACTTAGCGGGTGAATAGTCACGACCTAAAATCACTTTACCGACTTTTCAAATCGAATGGTTGAAGGTTCAAGCCTCGCGTGCGGTACACAAATTTTCCCTTCTTAAGCGGGCGAATAGCCACGATCTAAAATCATTTTACCGAGAAACGAGATTGTATTCGGATCGTAAGGAGTTACGGTGAAAGGTTTTTGTCACCTTCGTGATAACATAAATGTCCATAAGACGACCATATCTTACCACGAGACGATTTCGCAATTTAGACCATCATACGCTTCAACAGTCTCTTTTGGTAGAAACGTCTGACGCTTGACTGGTTTCACAGTAAGATATTCAGACCAAAGCATCTTGCAACGAGCTATTTTCCTGAGCTCTTATCTCAGCGAAAATGGCTCTTCCGAAGTGAGATCAATTTCGGAAGAGGTTCCCTCAAGTTCACCGTCGTGCCTTCGCGGTCGTAGAGAGTTCGGTTGGGCTACGCCGACCGGAGCGGTACAGCCATGCCAGTAAAGCTAAGTATTGCATCTCAGACAGCTCCCTATGTTACACTATGTACAAAAATAAATACATTGGGTCCCGCACATTTCGTGCACGAAATTCACTAGACGGCAACGTTGCGATCACAATCACTATTTGTTCACCTAAACACAGCGACGCACACGCAAATTAGTACGAAGAGGGTGGGGCAGCGCAACTGGATGCCACCGTTCAATCTAGACTGTTCTTGGGCATCCAAGCGGTTGCTGATGTCATCATCATTGTTCCTCGCCTCGCTCGTACTGACAGTTTCGTTCTGGTCATTCGAGGAACTGTCGTCGGGGTCCCCTGGCTTCTTCTTCCGGTGCGGCCTCCTCCGGTGGCTCCCTTGACTGCACGTCGCTTCCGGAGTCCACGGTTTCGTGATATTCGGGTAATACGCCTCCTCGCCGATCTCCTAAAAAAAACAAGCGCCTCTATTAACCAGAGAGACAAGACCTTACAACCTCTTCTTTCTCCCCTTAAAACCACAAGGCACTTTGCAATTCAATGGTATGCTTCATGTGTTCTATCCAGATGTAATCTTCCTTGACTTTGGGGATGTAAGATGCGACTGCGTAAGTTTATCCAGGTCTCGCGCCTGCTTATGACGGGTTGTACTTGTTTTTTTACAGTGAAGGCTAAGGTAGGTTATCGTGCAAAAAATGGCAAACATGTTTCATAAATGGGTCGTAACCAGGTCTAAAAAGCCGCAAAACAAAATTTGCAACAAAAAATTGAGAATAACCGCAAATTTTCTGAGGAACGTCAATTTGATTTGAGGCATCTTCTGGATGATTTTGGGTATCGTTTACATTTTTTTCTTTTTTTTTGCGGATGCGCAGAAAATCTATTGTTGTTAGTACGTTTTTGTGTGCGCAAAATAACCGCTCTTTTTAATAAAAAGAGCGGTTATTTATAAAATAAAAAGTTTTTATTTTCCGTTTTTTCCCCCTCGGATATGGCACACGTATGGGCCAAATAATATTCATAAATATACGTCATCCACATATTGGACTCATATGGTCGCATATATGGGAGGGCCCATAAAAGAGTATCATATATGCCCAATATACCGTATATGGATGACATATCATGAGAGAAGGGCCATCCTACTCTCATTCATATATGTATATCCATCCATGTACACGTATTTGGCCTAGACATAGTCCATATAAGTGTTGTATATTAAACTACATTGGACATAAAATAGCAATATATCTGGAACATGTATGTCGCCATGCATGGCACTTTTTCTACGGGATAAGATCATTGACACTTTAACTTCGCTTGGCGAACGGTTATACGTACAGGTAAAAATGCCGGCTTTTTTGCCCAGCACAGAGGCTTGAAGCTTCCTTTCCGGGTCGCTTCCTGGAAGGCTACGAAATTATTTTCCCAATCATAAGTTGTGAGTCTTGTCTCTAGAGTCATGTCCTTCAACTCGGGCGGAGACTTTATCTTCACCGGCGACGAGCCCCTGGAAAAAATCAATTAAAATTAACTTGGCGAAGGAACGAAAGAAACTCGCGACGCAGGGCCACAATCACTTCTACTCTCAAAACTGCCTTCTTATTCACTGAAAACTTTTCCAGTGTTTTGCTGTTGTTTTTGATTTCATTACTTCGAACAAACCTTGCTTCGAAGGTTGAAAAGCTTACTGTTAGATTTGAGACATTTTAATTGATTGGAATGAACACAGTAAAAATGAAAAACTTTTTTTAGGGGATTTTTACCTGTTCTGGGTGTGAAAATACAACGGGGTTTTACGCATTTTGGGAATTCTCCTAGGAAAACCTATGTTCAATCACGTGATTCAAAAGGTCTCGGCGAGAGCTTTCCATAACGTGGATGAACATAAGTTCATCTTGAAAAATTCAAAAAAATGCGTACTATCCCAGTTTTATTTTTGCACCCAAAACAGGTGAAACAGTCTCAAAAACCGTTTTTTTTTTATTTTTTTTTTCATTCTATGAACCGATGGTTTTCGAGGACCCTGACCCTTTATAAAGCAAGCACGTGTTTTTTTAAATACGGTACCCTTTTTGGGGTTTATGCCTCACTTGGGATACCAGTACTTAAACGGAATACTGAGAAAACTAAATACAAATGTATTTAGCACTTTTCATACCGAACACATTTAAGTTTTAGTCTATTTTTTTTAAGATCATCTTGCTCAGAGCAAGAGTAAATAAATTTCATAGTTTACGCTTGTCTACTAAAACAAATACGTCCTCGGCGCACTTCTCGGTAAGTCGAACCAAAGAGCTGATCCAAACCAGATCAGTTAGAATTCTCATCACTGACTTTGAGTCTGTACGTCCGTTCGCCTAATTAAGCGTCGAGACTTGAATGCTTGCAAGACTTATGTGATATTAGCTTTGATTCTAAAGACAGCGTGTTTCTCGATGCCTTCAAGAAACAAGATACTTACATCATGAGTTCCTGAATTCCTAATGAATGGAGCACCGTCGGGAGAGACGGCAGAGAATAACAAAGCGACAGATCTGTCCGTGGATAGTACAGCGCAAAGACGAGACACATTTCCTCCCTCGCTGTTAGACCTCCCAAAGTGATAGTTGAACGTCCAATACTATTATAAGTGCATTCCGCTATAAGGTGATCACCCTGAAAAAGTAAAACGAAACCATTATTTTCTTTCACGTGCATTAACCCATAACAGCCAAAAGTATTTGGAGTGAAATTTAGCTTTAGAGAAATTGGAAGGATTTTTTCCATTGAAATACGAAATTTTAAGCTTTGAAAACTGCCTAAATGATTAAATTCCAGGTTTCCAGAGAGGTGATATTTTTTATTGTGACAATACTGAGCTGAAAAGATCCTCTAAAATATTTTTTTTCTGTTTCCGAACGACATCGCTGAGCGGTAGTGGGTTAAATTGTAGAAAGATTGCATCTCAACCTCCAGTTTTAAATTTTTCGTCGCCAAGCCGAGCAAAGAGACAGCGGAGCGAGGCATAAACTAACCTAACCTAAAGGTCACCACGTTTCACAAATCTGACTAAGGTTCAATACCTTGTGCTTCTCTTCTCGGCTTCGCGACAGCCAAGAGAGGTCCAAGGTACTATCATAGACAGGAAAAACGTCCCCCCCACTGCAACCACCTGGACATCGGTGCGTTGCGGGGGGGGGGGGTTCTTTCTATGATAGTAGTATCGGTCCAAAAGGCATTTTTATGAACTAGGTATTGTCCGGCTCAGGTCGCGCAGGAAGGCTCCGCCTTATAGGAAATACGTTGGCCGCTACCTTGTTGCACGACCAGAACCGGACAATACCACTTGGGCTGTTAGCACTTAACCTAAGCGGCATGAGACTTGGTAACCGTTAGGTTAAATGTATTTTATCTCGCTTTACTGTGAATTCGCTTGGGTTAGCACCAAAAGGTAGACCATCACAGAAAGAAAATGCGAAGTTTGTAGAAGACAAAAATTTTAAATTACAATGAATCATTGACGAACGTTGATTTACAACGAGACTCACCGGATAAACTTTTGCTGGTTTATCGAGGCGCCGGTATTCCTGATAATTGAAGTCGTAGTTGTTGTCCACAGTAATTGGGGACAGTTCTTCTTCTCCTCGAATGTGCCGCAGGCGGACTTTCCTTCCTGTAGCAAAAAAAGAGGTCTTTTAATCAGGAAATCCGATTTGCGCACTTGTCCGACCGTTTCACATTGTGAACTTCGTTTTCGGCCGACTTTATTGGCTCATAGTCGTCGAGTAAAGACGACGTATTACGAAATCCGACAGATATTAAACCAAATAAAATTTAACGAATGATCAGAGGTTAAATTCGTAATTTTTGTGTACCGCATTTTCTCGTGTATCAAGGGTGTATTTTTTCCAGGATTGAGGGCAAGTACAAAAACCTCCTGATACGGCTTACACATGGGTACCTGAGTGCTTGTACACCCAAAACAAGGCAGTATTTTTTTAGAATCGGCCTTCTACGAAACGGCGCCGCTGTTTACACGAGGGCGGTATCTTGAGAGGGAAAATTACGGCCATTGGGACCAAGGGACACGTGTGGCTTGAATTGGGTAAAGTATCTAATCTGGCCAAAGTCAAGGCCAGACGATTTAGGCCAACCGATTTGTGTCTAGAGAATACTCTCAGGTTTAATGCTCTAAATAATTAGTAATTCACTTTTGCTTTCAATTATTAAAAAATGGTTTTCTGGGGGCAAAAGATTTTCTTTTAAATCAAAAGATGAGATCTTATCAACGCTTAAAATACACGTATTATTAAGAGCTTGAAGACGCTCCAAATATTTGCAGTGAGTTGAAAAAAGCCTGTGGGGATAAAATGGGTCTTAAGATCCGTAACAAGGGCAAATTTTTGTAAAAGAATCGTAATTTTTCAAAAAGACATCCTTATTTAGAGACTTCTTAATTTATTTTGAAGATATCCACATTCTGAAATGGGTTTAGAAATCGTCCTTCTCCAAAAAAAGGATGTCCTTTAAAAAAAAAAGATGATTGTCATTTTTGATATAGAAAATCCACAATCTGAAAAGTGTATTTTCAACCAATCAAAGTGAGGATATCCACATTCTGAAAAGAGGATCGTCAACGTCAATCATCCTAAATAAGGAAATTCACATTCTGAAAAGGGGATCGTTAACCATCTTAAATAAGGATATCCACATTCTGAAAAGGGAATCGTCAATCATTCTAAATGAGGATATCCACATTCTGAAAAGGGGAACGTAACAGGGGAAACGTCAATCATCTAAAAGAGGATATCCACAATCTGAAAAGGGGAAATTCAATCTTGAATGAGGATATCCACCTTCGGAAGATTGCATCGCCATTTACCAAAAAGATCGTCAATGCCAAGCACCGAGCAGCAAGCAGTAGCGTACCTATGAGATGGGTATGCAGTATAGTGGCGAACACATTGATTCCAGTCTTGGGTAGGGCTTGCTTGGTGCAGTTGGAGATGCAGTGCCCCTCGGATACGACGGCCGCTCTGCCCGGCGGGATGATATGCCTCCAGTTGGGGTCCAGACCCACGGAGAGGACGCCGGCGTCGTGGGGCCGCAGCGACGGCGTGTAGAACAGGCGCAGCCCCGAGCTGTCCGTCACCGGCGGCTCCGACAGCGGCTTGCTGTAGTGCGTCTCCATCATAAAGTAGCGGGGACCCGTCTCGGGGTCCAGCGGGTAGCCCGCCTCGGGAGGGAAACTAAAACCCTGTCAAACAGACGTTCAAAGTCTTACGTTACGCACAGGCGCCATCAAAATGCTTCAACATTTTTGTTTTGTTCCAAAATCAAACGTTTTTGTTTTGAAAATTTATTAAAATTTTTGTACTTTTCTTCTCTATGTTCTGCTAGGTTAACAGGCAGAAAGCTCGGGCACCTTGTTAAACCTTAGCCCCTGTGTATACATAAAGCACAAGCTCCGTGGGGAGTTTTTGAAACATGTAAAATAAAAGGATTTTTGACTTCACTGTCTTGGATGCACATATGAAATGGCTATCACACAAATTTTGGCGGGTCTTCATGATAACCTTGATTTCGCGATTTTGTCAAATTTAACCTTGATTAACTCAAGAACTATTCGAGATAACCTTGCATATTGGGTATGTTTTGGATCGCTCTCGAGCTGAGCAATCCAAAAATGGGGTTGATCACTAGGTCATCTTTCCTGGTTCAAAAGTTAACCGTGATTAAAAATGACGGGGTCGCAAAATCCAGCATGTCGTACCTCTGAGCCAATCGCCCACGTCGCGACGACATTATGGCAGTCTTCTAATTCAGGAGGCATCGACGGCTGGTAACAGACATAACCTCTCTCCGCTGCGTGCCGCTCGAAAGCTTCGGGATTCCCCTGACACTCGTACAAAATGACGTGGTGCAAATAACCACGGTTTCCCGATTGTTGAATCGGCTCATACTGAAACAGACAACAGCCATATAAAAATACGAAAGCGTTTTAAAAGCAAATAATTTCTCGAATTAGATACTTACTCGAACTAAATGATGTCTACGTTTAATCATTGGTAACTTGAAGATTTTGCACCAGTACAGTGTGTCCTCGTTGTTCCCGATCACGACCTGGAACAAAAAAGGC
>Ga0058701_10005093_pt1 | contig 10831 bp, 5 predicted proteins | sample AgamicOrMae_FD_97039 | JGI IMG/M metagenome (GOLD analysis project Ga0058701, IMG submission 97039) | Agave microbial communities from Guanajuato, Mexico - Or.Ma.e | ecosystem: Host-associated > Plants > Phyllosphere > Phylloplane/Leaf | place: Guanajuato, Mexico | collected 2012-06-04 | reverse complement strand
GTGCATTGCAGTCTTCTTTGAATTAACATGGGCGTGCAAGTAGAGCTGACCATATTTTTATGTATTAACACACGTCTTAGGGTAATGTCTCGGCTTGAATACTCACAGAATGAAAAGGACGTCATACGTATATGATGAGCGATGTTGAACCTTGAAAAAGATGCTCTGAATAACTTCAGCAAGCGCAATTGGCCATTCAAGCCTCGTCATTTACATAGGAAGGTGGCAATATATCTGTCAATGGAAATTTCTGAATGAATCGTCATCTGACGTTGTAGACGCCGAACATGTCTTACGTAGATCGGCAGCTCATTATTTCCGGTTTCATTCAGAAATTTTCATTTACGGCGAGAGAAAACGTGTCCAAAAATTTATATCATTGACAGTTTTTATATGGTCAATAAATTGGGCTAATTCGCGCTTTCGAAGTGAAGTAAAATACTAGGGAAGCGCAACTAGTACTGAAGTAAAAACCGCAATCAAAAAGAAAAAAAAGTGTGTCGTTTTAAGTGTGTGAATGATTGCAGTTCGAAAGATTTAATAAGGTTAGTAATCGAATGAATTTGTGCTTGCAGGACTGTCTGTACCATCACCCGGTCCATAAGATATCATTCATCGCCCAGGATATGACGGATTCAAGAGCTTTTGGTTACATTTTTGGCTCACCGGATAGTGGTCATAGATTTTTTGGAATCAAAACTGATAAAGCCGCCAGTCAGGTTAGTTGAAAGTAATATCGGTACAAGGTACCAGCAGTTCCGATTTCTCCCTCTCAATTTTTTTAAAGCTCTTTACCTCGAAAACGGAAAGAAATACGACAAAAATGCTTTCCATTTAGTCTCTAAGCAAAAAAAAATATCTATCGAATTTGTTTTGTGCTCTTTTCATGTTTCTCTTTCATTTCCCAACTTACGGTATGGAGGTTCGGAAAAAAATGGGAAGGGGTAATACCTTTGCAACTGATAGTCCGAGCGAGTAACTAGCGCCCGAGGATTTTCTGAGATGACTATGTAGCCCTCTCGACATATGTGTCATGCATGATGCCTCATGCAAGTTGAATTCCAGGGTGTTCAGCTCTTAGTGGGCAACACACGTGGCATTCGTGTCGAGCGGGTTGCATCAGCACTTCAGAAAATCCTCAGGGGGCTAAAAACTCGCTCGATACATTCCGTAACATGTTGGAAGTATCAAGATACTTGTCGTATGTGGCGTTCATTTGGATTATTCATACGATGATAAATGAGGATATAAGTGAATGTTTGTGTACAGGTTGTCGGCGCGATGCGCGATTTGTTCCAAGCCGTGTTCGAGCTGCGGAAGAAAGAGGGGGACACGCGCCACAATATGCCTCCCTTCGGGGGGACAGCTTTCCTCATGGGGACAGGCTCCTATGTTGAGGGCATTGCCCGCCAGATCAAGGTAAACGATTTGGATTGGCAGTACGACAGGCCCCCAAGCCAGGAGGTAACCTACATTCCCCCTGCGCAGAGCGACGCGCTGGATCACAAGATGACCCCCAAAGACGGCCCCTCTTCGTCCGTCCGCGAGAACGGCGTCGGCGCCGGCGGTTCTGCGTCGGCCACCGCCCGCCAGGACGCCATCGCGGACCTCCTCGACCTGGAGTTCGAGACGAACAACCTTCACTCCCCCTCAGCGTCCAAGGAGGACCTGTTCGGGAGCGATCCGTTTGGGGATTCGTTCACCAAGGCTCCCGCCAAGGCGTCGGCGGTGGTGTCGCTACCGCCCCCGCCGTCGGCCGATGGCACGGGGACGCATCGGCGCCGAGCGGCGGCCGGCGCTTCATCGGCGAGCGCCGCTGGCGCTGCGGTCTCCGTGCCGACGTCCGCGTCGGCCGAGGTCCCCGCCGCGGTGTCGAAAGAGGAGAAGCACTGGTTCGACCAAGAGACTGAAGCGCTGTTCGACGAATCGGAGCTGGTGACGCCCCCGCTGTCTGGCCACAGTGGGGGAGTGCCGGCAGTTAGGTTGGAACAGGTGAGTGATCTGCTGTTCGTACATAAGTTTATTATCCGGGAGCGAAAAAATTGGTGGGTTTAGAGGTCTGGGGATAGAGTGAAGTAGAATCGGTGATGAATGTATCGCTGTATTTGTCAGAATGGGCTAAGAGTTTTTACGTTGTTGCTTTTTCCCTCAGGAATCGATGGGTTTGAGTTTGGAGCAGAGCAACCTGGATCAGTTTGACGTGTTCACGGAGCTGGATCCCTTGGGAACAGGACGAAGCAAACCGTACATCCACAAGAAGGACTTTTTCCAAGATCTGAAGAACCCCCCAAAGAAAGTGCTCAAGGACCTGGTAGGCGAGAACCAGCCCGCGGACTCGACGCTATTCCAAGCGTCGTTCGAACCAGGTAGCAAGTTGCCACTTAATGGGACTGAGTCCGGCAGCGCGGGGAACGCTTCGGGTGAAACTGTGTTGTCTGCTTTGGAATCCCTGCCCGCTAACAACACTTTCCCCACATTTTCAGATCCCTTTTCCGAAGACCCCTTCGACAAGACGGACCCCTTCTCCGAGAGCCATTTCGGCCCGAGTGTGAATTTTAGCCCCAACACTGTGATGCAAGACCCCTTCGAGTCGTCCGGTTTCGCAGATTTTTCGTCCTTCGGTACGTCGCCCGGGAAAAGTTCTCCGCAGCCCCCGCGCGAACGTGAACGTGAACGCGAAATCCCCGCGAAAGCCCCTTCCCCTGCCCCGGCGTCAGCGTCGGTGTCCACGAGTGCGCCCATCCTCGACCCGAGTCTCCACGGCCCTTTGCGCGTCACCCTCCCCCCTGAGAAAGCGAGCCCTGCGCCGACCGTGTCGACGAGCAGCTTGTCTTCCAGCCCGCGGCAGCGCTCGCGAATCAAGCACCAGCTGCACAAGCAGTCGTCCATGGGCCTCGTCAAGCTAAGCAGCCCCAAGTCCAGTCAGCGCGGCTCTCGAGTTTCCAAACAGATGACTGTGGACGGTTTCACCCCGCTTGGTTCTAGTCCTACTCCTCTGGAAGACCTCTCATCGCTGCGGCCTTCCGCGTCTCCCTCGCCGCCAGTGTCGACCAGCGAAGCCGATCCATTGGCGTCGTCCCGGTTATCAGCCTCCAGCGCCGAGCTAGCCGACATAGCGCCGGAGCCGCCCCCCAGACCAGCGCCCAACGCCATATCCATCAAACCCCCTCCGCTGCCACCCAAGAAGCAGCACACGACGACCATCTACAAGCCGCCGCCCCGGCCGCCTTACCAGGACGACCACCCGCACTACGACCACATCGAAAACTACGAATCGTCGTCTTCCCCCACGCCCCATGAAGACAAAGCGCCGCCCATCCCCGTTCCCATGCGGCGCCCCAGGTACGACGAAGCACCCCAGCGCCCGAGACGACCGATGGCTTCGGACGGCTCCATCGACGACGGCTACCTCTCTCCCTCGCCTCTGCTTCCTCCCCCGCTGAGGCGAACAACCGTGTCCACTAGCGCTCCTCCGGTGTCCATGGGTCCGACGCTCCCGACCACCGAGGCCCCGCCCCTCCCCACCAAAACCTCGTTGGACATCACCCTCAGTCAACTGAGCAAGACGGGCTTTTCCGATCTCGCGGCGACACTCGGCATGTCTCCTAGTCAGCTGTCCAGAATGACTCTGCAAGAACTGACGAAATGTTTAGAAAATGTGAGTATGAAAGAAAGTGACGTGGTGAACGCATCCTCGTCGGAGGTGTTCCCATCTAAGGACTCTGAGCGGTCCTCCTATAAGACGTTGAACGAATCGCTCGACCAGGAACCGTCCTTCACGGCTGAGTTTGAGGATAACTTTGACGCGTCTAGTATCAATTTACACAAGCAGAGCAGTGAACCAGCTCATGAGTCGCTGTTCGACAAATACGCTGTATTCCGGGAGTTATTAGAACAAGATAATTATGAAAACGGGCCCTGTGGAAGGAAGTCGCCTTGTCGAAGCCCGACTGCGAAAGATTCGACGAAAGAGGAGGAAGCGCCACAGACGTCGGTGGGTGGAATCGCTGCCCCTCCGGTGAGTGCGCCTGCGCCGGTGAGCCAACAAGATCCGTCCGTCGATAGGTACGCTGCGCTGCGAGAAATCTCGCTTTGCGACGAAGCAAGTAGCAATAAAGATGACGATGAAGGAGACGACGATGCGGACGGAGAAGATGGCGAAGGAGAGAGAGAGAATGACATGGATGGGTACGTTCAGGCTGAGAACGAACCGAGCGACAAAGAAGACAGTCTGACGGAAGTTCCGAGAAACGACGAAGACCAGGATCTCTTGACGCTTTCCGCCCAGCACAGTGAGAGTACCGAATCGCCTACCAACGATACCACCACGGTCAAAGACACGCTCTCCATCATGGAGACGACCATCATGGAAGAAGAGGCCTGCGCAGGGGATGAGGCCACGGAAGCGGTGTCCGCGGTGCACGAACTAAGAGATATCACCATTGCGCCGATAACGGAGCGGCCCCTCGAGGAGGAAGGGCTGGACCAAGGCTCGTCCAACCTCGTTCCATCGTCGCCCGCAGATGCCCGCTCGATCGCCGATTCGGGATCGAGGCTGAGCGAAGATGCGGAACCGCCGCTCAAGGAAGGCGTTTCGCCCGTGGAAGTGTGGGCCAAGTTTGACGCCAGCCGTTTCGATAAACCGGCGAGTGACGAGGCCGCGTCGCCCTGGTCATCGGACGGAAAGGAATACAGCAGAGGGGCTCCAGCCAGCTGGAAGGACGACTCGGATAGAGAGCAAGTCCGGGGCAGAAGGCGCAGGACAAACCGCGGACCGGCCTGGAGGGAGGATGAGGAATCGGAGGAGGGGCCCTGGGAGGAGAACGGCTGGAGCGATCGAGAGTCCTTGTACGACGACGGGCCAGCGTGGTATCCTGAACAAAGGAGGAGTCGCAGGAGAAAGATCTCCCCCTGGAGAAGGACCAAACCCAGCCGGGAGCCTTCGCCGTGGGACAGTGCCGAACTGGACCCCGAGGACAAGTGGGACGCCAAGAGGTGGGCCAAACCAGCGGACGATGACGACGGCATGCGCGCCTGGAAGACGCGCCCCAAAAACCGGGGATCGTCCTGGGAAGAAGAGAGGAGGAGAGTCGGCTCGTGGGAAGATGTGACTCCGGAGTACGAGGACGTGAGGAAGCGGAGGCCGTCGCCGTGGAGCGGGGAAGATCGGAGGAGCAGCAGGGAATCCATGACGTGGGGCGACGAAGAGAGGTACCAGCGGAGACGCTATCCTGGGGAAGGGGAACGAGAGCGGCACAGAGGGGACCGGCGCTGGCGTACGGAAAGAGATGAGGAGTACCGAAGACGCCGCGATCCTGATCGGGACCGCGCCCGGGATAGAGAGCGGGACCGCTACGCTTGGCCAAGGAAGACGGCCTCAGGCGACTACTGCCGGCCTCACCGTCATTACAGGGACCGGGACCACTCTCACGACTCCCCGTGGGACGACGAGTACAGCGAGCAGGGCGAGGATTCGCCGCACTTCCAGAGCGGCGGAAGCGGCCGGAAGTGGAGGTGGTCCAGGCCGGGCAGCGGGAGCTCGCAAGCGGAAGGACGCCGATCCCACGAGTCTTACGGCGGCGCGGACGAGTATGAGCATGCCGGTCGGAGGTATCGGGAGCGGCCGAACAGCGGATCCGTCGAGAGGCGCTCTCGCAGTCGAGACGATGCTTTCAACTCCGACAACGAACACGATTACTGGCCCGAACACGCCCGAAGTCGCACGGAAAGAGAAACCCGGTACGAACAACGTTCACAAACCCTGCAGTCGTGGCGGTCCAACCGGTACAGAAAGACGCATCGATCGCCTTTCGAAGACGACTTCACAGGGGAACCCAAAAGCCAGGAGAGCAGTCTGGAACTCGCGGACGGCTCAAAGCGATCTCCTCTCTCCTCCACGCCCGGGACGGCAGTCACGACGTCAACCCACAATGCTAAGGTATTCCGCACAGCCAAGAAAGACAGTCTGTCGGAATCGGAGGAAGCGCGCTCAGGGCGAGGGAGGTCGTCGTGCGGCTCCAGCCATCGCCAGTCCCCATTCGAAGACGACTTCACCACGTCCGAAGTGTGCAACAGCGGCCGGTTGATGAGTGCGTCGAGTGACGTGAGTGATCAGGGGCGCTCCGGCGCGGACGAACGGGGCCTCGGGCCGTGCACGAGCAGTCTAGCTCAGGTTCCCCGGAGTGCCGACAGCGGCGTCTTCGGGAGCAACAGCTCGATGGAGCATCGGAACGGGCGCTCCATCGACGACGTGTTCCTGCCGGCGGACGCGCCGGCCTGTGCGCCCGCACCAGCCCCCGCCACGGCGCCCGCCGACGCCGTGGCCGTCGCGGGTGCGAGCGGGGGCGCGCCGCTCAAAAGCGAAACGCGCCGATCGGTACGGCTGAGCGGCGACGACAAAAACCTGGCGGGGATGAAGGCGCGACTGTCGAGTCTCCGGCGGGCGGACTCGTCGTCCAGCCTTCGGAAGTCCGACTCAATCAACATTTTCGCCCGGAGCAGCGATCCGTTTGACGACGACGACTTCTTCAATGGGGACTCGAGCGCGGCGCAGGCCAAGGCCAAGGCCGAGCCGCGCGCCACCTCGGCCTCGACCACGGCCTCGACCATGGCCTCTGGGGACCACATGAAATGGACGGACGCCTTCGATTCCTTTAACTTCCAAGATGAACAGTGAGGTACGCTGCCTGGCGTTTTGTTTCCAGTCGCTCGCAAAAAAAAAGGAAGCACGCTCGGATACTACATTCCGAAAACGAAACCCCTTTTAGAGGTTTGTTCGTTCGAAGCGGCTGGTCGTATGCATGATCCGTTGTCCCCGTAGAAACAATTATTGCCTCTTTACGTTTGCGCGGAACGCCCCAAATCCCTGCCTTAAGTTACCGTTTAGTCTCATTAAAAACGTTTTTTTTTTAGGATGTTTTGAATTCGGCACGTCTATTGCTGGCAATGACAGAAGATGGGATTCGTTTTAGTGACTCGGAGGGCTGTTGGCAACGCCGTCAGAATGAGGGTTGCATGCCAGATCGGGCCCGTTTTGATAGTAGGCCACACAATGAGCCTGCAATCAGGCCCCGGGCTACACTTCTTTAAATGAATTACGAATGCAGTTAGCTCAATAGCATATTAGAAGTCATGCTCTTTTTAGCATTCACTGTACCGTTGGAGGTGCCCTTTATGAATTCGAATGTTTATACAGTTGTATATAGTGTACATTTTGCACTTCCCTTTTCCGGCATGAGCTTTCCGGCAATGCCCTTGTACACAACATAGAGCGTTTTTGACGCGTACAAGAATGCGTACGCATGAATAGAAAACGTAATGTGCAGGCTGTCTCATCTTTTTAAAGATTTTGTAAATAGAAATCAATTATTTATAGATGAAACGAACCGCGAAAGTCTGACCAAAAGTCGATGTCCGATGAAATTGTAACTATTTCTTCGGTTTGCTTCACTTACCCTGACATTCGTAATGCGGTGTGATTAGTTTGAGCGTTTTTTTCCAACTCGACTCAACTTATGTGATAATGCACTCACTCTCGCTCGAAACTCATCAGAAAGACTTGAATTTTAAACGGACTGAAATCAAAGGCGGTCTTTTCCCTTCAAACGGTTACCTCGCCAAAATGCAAAGAATCTGTGACTAGTTTTTTTTTAATTTTTATGACAGGTGGCCTTGCTGAACCTGCTCACGGGGAATGAACTTATTAAGATCGGGCCTCTTATCGTGTTTTCATTTTTCGGTGCTTATGTTGGTACTGCAGGGTAATGTATAGTCGAGGGCATAATGGCGTACAGGTGATATTTTGCTCTTTCGAATTTCGGTTGGCAACATTATTGAAACGCAGGAGCATCTCACTATCCAAATACGTTCGTGGTACCCACATCAGTTGGAAAAAAAAATAAAATTACTTGTCAGCCATTTATGTCTCCGACTGTATTTTACCAACATTGCATTGGTGTTACCAACCCAAATTTTTGACTCCGCGCCGAGACTTTTCTACTACTTTTCTAGATTTATCTCCTGATCGCTGTGGAGGTGTTTTGGACCGATAGCAGAATCTTGACAAAAAATTTCATTCTTAATCGAATTATAACGAAAACTTGCCGTTCATAGTCTGATTTTAAAATGCTGGCCATTTTGTGCAAAGTGCAGCTCAACGGTTGCTATCATTAACTAAATATTTTTGACTTTCTTTTTATTTTTATTTTATTTTGAATGTATTGTTTTGCATGCTGCTATTTTTGGCACCAAGGATCGAGTTTGGCCATGAATTTCTTTATTAAGCTCTGAGCTACAGAAGAAATGAAAGTAGCTGTTATTCAGGTAATTCGCACGAAATATTACGCAATCGTGTCGTGTGTTCTGGGCAACGTGTCAATGAGTTGCTAAATTTGAGTGATATCAGATCTGATTTATTCGACGCTTATGCTTGCACTTTTTTTGTATCAAGACTTTTAATTATTTTGTTGTTGTTTTTTTTTCGTTTATTGCTAGTTCGACTGACAACGAATAATACCTTTCTCTGGTAACTTGTTGTTGAATCAAATTCGTATTCGCAAATCACTGATCTTATCTGATAATTGATGAGTTTTTATTTTTTTTTACAAAATTTTGTACGACATTGTGGATACATTTGATGCAGCTGCCTGTAGCATCACCTGGTCTTTGTTTACCAATCCTATTTTATTCTCACTTTTTTACGTTAATTTTTGCTTAAGAATACAGCTACATAGTGCTATGATGACGCCTTTTGATGCTTGTATGAATACGTTTCGTACGAAGTTATTATTGCCCAAATAAGTTATTGACATGCATTGTCGGCCCCGCCACTCGCTATATGTGCCATACATGTACTCTACCTATGTACACATCCATGCCTTGCAGTTAAGTTCAGTGACGTATGCAAGTTTCTCATTTTGAATCCAAATTTATACGCTCGCTTTTTTATCTGTTGAATTTGTTTTGTGATAAAGCAGCGGCTCGGCTTTCTAAAAAGAAGAAAAAAACTTTTGATCTTCACTGTACGTATGCCAAAGTACTCATCATTAATAAAATGTGATTTCTCCAGATACGATTTATTTTGTTTTCTTTTCTCTATGCTGGCCTGGTCTCCCTGCATGAAGATTTATGCATTCGTGTGCTTTTTCTGTATTGTTTTTGCCTTTTGGATTAAATGTTCGACTAAACATTATTTGTGGGTTTTCATGGTAATTTACGGAAATGTCAAAACAACGGAACGGAACGGAATTTAAAGCTGAGATTTATGTATTTTTTCCCGAACGGATTGTCGATATTTTTGTGTAGTCTATAAAGGCCTTGGCTGTTACAACAAAATTAAAGACGTTTAATAGCTACCACCGTTACAATAAGGCATTACCACAAATGCTTGTGCCTTGAATTTTCCATGAATTCGACGATAAAGCATAAAGATTGCTAGAAAAACAAGTCTATCTTACACAATTTTGACATTTTTATAACCAATGAACTTGGTCGAAAAGACATACGTGGAAAGGTAAGTTAATAAAAACCCCTGTTCAAAAAATGCATTGAGCTGTTATAATTATTTTCTCCAACAGAGGTGCATTGATTTCATATCTGCATTTAGCGTTGTTATTAATCCTACCAGCCACTGTAGAAAAAAAATATTTTAATATATTCATCGTCTTCAGACATTAGTACGGGAACTGGCCACGCGAACTGAATTATGCTATTCATGCGTTCAATTCTTAAGTGAAACTATGGACGTTATCTTTGAGTATACTCCTCTCTGCACGTTTGTTTCATGCTTTCGTCAATAAGTTGAACATTTTCAATATTCTGTAATTCTTCCCCAATTAATTGTAGTTATACACGTTAAATTTTTCATAGTCCCGCTCGTCCGTTCAGAAGGAGATTCAAATTAGCTTTTTTGTTTTGTTATTGTTGAGCCTCAATGTGGAGTAATTTTGAATCTTTATCGTTCTTCTTGTTCAACAGGTTATGAGCCTTCCTGGGCGGAGCGTTTCACGTGAAGACTGGATTGGGGTTCAGCTAGCTTATGCCTTCAGTCCGTCCTCCAGAGTCTGGAGTCCAAACCTACCGGCACTCTGCGCTTCTCGGTCTCTAGTCGGAACCATAAATGAAAATATACGAAACACTTGTCATAGCAACTAACCTTTTTTTTTCTTGGAGTTTTAATTTTATTCCCTGTTGCGCACCATTCCACTGCTATTTGTAAAATGAGGTGGAGGTATTTCTTAATGTAATATCGTTGCTAAGAAATCCAGAAGCATATAAAACTTTGGGTGGAGAGGGAGTTGCAAACGTTGAACTGAATTACCTTAGATCCACGTTGTAAAGATCCTCAAGTGCAAGATGAGCAAACGCCGTATGGCTCTGTGATTGGTCGTTAATTTACAATGTTTTCATGCGAGGAAAAATAATACATTATCCTTAGAGAAACATAAATTATGCTTGGGGCATTGGAGCATAATGTCACAGAACTTTGTAAAAAGACGGTTTACGACAAGAAAAACGTACTTCAGTGGGTATATGCGATTTTTGATTGAGCATGTCGAAGCATAATTCCATGCTTCAAGCAGCATGCAAGGTTTCATCGGGCATGGGACTTTTTTTAAATACATTTAGGACAATTTTAGCGCAAAATTGCCCAGAAGTTGGTAGTTTTGAGTCTTGCTCGGCACGCTAAGCCACAGAGCAGCGGCGCTGACCATAGATAAAGTGTCCGGCACACCAGTTTGGAGCGATTCGTCAAAGTTCCTACTTTTTTTACCAAATGATTTTGGATTATTTGATTTTTGTTGTGAATATCCAGTAATGTTAACTACTTGGT
>Ga0058701_10005092_pt1 | contig 10831 bp, 13 predicted proteins | sample AgamicOrMae_FD_97039 | JGI IMG/M metagenome (GOLD analysis project Ga0058701, IMG submission 97039) | Agave microbial communities from Guanajuato, Mexico - Or.Ma.e | ecosystem: Host-associated > Plants > Phyllosphere > Phylloplane/Leaf | place: Guanajuato, Mexico | collected 2012-06-04 | reverse complement strand
TTATTGTATTGAGTTTATGCAAGGATGCATTTCCTTATAATACGCTGCTTCTTTGCCCTGAAAATCTTTCAAAGCTTAAAATAATGTGCTGGAAAAAACATAACTCATTTTTTTAGACAAAAATATAAACATACTTTTTTACGGTCAGTTCTATTCGCACGCCTATGTTAATACAAGGGAGACTTGAACACACGGAAATCAACCCTATGCATTTTAAATGGGAGGTTACTTGAATGCACGGAACCAACCTAATACTAATGGGGCAACGTGTGAATAGTCACTTCGTCTTTTTTTTTAATATTCTTTCGGTGTTATCTTTTATCGTCCTTTTTTTAAGGCAGTTCGATTCGCGCTCGGTTTAAAACAAAACTGACTGTACTAAAGAATATTTATACATAAAAAAAATAAAAAATAAAACAAAAACTCAAAAATATAAATTAACAAAAGTAAAATCTGAATGAAAAACAAAAATCAAACATGAAAATGAAAAATTAAAATTTAAAAAACAAATTTTAAGTAAATAACTAACATTGGGCCAAAAATATTTCTTAATCAAGTTTTCGGCTAGTTAATAACGTAGAAAATGCTTGAATACTATTACTAGCGATGAGTTTGGGTATAATGGACGGAAGTCGCAGTACAAAGAATCGTGTGACTCAAGAAGAACCAGTAACTGTTATCTGTCCGCTGATTTTGACTCATCCAAAACAATTGTGAGGAGGTTTTAGGAGGATTATGGCCTTTTAGAACGCGACTGTATAGAAAAGAGTGCCGCCAAGAAGTGTCGGAGTGTATGTTTTTGACGTGATGTTGTGTGTCGCAGGTGGCGTGGCGGGGCTGCTATGTACAATGACGAGTGTGGCCGGGCTGCAGCTGGAGGGCCTGGCGAGCGGCGAGCGTCTGTCCGAGCTGTTCCCCAAGTGCCGGCCGCAGGTGCAAGTGCGCGACCCGAGGGACGTCGTCCGGGACGTGGCCGTCCGGGACGTGGCCGTCAGGGACGTGGCCGTCAGGGACGTGGCCGTCAGGGACGTCGTGTCGCTAGGCCTGCGCCTGCCCCACGCACATGACGCTAACAACAAGATGGACGTCAAAAACAGGGACACAGAAAGGTGGGCCACGAGGACGAATCACACTCTTCTCCGGCGATGAGTTTAGCTCCCTTGTGTACCACCTCCGTCCGAGGGGCCAACTACTTCTGAAATCCGGTGTACAAACGTCCTGAAATCCGACCTATAATCCCTGAAATCCCTGTAATACGTGAAATCCGACCAAAAGTTTCTGAAAACCGGCTTGAAAACCTGAAAATCCGACGTTAAATCCTTGAAAACCGAAGTGAAATCCCTGGAATAAGGCTTTAAACCCTTCAAATCCGACATGAAATCCTTAAAATCTGGCCCAAAATCTATGAAACCGGACTTAAAATCACTGAAATCCCTGACACCCGAAATAGTTTCTATTTATACAGTGTGTCTAGCGACCGGGAAAACTGGAAAACCAGGACTTTGCCGGGAAATTGAATGGCCCGGGAAAAAAACGGGACATTGCCGAAAATTTCGCAAAAAAAAGGAAAATCCGGGAATTTCCATCCAAATATTACTTTTGAAAAAGAAATATGCGAAGTCCGTTTTTGCCTTCTTTTTCCAAGGGAAATTTTTCCAAGGGAAATTTTTCCAAGGTAAATTTTTCCAAGGGAAATTTTTCCAAGGGAAATTTTTCCAAGGGAAAAAATCAAACTTTTTTTAAAAAAATTTCAACACCGAGAGTGGTGGTACGGTGGTTAGCCCACGCACCTCTCATTCGGGAGGCCCGGGTTCGATTCTCGCCCGAGGCCGGCCACCTTGGGAAGGTTTTCAGTGGTTTTCCCTCCCCCTCCAGGTGAATACCGGGGTGGTACCTCTCCAAATCGGCCACGCCGTATACCTTCCTCCTACCCATCCTTCGCCTTCATCTCGCTATTCATCTATCACTCGCCTGTTCGCCTCACAGTCGCTAACAACCTCGCCGTTACACAGCGACTATAAATAACCAGAGCAAAACAAAAAAAAACTTTCAACAACCTACAAAATATATCTTCTAAACTGTATTTCTTGGCGGGAGGGTCGAAATATAAAAGAAACTTAATTTAAGTTTGAATATGCAAGTAAAATTTCGGTAATTTTCGGAAAAAGCGATCCGGAAAAACCGGAAATGAGCCGGGAATTTTGAAATGGGAAATAGCTAGACACCCTGTTTACATGTATATTTTCGCTGTGTGTATATATGTGTAGCGTGTGAGTGTGTAGTGATGTGTTCGTGTTTTGTTGGCAGGCCTGACTTCCACGACGAAGAAGCTGAGGACGCGAGCGGCAGCGGCGTGGATACTTCGGATGAAGACAGCGACGACTTGTCGCCGAGCCAGGCGCACAGAGGGGAAAGTCCTGTTATTCTATTAGGAAAAGCTAATTCTTACAAACTCCGCGATTCCAGGTAAGATCTATGAAATATCTTGGAGATATGTCTATTCTTTGCGAATAATCTTTTCGGTATTTGATAATTCTAAGATTATGAAGACGTTTTGATTTATGAGGAATGCTTAATTATATGAAACTTCGAGCTATAAGAATGTTTGTAAATCGAATACCTTTGGTAATGGAGATATCCACATTACGTCACACAACCCCTCGAAATTGAAGGAAAGCAGTAAACAGACGACTCCCGGCATCTTTAGGTTAATTTTAAGCTACAAAGGCGGATTTTAAGTTTCAAAATACGAAATACTGGTCTAAAAAATAGAACAATTAATGCTACTGGAAAAATGTGACATTATATCGTATTTTGTAGTGAGTAGAATTTTCTTTTCATTCGAACCTGGAATTAGTCGCCTCGTGGAATCTAGACGGTTTGGCAGTCATTGACCTGTCTTATTTTGTGAACTAGGGAACATCCCTGAAATTTCCACGGCATCAATTCATACGCTAGACACTACGAAAACTGCTTTACTCAGGTGACGAGTCGTCTGTTTGTTTATTGTTTTACTTCAAATCGGAGGCATTGTTCCGGATATGACATCACTGTGGACATCTCCATCGGTCCATGTCTTTAACCATGTTTTGGAGAGGGGGCTGTTTATAGTTTGTTATTTTTATTCCAGAATTATCGAAATTGCGGGAGGCCGGGAAGTTTTTTGTCAGAGCAGAGCCAAAGTCGGGCGAAAATCGCGCCAACATCTAAATAGTCGGGATGACGGTGATAAAATGTCAAGCAATAGTAAGAACGGCAAAGCTAGCGCCCCGGAAAGCCATGTTTGGGAGCTCAGAGCCAGGTAATAAGGTTTGAAATTATGTCAGTTATTGCTTAATCGCCGAGAGGTCGATCCAACCTAATTGCAACGTGTCTTGCTTCTTCCGCAACCATAGACGTTATCGTTATCGTAACCTCGGTTAGTTTGTGCCAGGTTTAATCGCTGCCTTATCCTTCCTAACGGAAACAACTCGAACTTAACCTCCTCTACTGCAGATGGAATGGAATTCAACCTCAAATGCCATGATGTAAATAAACGTAAATGAACGCAATCAAAACAAATTTAATCCATCGTAACTCACCCGAATTCTTACCTAAACTAATATCGTCTAACCCGCAGCGTAACTTTAACAACTTGAAGGGACCTAAGGACTTATAACCTGAACTAAAGCCTTCTAGGTAAAGAAACGCCAATGGTGTCCCTTCCTGACTGCTTCCCGGACTCCAAGAGAGAAACAGGAGTACGGATTCCCGTGCGTTAGAGAGAGACACAATGCGGACACAAGTGGCGGGGATTTCATTGGCGATTCTTAACCTAGAGGGCTTTAACCTTCCGTTACACTGATCCAACCTAACTACCTATCCTAACCTAGCCAAACCTCCAGTAAACTAACTCACCTCCAACGTGAACCTAATTTACCTTTTGGTAACTTGTCGTTGTTTCAACTCAGTGTTACCGTAACGAATCTGGAGGTTATTATCTTAGACAAGTGGGAATACCATAATCTTGACTTGAGTGTATTATGGCAACTTTTCAGATGTGCGGACTCGAAAAGACAGCGAAATTCTCGGGAGAGCAATGATAGTTTTTCTTCGGAAAGTCGCCCGCCCAGACATCGAAATTCGAACGCATCACGTAAGTGTGAGTAAAGCCCACTTCGAACACTTTATCTGTGTGGTGTGGAGTTGTTGTTTATTGAAGGTTAAGTCGGTGGCAAGCGACAACAGCAACCGCGTGACGATAAAGTGTCTTGAAGTCGCTCGTCCGCTCTCAAACAAAACCAAGCGAAGCGTCTTTTCTTGAAACTCCGCTCTCAACCTTCCACCAATCACATATAATAACAAGTACAAAAACAATGTTGTACTTTGAGTCTATGGCGCCAGGCCGCGACACATGCCATCCTACTGAATATTTTGAATCGTAAATTTGAAAATGGCGTCTAGTTCATGCTCGCCATCATGGACGTAATAAGAAAATGCTCAACTATATCCAATATGGAGGCTGTTTGTTGTGCTTCCTGATTTGATAGACATTTAGTCGCCTATAGGCCTTAATAATATTGGCGTGTAGGTTTTAAGAAATCGACCAGTGAGATTCATCACCTAAGGTTTTAATTTTTACGTTATCTAACTCTAGACATTTTCCCGTCTGGGAACTATTCAATTAACGTAATGTAAGGTATTGAAGTTTCTCCGCTTCGCTTTGTTTTAAACGTGTTATCTTGATGAACCTCCTTTCCGAAAGACTACAGTAAGAGTATCCTCTGTTTCTGAGTGTTTGTAGTTTGTTGTGTGAGGGTTTAAGAAACTAACGGAATGTGCAGGTATCGATTTTTTGTTGAGATACCGTAGTTGCTGTTTAAGTATTGACAAAATGATAATCTTGCATGGAGTGTTTTTTTTTCCCTGTCTGTACAATGTTCTTTTTTTTTTTTGAAAAGTACAGTAGAAGAAGCGCGTTAAACTTACACGGCCATATTTATCGTATAACTGAATTGCTCCTTCTTTTTTTAAGCCATTATTTCGGTGTCTCATTACTTGCATGTAAATGTCAACTCAATTTTTTTGCGGATGGAACATTAAAAAATAATTTTATATTCTTGAAAATAAAAATTGAATTTTAGTGATTTTTTTAGTGCTTTTGATGCTTTTATGTCACCTTAAAATATCAGAATTTTATCAAGATTATATCCCCGTTTTCGTTCACATGTTACTATTTTAAATGTCATTTTAATGTACGGTACCCTTTACGTGTTTTGGACTTTTTGCACCGAGTGTTTGAGCATTTTCTTGTCGTTTGTTTCTTAGATTGTAGACATCTATATATCGTATCCTCAGTCATCTTTTCCCACGCATTTTTAATATTTATTTCTCTTCTTTTAGAGAAAAAAAAAGTGTGGGGGTGCGTCAGGTTCTTTTCTAGAACCACCTTATTTTCGCAAACAGACCCTTTGCAAGAAAAGCTTGATTCATAGAAACACGTCTTTAAGGCCGCTTATACAAACAGCGGATGCGGTTTATCTCATTGTCTTTATAAGGAATAAGTAACAGCTTCTTGCTAGAGGTCTTCAGCCTCCACCTTCAACGTTAGAGGGCTTATGTTTCTTCTCTTGGACACGTTCGAAAACGGCACCCGAGGATGTTTTATCTGTCTTACACATAGAGATCTCATAAGAGAGAAAGACAGAATACCCTTCGAGTGGTGTTTTCGAACGCAGCCCTTGGTATAAGGAAACGTGTTCCTCATGAAAAGAAGATGTAACCCAACCCGTAGTCTCTGCATCTGTGTGTCGGTTGAGTTTGTCGCGAAATGGAAATTACTCATTCAGTGTGACTAATGGGAGTTTTGTTTCGTAGTGGGCGGCAGTGTTTACGAGTCCGTACCCACGTCGGCGCCCCCTTCGGCGCCGACGCTCGGGATGACGGGCGGAGAGGTTGTAGTCTTCGACGACATCGGCGACGATTGGCGGGGACTTGTGTCTTCGTCGGCCGCCACCACCCCGAGTCCTCCAGGGCATCATCGAGCACCTGCTCATTACTTTAAGGTGCGAAACGATCCATGAAAAGTTACTACACAATTCCAGATCCTACCCCGGCTTGCAATTCCCCGCACTCCTCTCTTGCGTACGGTACAACTTTTAGGAATATTAGCTTACTTTTAAGCTTGCAAACGTTGTGAACTAAGTCGTTAATCTTTATGGGTGTGATTTTAATCTTGTTGGCTCGTAAACTGAATAGCTTGAGACGACTTACAAGGTTTTCTGTTAAGTCATCCTATTATTTGTAAACCAGCTATTCTATCGTCAAAATTGATAAGCAGTTTTTTATTTGGCCTCACTAAAAATTGTTTTATGGAAGGAATCGAGGGGTACATATGGGAGTGGATTGACCTAGTGTTAGGTTATCGCCTGCTGCAATTTAGATCAGGTTGAAGGAGGTTAGGTTTGACCAGTTCAGTTGTAGGTCATATTTCGTAGGGTCGTGTCACACAAGATATAAGCCTGGCCACAGTCTCTCAAAGTCAAAGTAATTTTGATTATTTTCTAGCGACCTTGATATCGACCTTATTGAGAAAAATACAATGTAACAAGGCTCTTTAAGATTTCGCAGCTGGTCCTGTATCTCAGCAGCTATTAGATATCATCTTTATTTTGTAGTTTGACTCAGTTTGGGACAATGTACCAACAAGTGTGACCGCTTCAAAGCTAGTTAACCCATCGTCCAAAGCTTGTCTCATGATAGGGTGTGGGCCAACTCTACCGAAACCCTGATGTTGGCGCCCTCTAGCGGTGGCAACCTTAACGGACGGTCTACAGCATAGAAATGGTCGGCAGTTTGGGCTGCTGCCGCTAGATGGCTGTAAGGAGTTTAGGACTCTGCGGTTTTATTTCGCCCTGTTTACATTAACCCTACCGTGTGATCGGCCGCAGGTTTCAACGTCTGTTTCCGATGTGGAGGTGGACTCACTGTCTCCTGATCGCGATGATGGTGACGAAAGTTCCAAAGTTGCGAGGGTGATAGGAAATCTGCCCATCGCGGAATACGAAGGCTCCCCTCGGCGCTACGGCGTCCGACAGACTGACAGTCCCCAGTGTTCATCCGCCAGCGAGCAACCGACGAACGTTCATCCTACTCTAGTGTCTGCGCACTCCCTCCTTGGTTCTCCCTCTATTTATTCACCTCGCCCAGGTTTTCCTCAGGTAAGCCAATCTTATCATCACCACCACTAATCTTAACTAAAACATCCTGTGAATTCGAACTGGCATCTTCGACTTTTTGCGTTTCACCCTCCGTTGGCCAGCCGAGCGAAGCGACAAAAGAGTGAGGCCAAAGGCTCCGATTTTAACCTAATTTAACCTAACCTATCGGTACGAAGCGTCATGCCGTGTACAAAGATTAGGTTAAGTGCGCTGTCGCTTCGTTCGACTGTCACCAAACTTGTTGCCGCCTAATCGTCGGCGCCACTAACTGCTCCCGAGAAATGTGCAGCATCAGGTTTAGCTCTCTCCGCTCAGCTTTGCGATGGAAGTTGAAATATCAGAGATGGGAAATTCCGCGTTGCGAATTTCCTGTGCTTGTTTGAGGGTGGGGAACATTACGTTCTACGTAATTTCACCAATTTTACGTAATTTCAATTTTATTCAAATTAAACGTCATTTTCAATTTTACGTAATTTACGTAATTTCACCTTCCAAGCTAATTCTTACCCTTAGACGCCGATGTAGCTTAGAACAATATGGACTTAGAAGAGTTGGAGTTCAATATAGCTGTTCAGTCACATCTTGGTTATCCTTGACTAACCCTTTTTCGGGTGGATTGTGTACTTGGATGTATTCTGCCGCAAATCGCCAAAAACGATTTTCCCTGAGTGTTCCCCTACCGGTTTTCCCCAGTTTTTATCTTTGTTTTTTGGCCACTAAGGGTTGATGAGGGGAAAGCTGTTTTACCTAGTGACAGCTCTTTTAAAGAGGTCCTTCCCTTTATTAGTTGATAAGAAATGAACTTTAAACGTGGTAAACTTTTTCGTTTTAGATAGTGCAGTACTTTCAGTTCTACGTATGTATTCCTTCATTTTTCAGCATCATTCCCTCACGCTGTACCCTCCCAAAATGTCAATTGTGTTTAGCCCGATAAATGCTGTAAATGCGGATTTTTTTTTATATGCTCAAGTGCATAATACTGTTTTGAAATCGTTCTTTTTCACTATTAGGGCAAAGAAGTGGTCATTTTTTTGTTCAAAATACTTTCGCTGATGAAACATTAGCTCTGGGTCGGAAAGAGCCCTCGAGAATCAAATAGGTGAAAAAAAGCGCTTTTTTTATATGAAATGAAATCTTTTTTCCTTTGGGAACGCGCATAAAACAGTTTTAAATGTTCGCGCACGTTGTATTTCACGGTCTCATCGGTATGTATCGCCTCCTACAAGACTTAAATACAGTTCTATGAAACACCACAGAAAATAAGTTCAACAGAACTGTATCAACTAGAATTACTTTATCTCGCAAACAATATGTAATATCTCAATTCAGCCTTTGAAAAAGAAATACTTTGTGCGTTATCAGCACAATATTTAACTGTTTTGGACTTTTTTTTTCAGCGAGTGGTTCCTGAACGAACGTCATCACCCCCTACAAGTACAGCTAGCACATCAAATTCAACGTTCGATTATCTGTACGAATTCTCTGAAACTCGCAAAGTTCTGGAAGAGTTCTTTAAACCTTCAGTAGAAAGCAGCAGTCCGGAAGATTGCGCCTCCCATTTTCAGGTAATAAAAGAAGAGCTGAACAGGTTCACTGTGAATAAATGTATGAAAGGTGGGATTTTTGAGATCTTGTGTTCCACCTTTCGCGAGGCGCAAGGCCCGTAACCTAACTTAACCGAGGTAAACCTAACTTAACCTAGGTTAACCTAACTTAACCTAGGTCAACCTAACCTAATGCTCGCCAATTCCGATGCCGTTTTCTTCTTGGCGCCTGTTATACTGCTTCTGAGAAGTAAGAGGCGGCATTTGTGATAGCTGAGCCGAGTGGTAGCAAAGCGAAGCACGAAACCTATTCACGGTTTAAACCAAACCGAGTTAACCTACACGGTTTCATGTCTGATTTTCACAAGGTTATTTATAATTTTGACAGAGTTGAACGCAAGTGGAAGAAAGTTCCACCTTTTATTTCCTGAGGAATGTGTCGATTTTGGGGTAGGTTGGTTGTTCTCTCGCACTGCGAGTTCCTGGGGTCTAGCGGCATTGTGTGATACAGGAACTGGAATACGAGCTACGGCGGCAGGCCAGCCAAGTTAGCTCGACGTCGACGAGCAACTTAACCCCCGCGACGACGTCTTTGTCCACGTCGACAGCGGCAAGCTTAGGGGGATCCAGTGCCGTGACGAGTTCGGGCACGGGGAGTGCTTACGTTGGTTTGAGGCTAGCCAAAGCACAGCCCGAAGTGGCCGGCTCTGAGCACGGCCAGCCAACCGATACTTCAACTGACCTCATCTCTCTACAGGTACAGCATAAGCTGTATCGCGCATGATTAGACTAAAGATCCTCTAGTTAAAGATCGGCCCGCGTTTCCGAAGGTTCTTTTAAGTTGTTAGTCTGCAGTAAAGATTTTCTGCCGTAGGGATGCGACAGTTTTACGTTGGTGTATTTGGCGCGGTTTGTTTGCAACATAACCTGGCTTAATCAAACCTTAACCTTATCTATAGCGTAACCGTACCCAACCTTGTATAAAATAACTTACCGGTAACCTCCCTTTTTTTAACCTGACCTTATTTAATTTAATCTAATTAAACATAACCTAACTTCATCGATCTTTACATCCCTAAAACCAACGTATTGGCTATGACCTAACCGTACTTAACCTTGTACAAACTCTTTGACAGAGAAGGTGGAAGAGATACGGTATCTTCATTGATTAAAATATCGTATCTTTGACCGGAGGATCTTTAGATTAGACGCGACGCATGTGGAGATTCGCTGTTGCACCCCGTTTTATTTTAATTTTGCAGGTTATTCGCTGTTTATCGATGTTGTGTCATGTTTTACCGACCAATTCATGTATAAAGTGTATGGTTTTTATTATTTTTGTTTTTCAGGATAATTGTTTTGTTTTATGGTTCATTATATTTGCACTTTCGTCTTGCTCGCAAACTCGAAACCTAACTTAACCTAACCTAACTCCTTACCTTAATCAAAGGGCTGCTCTAGCGGTATCTCCTGCCGAGCATCAGCCGCGCTGATGTTCTACAGACATCGCTGATGCTCGTCAGCCGCCGATATGTAAAGTAATGCGTAAACTATCGACGTTCTTGAATTGTGTTTACAAAATCGACGATGATTATGTACCGTTTCCTTTCCCTCTGCGCGCTTGCACCTTGAACCCAATACCCAAATTAAAATACAGGTTTATTTACGAATAAGAATTAAGAAACAAGGGGCAAGGCCTTTTTTTCCAATATCCGTTTCATCGTGTAATTTCCTGTTTGTCAGCTATTGTTACTTTATTCAATCGTTATATTTTATTTTTCTACAGTTGTGTGCGCATGTTGCCCGCCTCAGCCGTTTTGGACGAAGCACCGTTTTTACCCACATTTTCAGGTGCTACTCAGCGTACGCGCATTACACGCTCTTACTGGTTAAAAGATTCAAATCGGTGGTTAGTTGTAAAAATAATCCGATGAAGCATCGATTTTTTCTTAAAAACCGTTATGCGACGTGAGGCTTGTTGACGATAAATCAGACAAATTTAAGTTGGATGCCCTGTATCTTGCTCTTGTGCCGCTCTGCTTGGATTAGCGACGAAAGGTGTAACACAGTGGTGATTAGGTCAACTTT
>Ga0058701_10005091_pt1 | contig 10832 bp, 5 predicted proteins | sample AgamicOrMae_FD_97039 | JGI IMG/M metagenome (GOLD analysis project Ga0058701, IMG submission 97039) | Agave microbial communities from Guanajuato, Mexico - Or.Ma.e | ecosystem: Host-associated > Plants > Phyllosphere > Phylloplane/Leaf | place: Guanajuato, Mexico | collected 2012-06-04 | reverse complement strand
GAAAGGATAGTAAATTTACAATCCGGTAATGAATATTTATTCGCAATCCAGGATTGTAAAATTAAAAAAAAAAACAATGTTCGGTATCACACGCTGGAACTGCATTAACTCATACCGCGCAACAAATATTTCAAAAAGGACGTCAAAAATTTGAAAATATTTGATGATTGACAAAAACGAAAAAAGTGCGCAATTTTCTCAGAAATGTCCAAAACCCAGTATATGTTGAAAAAGTTGGAGACTTTGAAAGGTTTGTCACTGTTTTGTGAAGTATAGCGCCTAAGTGATTGAGGATAATTCCTTCCTTGAGCCTAATAATGCGTTCATGTTACTTGCTCTGTGATAATTGCGTCATGGTAATGCGCTTTGCTTCGTAATGCCTGTTTGCCTCATTCATCATGATTGTTTCCCTTTAAGTGTGATCTGCACGCTCCTACTTCCGCTCTTGGCTCTCCTATGCGATCTTAACTTTAAAGGAAGAATTTTTTAATCTCTTGATCCACCTAGGTTCATTTTCGTTACATTATTAACGACGCATAATCGTATAGGTTAAAGTTATTCAAAGTTATGACTTGTATCTCGTGGCTCCCTCCGCTGTTGACGATGAATGGTGGAACTCACACGGAGTAAGTTACTTTGTTGTTCAACAAAGCGTTTTGTTAACATAGCCTCAGAAAACCAGACTTGTGATGAAAATGTCAATGTGTTGTAAGTGAAAAAGTGACATTGTCACCTCAACATTTCTGGTTAGCTGAGGCTGTATAAAGAAAAAGTTTCGTTGAGGCAACACAGTTATTTTCTTCGTGCAAGAGATGGAAAATCCGACCTCTCAATTTTGCAGTGTTTAGATAGGCAACAACACAGTAAAAAAGAGAAACAAAAACTTTTAAGTAGTTCCATACCCGTTTCAGGTGTACAGATCTAACATGTGAAGAGCGTAGTTAAGTTTTTTTTTATGAGATATTGAAAACCATATCGATCGAGAGCTATCGACGAAACCTCTTCATTGATTTAGCAGTATATAGAATAAACTTAAAAAATATCCTAATTACGATCTTCCCCTTTTATACCTTCGTACCTTAGGTATGCGGGACCACCTGAAACGGGGTTAGTGTTTACTGTGAAGTGCATACAAAAGGAATAGGTGTTTGTAAAGACGGGCAATAAGGACAAAGAAGGGCGTGTGTTGGTGTTTTGAAAACACGTTAAAACGGCAACCCAATCTTATTTTGATAGGTTGTATTTCCACTGTGTCTGTCCCTCCTACTTACTGTGAGGCAAACGGTGGAACTCAAAAGGTGGAAAATTCAACCATAAATTGCGATGTTTCAATTTTACTGTGAATGTAGATCAATCAAACGAAAGCATATATACTACTCGTTGAGAGAACAAAATACAAACACAAAAAACTTACTATCAAAACATTAACAAAGGGGGGGGGGATCGCGAATCATTGCCGCTAATCTAGTTCGTTCCGGAGCCGGTTGAAACTCCAAGAGAGGTTTCCTAAATTTTTTTTTTCAGGAATTGCCTTGAATTGGTGATCCCAGCAGGTGGAACGAATATTCGCTGGGAGCTCTACCGTTTCGTTTGTGCAAACAACGCTATTTGCTGAAATGCTTTAATGAACTAATGACGACATGATGCTTCATGTAATCCGTCAGAACCCATCAATCAAAAATCTGTTATTTCTCTTGCCCTTGCAATGTGTGTTTATTAAGCTTTATCATAAGTTGCATACATCAGGAAGTGAAGTATGATATTAAATGAGGCTGCTAATGAGATGAATTCATCTGATTTATAATCAATGGCCTCAAGGGCTCCGAAAGGTACCAAACCCCTTTTATGATCTCATCCCATTCACCTGTTTGGGGTACCTGATCTCCTCCGCGCATGATGACCCCTGGTCAAACTGTCCGTGCGGATATCCGCTTGGATATCCGTAAAATTACGGATGTACGTGTCAAATTATCCGCGCAACCTTGGATATCCGTATTAAATCGCGCCCCTACATCCATAGCACCGATATCCGAGCACGGATATCTGCGCACGGATATCGGTGTTACGAATATCAGAGCGCGAAGTTTATTGTGGATATCCGTGGTTGTATGGATAATTTGACACGGGCATCCGTAATTTTATGGACATTAAAGCGGATGTCCGTCCAAGTGTATATCCAAGCGGAAATCCGCACGGACAATTCAGCCAGGGACTTGTTTCTGTCTAAAGGTAATACGGAAGCGGATAAGCTAGGTTATTCTCAAACGCGGGCACTCATCTGCAGGCGGCTTATACAATGAAGATCCTTCGTTATGCATTCGAGTCTAGTGACTTTTTCTTTCTGCTTATCTATGTTGGCAATGCCACTGGAATGATCTGGTGAAGCGCAAGATCCTCTGTATTTAAATGCATTAGTATTGACAACACACATTGAGAAAAAAATAAAAGTCACCATACTCGAATGCGACATGACTTATGATTTCCATACTGTACTAAGAATTTTAAAGGTGGGATATTTCACCTATTGCGGTCCTCCTTTAATCGCCGAGTCGAGCGGAACGACAGTGGAGCAAGGCACGTAGGTTATTTTTAGCTTACAATCAGCCGAACCTAACGATCGCCGCCCTGATGCCACCGCCGAGTAAGCGGCATCAGGCTTAATCTTTAGGCCAGGTTACTTTATTGAAGTGTAACTCTGTTTGATTTAGCAAATGAGCTACTTTAATTTAGGGTTGTGTGATATTGCGATACAAAAAATATATCGCAAATGCGATATCGGAAATTTTGCGATATCGAGATATTGCAAGTGCGATATTGCGTTATCGATATGCGATATCTCGCAATGCCATATGCGATATCTTAACGTCTTTGCGATATGGAACTCATATCGCAATGCGATATCGAAAAGCTGATATCACACAGCCCTACTTTAATTAGATATAAGTAGGCAAAGCTACAGTGGATTTGCTTTTCTTTCATAAAATCAGAGTTGATTGTTCAATGCGCGCATGGAGCCTAGGCAAAGGAATAAAAATCGGACTTGGTTACGTCATGACCATTTGGATATAAACAGAGGAAGCTGCGTTTTCCGCAATTGGCGCTTTTAATTCCTATAATTGTGCGCGACGCCTGCGCTGTGGGCCCCCGTTATCGGCCATGTTATCTGATCTTTACCCGTTCGCCTCGATCACCACGGCCGCTGCGCCGATATCGTCCCATCGCTCGACAAGTCATCAAATTCTTGGGTTCTTCTTAACGCTACTTTTAACTCTCAGCTGGAACTCTCGCAGACGTGATAAGAGACTCCGGGTGCAGTGTATTCATTGCTGATGTGAAGCGCACAGTATATCTCCTATCTCATGTGTTATACTTATCGTCGCAAAGCTGAGCGGAACGTTAGCGGAAAGATAGAGGAGCGATCGTTGAGCGACTGTAAAGTAATAGCGGAGTGATATAGCGGACTGAAAGTAGAGTGAAAGAGGAGTGGTGGGGTAGCGATAGGTGAGCGATTGCGCAATAATTGCTGGGCGATTGCAGTGTGACAGCAGATCTATAGCGGAGTGATGGCGGGTCGATAGCGGAGGGATAGCGGATCAATAGTGGATTGGTAGCGGATTAGTAGCGGAGCGATGTGTCAGCTACAGCGGAGTGATGCTATAGCGATAGCGGAGTGATAGCGTTGTGGTAGCGGATCGATATCTTAGGGATAGTGGAGATGTAGCGGAGCAATGGATGGGCGAGAGCGGATCGATAGTGGCGGGAGATAAAACACGAGATGTAGAAAATACAGCTTTACAAATTCTACGACACAAGAGTCTTAGCAATCTTTCACAAACTCACGTACTTTTGAACTTGAATCGTCACGTTCCCCATCTGCACATAACCTTACAGAACGCAATTCTACATTGTATAAAGGCTATCAGTAAAGTTGCATCAGTTGTTTTGTTTACTAGTTAATCCAGTGGACATGCATTCCACCGCGGCATCAGTAAAGTATGGCACTTTCAAAAGTCGCTGTAATGAAGACTAACTTATTTGTTGTGAGAATACAAACAGCAGAATTTCAATTGATACGACGAACCAGTAAAGGACATTGTTAGCTATTGGAACACATCAACTTTATTGACACAATATTGATTGTTACTGAACAATAGTGTTTCTTGTTAACTGTGCAAATTTACAGATCCCACAAAGAGCGGAGATTTTAATTTCAAGTAAATATTTTTCGTCTTTATCGGGGGGGGGGCGCTTCATATTGGGCGCAGTAATCGTGACATTAGAACTTATGGGGGAACCGCAGAGTGCTACCCCCCACGTCGTCACTCCCCTCCACGTGTCCGGTAGCAGTAACGTGTTAAAAAAATCTAAAAAGTTTTCTTTTTTTTTTAGACAAAAAATGCAAGTTCCTCATCATATATAAAAATTGTAATCGGGCAAAAAATTTAGCACGGTTCGATTAATTAAGAATCGTCCATTGTCATTATGGTGAGGTTAGAAAAGAATAACTGTCACAGTTACAGGAACTGTGTAACTTTGGAGCGAAAATGCGGCTACGAAAGTCACGATGAAATGTCACAGTTAGGCCTTAAAATGTTTTCTATTCCGTGCAAGTAGTCTCTTCACTTTGTTAGGAGCGCAATCTCAGCAGGAAGCCTAATTATCCTATTCGTGCCCGAGCAAGTGAGCCTTGGCCTTCGCTCAAACTCCAGGTCTTGGATTATCTTCCATAGCGCTGTTTAAAACAATCCCCCAGTTTGATTTTCTGCTCGTTTTTTTGGTACGCGTGAGCAAAGTGTAACTGCTTACTGCTGGGAAATTTTTTTACCGATACAAATAACCTGCTTAACGAAAAAAAAATGAGGACGCTAATTTTTTCCCCACAATGGTATTTTTCTGCTATTTGTGAATTTTTGTCATTCAGCACTTGCCATTAAACTATTTTAATCTTTGTTGCGTGAGTCTTTGTTAATGCGCAAATCGATAGTCCTTTCATTGTTCTTTTTGCGTGATGCTATTGCATTTTTACGAGAAGTTTCACAATAGAAAAGTACCGGTAACTGTAGTAAGCCACCAACACATCAAAAATTAATTGAAATTTATGATGATCACAGCTGCTTTCGCGATCAGCGTAAAGAGGAAAACTAGTTTTGTGGCGTCATTTTTTTGTGTCAATCCTTTGAGGGAATGCAGCGATGTAGTGTATAAAAGTAAAGAAAATAAGCGTGTGCCTAGATATGGTTTGCGATAGATCATGCTTACACGTTAAAAATAAGATTTTGTTTCCCTAGCAACATTACAAGTTGAAAAAAGTTCTGCAAAATAATTTAGTTGCGGCTATGAAATATTTAGCTGCTTCAAGAAAACTCTTTGGTTCCTTTTTTCAATTTTTTTTCGGGGCATCAGAAAATAAATGTTGCCAGAAAATTAATGTAACAAAACCATTTTTTTCCCGTGCAGTAGAACGTCATTTTTTCAACTTCACGTGGCTTACAAAGAAGACCTCCTCATGCCTTCACAATCCTCCGAACAATCATAGTTTTGGCAGCATCGTGGAATTATGCCATGATGTTGCATTGCGCTTAACACAAAATAAGTGAGAACAGAAAATGTCACTAGATCTTTTTGCTGCTCATTACAGTACATTCATGTTTTCAAGAGTGCGAGCTCTTAACATTATAGAATATGTGGCATATTATACAAAGACTTCTATACGTGAAATGTCGTTAATTCGATGCGGAATAATAAATGACCATTAATAAGCCAGACAATGCTCCACGTGATATCAACCAAAAAAATCTTACTACAGAAAAAGTTGTGGAATTCACTGGAATTCCACACGTGCTATTTGAATAGGACCAATTTTAAAATATTTGACTGGCAACGGGAATTTTTACTGGTTTTCAATAAGTGTGTTAATTTGTTTGACAAAGAGAAGCCCTCTTCAAATATAATTAGTTTTTCAGTGTAGTGTGGTAAGCTTCAGGAGTGATATAAAGATACGTACCTTGAATACGTTTAAGATATACTAAACATTTAAATCACTCAACTTCTCAATGCATCCTTTCCAAACACTAGCAATATTTTTTTTTGTTCAAGATACATGGCATGTAAGTTGCTTCACCTGTTTGCGGCTCAAAACAATGAAAAATAAGTCCGTATTTAACATATAAATGTAATGTGGACTTGTAGCAAAATGCTCTTTAGTCCTATTCTTGGTGAGATTTTTCGCACGTTTGGATGAGGGGACTCTTAGTAATTAACCTTGCCTCTGAAAAAGGCAAACTAAAGTTTTAGCTACAAAAGAAGTAAGCAATGCATCTCGTGGTCTACTTGGTCACGATAATGAAGTAAAAGGCCAATACGCTACTACGATTTCTGAAAAGGCGGAAATACATGCAATGCATAGGCTGTTTGTTACGCTGCGACTTACTTCCGGTTTCTAACATCAAGGCCTCTCTTTTATTACTCCGATATATTAATTGGAGGTGTGAACTATGAATTTAAGGTACCCGTATCAGCTTCTCATCTTCATGCTTAAGATCTTAGGCCGTGTAGGATATTTCAAGGGTACAGGTAACACATGTGAAAATATTGAAATAGTTTTTGAGATACATAGCGAATTTAAAGGATTGAATGCTCGGAGAAAATTACTTTTTTTCGCAACAAAACGTTGTGGTAATCTAGCCTCGGTACACCAGAATTGTTGTGGTGACAATATCACTTGTTGCGGCGTCACATGTAGTTGTTCTGGTAACTGTTCATATTGTTGTAACAATTCCAGCCATTAAGGTCAGGTGCCCTAAAGCTCTGCTATCGCCGCGTTTGGCTGTCGCAAAAGGCCGGTGCCTCTCATTAAATTCTATCTGCGGCAACAAGCTTGATGACAAAAGCTAAGGTTAGATTAGGTGTAATATATCCTGCTTTGCTTGACGGTTCGATAAAATGTAGAGCACAAGAAATATGCAGTGCGATCTATAAACATAAGAAGGCTTAACTGAGTTATGCAACCACGTTGTTAACGAAAACCCGATTTAAGGTGTACTGCAAAAGTCCTGAAAATAGTGAAGCTAAATAGTTTGGAGTTTCTATTTTTCCGTCGTATTTAAATTACAACTTTAATGACTACTTCACGTAAATTAGGTCTGACTCATTGCTGGTTCTCTCCAATGATTACTTTTCCACCTTTCATATCTCTTTCCAAAATCGGAGTTGAAATAGGCAAGTGTTAATCTATGTCTTTCAGAAGGTATTGCCCCTTCTGTTTGCCATTAGAACCAGATTGTATGATAACGTACGACGAGCTGAATGCGTTTTTTTACTCACCACTAACTATAGGCCACTCAGAATACGCGGATGCAAGGTTGGTTGCCGAGGCGCGAGAAATGAAGACAACTCATTGACTTTTTATCTTATTGCAGAGAGATCCTACCGATGCAGTCATTATTTCCAGGAGCTTTAAAATAAAACCAAGTTCCAAATAGTCGAACTCGATTTTCGAAAAGCCAATCTTGGCAGTGTTTGAATCTGCGAAACTGGAAACATTAACGACGCCGTCGTCTTACCAAACTAATCTCTGCAAACGTCAAATATAAAACTTCCAACGATAGAAATTCTACATAAGTGCAGTACATAGTTCCTGTAAAATAGCATCTTTCTCTGCCAATGGATACTGAATCGTGGTAAAATGCCTTTCATCCAAAATAGCCTCTGTCGGTTGAGGGCTCTTCCAGGGAAAATTGTCATCCGCATGAAGAATTTCTTTTCTCCTTCTATGTAAGTCGAAAAGAAAATCTTCCCGTGAAGAATATTTCCTTTCTTTTCATATGCCGCTATGCTATGAGAAATAAATCCCCAGGAAAACTGAATCTTTCCATGAAACGGTTGACCATCATGTGAAACTATTTCTCTTCGTGTGAAATAAAAAAAATATTCATGACAATGTTGTGGAGTAAGTTACAAAAAAAATAATTAAAAATTAAAAAAAGGAAGCTAAAAAGTATCTTAAATCTTCAGGAAACAAACGTGTCCCCCGTCGTCGATTTGCGCTGTTCCTTTTAAAAATTGGGGTGTTGCTATTGACCCTACATGTGTTACTATAGGGAGACTTGAACGCACGGAACCCAATATTTTAAATGTAAGGTGACTTGAACGCACGGAACTCAACCTAATACATTTCAAACAGGGCAGTCGGGTCAATAGACACTCCCAAAAAATTATAACAGTCTGCTTAGTTTTAAGAGTGTTGATAACCATGACAGGTGCTGCAGAAGCGGAAGCTGCGCTCGTGCTGTGGCTATGTCATAAATCTCGACTTCCGGTCATCTTTCGCGGATGAATCTGTTGCCACGAATGCCTTCCCGCCTCTGAAACGGCCGACGCACCCATTCACTGGCGGTATTATGAATGTAGGCCACATGAGTCGAAGGGAATCTTTGATTGTTTCCACTGAAACTGAAAACACTGGCACTCCGCCCGGCAGCTACCTCTGCCCACAGCAACTTCCCCCACATCCCCCCACCTGCCACAGCCACCCCCGCAACCCCATCCCCTCCCGCACTCCCACCACCGCTCCCCTACCCCCCACGCCTCAGCCACCCAAAGTACTGCGATCCCATTTTTAGATTGCTATTTTCATCTCTCAGTGGGGAAGTCCATTTCTCACACGTAAAAAAAAAATACTTCGATTTACCGTTTTTCTTGAGATACCATCTTACGACCTACACTTATAATCCTGTGGCTCAACGATCGATCTACAGTGCGTATGAAAAGCAACTTCCGTACATAAAAAACTTGAATCAACGACCGTACAATCAAACATGCAGAATAATTTTTTGACGAAGTGACTATTCACATGCTGCCCCATTGAAAATGCACTTGGTTGGTTTCCGTGCGGTCAAGTCACCTCCCATTTAAAATGCATGAGGCTGGTTTCCGTGCGTTCAAGTCTCCCTTGTATTAACGCAGGCGTGCGATTAGAACTGACGATTTAAAAATGTGGCATTGTCGACCTCCTGTGATCCGCACCTGTTGCTGCCAAGCCGAGCGGAGTGACAACGGAGCAAAGCACAAGGCATTCAACCTACTTATAGTTAACCGCGAAGCCTGGTGCTGCTTCATTATCGGTGGCAGCAAGTGCCAACGATAAGTAAGCGATATAAGACTTGGTAATAATCGAGCGTAGCAATTGCAGAAAAAAAAAGAGCTGGTAACCTTACTATCGTGACTCATGGAGGAACAAATAATATACTTCTTCCTCCAAGTCTATCTTAAGCTGACAGCCTCGTCTGTGTAGGTCATTGTTACTGATACTCAATACTGTATTGAAATATTAAAACACGGTGGAGCTTTACCTATGTAAAACATCAACTATCAAGTATTGTGAAGATACCGTCAAAAAAGTGGTAGGTTAATCCATGGGAGATATTTCTTCCGATCACCAGATGTACCACAAGAATGTCGATAGGTTCGGCTTTGGCAACATTTCCGATCGGTTTCATGGCCCCGAAAGCCTTCGTAGAGTTTACGGCTCCAACTTCTCGCGTACAGTGTTCCCAAGTTTATTTTGTTCATGACGCGATCGAAAGGCTTACGCTGTGAGTTCGGTAGGCGGGAGACGATCGCAGCCGGTCAACGACGAAGAAGCAAACTTCAAATTGGGCGGCTTGCCAGCTCCCTAGCTATTAGTCTTACTTTAGCGTTGTGCTTGCTTATGTATACAAGGGCCAACCTTCGCCTTCACTGCCCCAACGAATCGTTTTCAAAGGTTTTCGTTAAGGGGGATCTATCGACGCCATCTTGAAAAATTCAGTTTTTAGCACATTACTCACCTTAAGGCGGCGATATCAAGAATCGGCCGCCGTCGATTTGTTAACGTATCATTAGCTATCTGGATATCTTAAAATGACCTACATAACTATCACCTCACGACCAAGACATTTAAAACGGATGGAAATATGAAAAACGAGCGTTTTACATTTTCTGGGCGTGAGGTGGTTGTTTCTTCGGTCATTTTTTGATATTCAGATAGGTCATGATTATGTTTACAAATCGACGGTGGTCGATTGTTGACATCGCAGCCCTAAAGTGAGTAATGCACCAAAAACGGAATTTTTAAGATGGCTTCGCTAGATTCCCCTTAACTTTCTATTAAATATTTTATTGTAACTGCCCATTGCCTTGTCAGCTATTATTTGACATGAAGGTGCAGGAGAGATCAAAGTTTTCCTACGTTATTTGAAATGAAGCAGGAGAGCACAGTAACAAAATCAAAATGAATGTAGTCCGAAGCCCAGTGAGAAATGGTTGGTCAGATCGACATCAGTTCGACGTCGAAGTGGAGGTCGAAAAAATCGAAATCTTAAAAAAATTCCATATTTTTTCCCCAAAAAGTTGGACCAAATTTCGACGCACTTGTCGCTTTGACGTCGTTTCGACATCGTATCGACTACGAAATAGCATGAGACCTTTTGACTTCCCTTGGATGGTAAAACAATTACAGTTCTTTCGGGAAAACACTTTTTGACGCAGTTTTAAGCAAGTAAAGAGTTGGTCGAAAATTCGAAAATTTCGACTTGATCTCGTTATTGACGTGGCTTCAACGTAACGAAGTCAAATCGACGTCCACTCGACCAACCCTTTCTCATTGGGAGATACGATCTTCCGATGGGGTTTAAGTTTTAGTGAAGTAGTGACAATAATAGAAGAATGAATATTTTTTTACTTCCATGTCAATGGAAGTATTGGCATCGTGCAAAAAATCGACTTCGAGATAAGACCGGATTTGGGATGTACAACCCCCAAAACGGCGAGAAAAGTGGTTTTGGACAATCCGT
>Ga0058701_10005090_pt1 | contig 10832 bp, 12 predicted proteins | sample AgamicOrMae_FD_97039 | JGI IMG/M metagenome (GOLD analysis project Ga0058701, IMG submission 97039) | Agave microbial communities from Guanajuato, Mexico - Or.Ma.e | ecosystem: Host-associated > Plants > Phyllosphere > Phylloplane/Leaf | place: Guanajuato, Mexico | collected 2012-06-04 | reverse complement strand
GCTTTTCAAGTCAACATTGTTGCGGTAATTCCAAAAAATGGCTAAAATGTCGAAAACAAAAGTTGGCCAAAATAGAGCCTCCTAGCAGAAAGTTCGCTACCCTCTCCTTGTAGGCCCTCTGACCGGTGCCGATCAGCCGCGATCAGCTGTGTTTGTTTGGTTTTGTTAGAAGGCAGTAATTTTCTAACCTCACTTTTACATCCCGTCTACTGAGTTATTTATTCTTCCCATCTTTGCTTTGATTTCTTTCCAGTTTCAGTGCATTCATGAAAGAAGCAAACGAGCTGATATTTCTGTATGAATTTTCGCAATAGATTTGCCGAAAATGTTTCGCAAGAAGCGTGACATCCCACAGGAACCCGTTATTCCTACTGAAGAGCAAATTCTCGAGGATGTTTTGAACTCATCCGACAATGACCCCGTTTTCCTCTTACCAGGCAAAGGCAAGGGAATATTTATGTAAAAACTATTGATTTCTTTGTGCAATATGTTAACTTATTCATTCTTATTTAACAACAGTGAATGCACCTGAAGAGAGAGCTTCTAGTGGGAAGTCCAATGTGATATTTGAAAAAGTCCGAGCTTTTGTTGAACTACATGAAAACCTAAAGGGCTGTCTTCAGCAGCTTAAAGATAAAAGTGAATCTCTTAAGATCAGTGATTGTGAATTGAAAGCTATGGCAGATGATATTAGGAAACAATCAATTGAAGCTCTGCAATAGCAGCTGTTACAATAAAACATTTTTGTTTCATATGTACAAATTAATAAAAATAAATTATATTTTCTAATCCTTTTACAATGTTTGTCACATTACAGCCTGATATACAATCAACAAGTTCTTACAAAATATATACATCATCACACAGGTGGCCACATTCCTGTAACTTCCTGATATGCAGACTCAGGCACCCATTGTTTGTATTCAGCCATCAGATCTAGACACACCAAAACATATGGTTATGATAGAAATTATTGAAAGTTACATTTTCAACATAGCATACTTACAATCAGGATTTTCCTTCCAGACTTCCATAAGTTTTTCCAATGAGTCAACTTGTTTTCCTACAAGTGCTTTTAGGAAAGCTTCGGTCCTTGGTTGTAAGCTGAAACACAAAGTTAAACTTATAATACCATTCTCCTAAGACAAAAGTGTTTAATGTAATAGAATACAGAGTTTTTCTTTAGAAAAAAGTTACCAGTATTTACCTTGCCCATGTCCTAATCATGCAAACTGGAGTAGACAGCAGCGAAGGCACAAATTTTTTCAGCTTGGGTAGAATCGAGCCATCAAGAAGGAAACGTGCAAACCACTTGAATCTGCTCAAGCCAGGCGGGAATTCCATTTCCAAAACGGGGAGCGGCCAGCCGGAGCGACCGAAAGTGGCCGAAACGTGGCACAGTAGCTTTTTCGTCGACGAATCGAATCTTGGCGGCGGATCGGAAAGAGGCTCGGAAATATTGCAGAGGGGCGCCGCGTACACTGGAAGCCATTCCGGCTCGATCGCCGTTACACCTAAAATCAAAATATATTTTACTCAATGCAAGAGGAATAAAAAATCATTTCACGAGAGAAGATTAAAAAAACAACAAAAAAGGAAACATTTTTTGATTAATAGACTTGTGTAGAAAGCTCTTGTGTATCTAAAAAAAGAAAAAAAAAAGGTTCAAATTATATTTTTTAGGAGAAAACTAGCAAACAATACCGCTTAAAATTTCAAAAATATTTACTCTAAAACTGATGAATTTCTCCATTAGGCCATGTTTTATGTACAAATTTAACAGTTATAAGGAAAGATAATATCAAAACTATTAAAAAAAATCTTTTAAGACTATTAATAAAATGGTTTCAAGGCAAATGATAGGATTTAGTAGTATGCAACTCTTACCTCGCATGTACATCTTGCCGTTATTTTGGTAAATTTCTTGGTAAACTACCCAAGTCGGGAGGTCCTTCCGCAACGCAGAAGAGGAGTGCATGAAAACGGGTTCGTCCATTTCTGGGGTTCGGTAAGCGTGCTTCCATTTTCTCTTGTCCTCGTCGTCTTTGATTTCTTCCGGATCCACTTTTCTGGCGACTTGATCCACCTGATAAATTAAGAATACCATCTAGAGAAACAATACAATAAAAAGCCGGATATCCTAAGACCAAACGCACACAACAAATAGACTTCTTTGAGACATACAGTATAAACTCATTGTGCTTCAGCTTCTATCTCAAGTAACCTTTCGATACTTAATCAAGTAGGTTTGCTTACTTTTACCTTGCTCCAAAATAGTCAAGCTTACGTTGACCTACGGTGGCAAATAACCGCGTTTAGTTCATAACAATTCGGAAAAGTGTCTTAAATTATTTGTCGTTGTAGACTACCTCAAATCATGTTATCTTAAAGTTGATCTTTGTTAAGTTAAGCTGTGAGGCACATGTTCAGTAGACGCCTATTTTCTTGGCGAGTCAATCGCAAATCCCGTAAATGACAACCAGAGACTAAATATTTACCATTCCACTGAGCACGATCTGGCGAAGGAGCCTTGCTTGCGTGTCCGTTGGAGGCTTCATCTGGGGATCAACCGCGAAATTCGCGCCGGGAACATTCAAATTAACTTCGTTCGTCAGTTGAAGCCGCAGTTTGCGAATTTCCACAACTGCTTTGTGCCGCAAGCCGTGAGCGTTGCAAAACTTCACTAAATCGCCACGACTTCCCGCGTATTCCGCTGCGCCAACCGCTCGCAAAAGTACCATCAAATCACCTATAAAAAAAAATCAGATAAAAACATCGTTTTTACTCAAATTGAAAACCGAAAAAAAACAAACAGAAAACGAAGTTCTAAATCCATCTTTTTCAATTCAAGAGAAAGAAAGCGTCATAAGAGTTCATTTAAAAAAATAATTTGACGCAATGGATAGCTGCCACAGCGATACTGTACAGTTATAGGTGCACTTGTTCTCTAGTAAAGCAATGTATGTAACTCGTATACCCGTGTTGCCGTCGTACACTGCAAAAATCTGTGCAGTTGCGTCAACTACATTGCTTCCTATGACAGCTGAACTGATTGCTTTACTTACTAAACGTTTTGCTGGAGCAAATATATCATTACAGTATTGCTGTGGCAGCGATTTCCGTCAGAGACCGTTAGCATTAGGTTGTGGTAGCTTGCGCTCTGGTCGGCTAGGGAACAATAAGGCGGAAATTGCAACTCTAAAAATTTGAAGCGCTCTCTGTTCTTACCTAGGAGTTTAGCATTTCCTATTCCCGCCCATTTGCGTCTTTGCTCATTCCACTGGACGCTTTTTGATGAGTTGTCAATCAGCGAAGGCGTGGTCGCCTCAGTCAACACTTCTTGAACCGATAGCGAGGCGACTAGGCAGATGACCAGAGGGAGAAGGTCGTGTTGGTGACTCAGAACGAGCATTTTACCAAAGCGCGGTGAAACCGGGAAAGCGGAAATCGCAAAACCTAATTTCGTGAGCTTCCCGCTGTACTCCTCTGTAAAACAAAAACAGAAATGTAACTGACCCTCCCAAACAATAGAGTTATCTGAGAAAAATTCATACGTTTCAGCTCAAATTTACGTTTGTTTTACAATAAACTTAGTCTCGGTTGTATATAAATAAACGAAAGTCTGGACTTGCCATCTTCGGTAGCTCCGGGTTTCGGTAGAGGCAGCGCTCCAAGCCATTGCAGCTTCCTTTCAGCTACTTTGAGCTGGACCCGGTCAGGTGGCGACGGGAATGGGAAGTTTACCACTTTGTGGATACTCATGGCTTTCATCTGTAGGAGAAGGTCATCGACAGGCTTTCGTTGCATTTCAGGGACCGAAAACTGGGGGAAATTGTCGTTGTAAACCGCTGAAGAGAATAACCTGGAAATCAAACGGAAATGATTAGTGCCGAAGCTTTTATGCATTTCCAACATCTTGTGTTCCTCCTTGGCTCAGCCTTTCGCGTAGGTCAGGGTAAGCTAGGTTACGTCGACCTGCGTAAAGTGTCTTGTGCCTCGCTCCGACGTAGAGATGAAAAGTGTTACACGAGTGGTGAAAAGCGCATCCCTGGAAGTATTCAGCGTTTAACTAAAAATATCTCTGTAAATGCTTTTTTTCTCTTCTTTTCTGTCCTGATTAAACCAATGCGTTGTTCTCCACAAACTGCAAATATTTACTAATTAGAGCAAATATTTACTTTGCTGAACTTTTGCATCAGTAAAAATGCGACCTCAGCATTGCCTAAGGCAACAATTTTATCATTAAAAAAATCACTTTCCGGAATGTCAAGCCAAAAATGATTTGCCTTCCTCTTCGACAGTACGGTAATCTTTTTTGCATTTCCTGGGCACGCAACGTTAGGTCGTGGCTATTCGCACGCCAATGTAAATACAACGGAGACTTGAACGCACGTAAACCAACCTAATGCATTTTTAAATGGGAGGTGACTTGAACGCACGGAACCCAACCTGATACATTTAATATGGGGCAGGCGTGCGAATAGCCACTTCGAATAGGCTTACCTATAACAATGACCCGGGCCAACACGGCCAGCGCGTCCAGCCCTCTGGTCAGCTGCCGCTTTACTGCTCCACTGGACATCATAGGAAGAAACTCCGGTCACTTTATCGTACAGCCTTGCTTTCCATTTTCCGCTGTCCACGACGTATTTCACGTTGGGGATCGTCAAGGAAGTCTCCGCCACGTTCGTAGTCACGACGCATAAGCGGCATCCTTCAGGCGGGGGCTCGAAAACCTGCCAACAGAAACGTGCCATTTCACTTGTCTTTCAATCTCTTTCGAAGATATTCCCGAAATAAGACACTAGGCTTTCTTTCTTTATTCCGATTATTATAATTTACCTTGGCCTGCTCATGTCCTGGGAGAAGAGAATATAGAGGAAGTACCCATAAGGGATCCTTAGTCAAAGCTGAATACGCTGAAAAATCTTCTTCGTCGTCGCTATCTAACGCTAATTCACCCTCTTCCAGGAGATCCGCTTTTGTGTCATCTTCCGGTATTGGCGTGTAACTGCAATAAATAAGTTTTATCTTGTACTGTATAAAAACGAATGTAGGCCTCGTTAAAAGCTACGTTATTGCCAAAGTTTAGCGCGATGGATGTAAAGTACCAGAACTTACTCGTCTAGATTGATCTCCGGCAAAGTGATCTCCTTTCCTTTCTTCTTCCTCGTTCTCCGACTTGATTTCTTCAGTCTGCCATCCTCTTCATCGCTGTTTCTTTCTTTATCATCCATCTCTCTTTTAGTGTCTGCTTTACTATTCTTGTATGGAAAGGCTTTACGTAGACGCCGAACTAGGTTGTTTACTTCTTGTTGCCCTAAAAAAACAAATTTACGAGAACATTGAGTTTTTGTAAATTTTGTTCTGTGCCAATTTTGGTCGATAATTTTTTGAATTAAATTAATTTTTTCATGAACAACTTCCAGCTTAAAAACGTCTATGTAAACTAAACACAAAAACTGACCCGTTAAGAATACCAGAATTCCACCTTCTGGTAGTTGAGTATGGATTTTGCACACTTTGCGGAATGCCTCAAAGCAGTAATCCGGAGAAGTTCTCTTATTAAAATGAACAGTCACTGGAAACTGACGCGCTTCAACCTGAAAAATACATAAAATTAATCCTACGTTCGAAATTAATACATTAGAAATTTACTCGTCTGCGATCTTACTTTGAGGACCGGCGGAGTAATTTTAAAGAGGCGAGGATTGCTGGTGAAATCCTCGATTCGTAGAGTGGCAGACATGATGATGAGTTTCAGGGGATCCTTCCTCTTGTTTCGTAGAGGAACAACTCGCGACAGAAGACCGATTAAAATATCAGTGTAAACACTCCTCTCGTGGGCTTCGTCCAGAATAATTACCGAATATCGACTTAAAAGAAAATCCTGTAGGAAAACAAGAAAAGGTTTTGTTTTAGATGTTCATTACAAATGCCATCGCCAAACAAATTTTAGCTCAGGAAGCGCCTGCAAGTTTTTTCTAAAAAATCAGCAAAATTTTAGCTTGTGTGTGAAATTATATTTTGGAAGATTTTTTTTTGAGCTAACAAAATTTTTGATTGACGTTACATCTTTAGTATAGTACCTGTTTTAATGATAGTTCTTTGTCGCTGGGTAAATATATACAGTGAGTCGAGAACGATCCAGGAAGAGGCAGATTAATTAGGGGAGAATATTAGGCTTTGTATAAACGTGTGCTCGAATAGATAGATTCTAGGAAACATTGATGATGGAGGGTCGAACGTAGGAAAGATTTAGATGACCCCATAACTTACGCTTTGCATTTCTTTGAGTAGAACTCCGTCAGTCATGAACTTGATTTTGGTGTCGTCTGTTACGTTGCCTTCAAATCGAATAAGATACGACACTTCTTTTGAAGACAAATTCATTTCTTCACCGACACGTTTTGCCATGGAAATTGCTGCAACTCGCCGTGGTTCAGTGATACCGATCATTTTGCCATCCCTGAGGAAAGACGCAAGCGAGACTTTGAATGAAAGCCAATTTAAAGAGAGCTTAGCACGAGAAATTCGGATATTTTTCATTACCTCGCATAACCTGCTTCGTAGAGAAATTGCGGAACCTGGGTTGTTTTTCCACTTCCAGTTTCACCAGCAATAATCACCACAGGATTTTCCGATATTGTTTCCATAACAACCTGCTCCTCCGCTAAAATTGGTAATTTATTCCTAGCCGCCTCCATCTCTGCTGATCGTATAACGGGAACATAAACTGCTGGTTTCGATGGGTATTTCGCAACTTTTATGCCTTTCTCCTTCTTCTCCTCTTCAGCCTTTTGACTAACAACACTTTCCGCGTCATCCTTATGAATTTCCTCTGGTTCTTCCTTTTTATCATCATCTGCTTTAGGTTCATCTTCCTCCATTTTTTCATCTTCACTCTCCATATCACTATCATGATCACTGTCATCATCATCATTATTTTCAAATCCCACAATATTGGGATCATTTGATACTTCTTTTTCCTTTACAGATGAGCCTGACATAAGCAATGCCTTCCATTTCCTACTTCCAGCCACACTGTTAAACGCTGTACTAGGACCATCTTCATCTAATCCTTGGCTTCTTCTAACCTTACTGGAAATTTTCACACCACTCTCTAATTCATGGAGGTGCCGCTTTATTCCTTTAGTTTGCATAGAAGATATGGATGTTAGCTGGCTTTTTACTTCAGAGGAAATTCCAACCTCAGCTAACTTGGAAAGCAATTCCCCTCGCTGGAAAAATAAAAAGACATGTACATTCAATATTTCACAGGTCTGTGTTACCTAAACAGCATGTAAGCTAGTCTTCTTTGGTTTGTCTGATTTTATAATTTACATTATCTTACCATCTGCTTCTTCTTCTTGGTGTCCACAATGTGCTGGAGTCGCTTCCTTTGTTTTTTGGATAAGATTCTCGTTGGTTGTTCTTTCTTATCTTTCTTGATCTTAGTTTTCCTCTTTTCTGATGGTAGCACCAATGGATTTGCAGAATCATAATTTCCCTTGGGTTCCAACTCAATCTTAATCTGATAAAAGGAAAAAATCAAAAAACTATTGAATAACAGACAATCCAAACAAAAACAGGCACTATTTTCAAAGAACCCAACAAGAGCATGTAATAAATTTCTGCAGCAAATAAGTTTCAGTCTTTAGGATTTTTGAGCTTCATAATGAACTCAATTATCCTCAAACTAACAGCAAATACACAAAAGCAGCTTGAGACAAACGTGTACGTTGAGGTTAGGAGACGGTAGGTGATCATGACAGGACTTACCTTTTCGGTTGCTGAGTTATCAATTACGACATCCTTCACCTGCCGAGCTTTCCAATTATGCTTTATTTTCCCCATCGTAATTGTAGCTCAGTTAAATTTGTTTTCTAAAGTAACACACGTAAACTTAACCCCACTTTCGACCCAACCACAAAAAGAATTCAAAACAAAGAAAAAAGTAGCAGAGCTACCAATAAATGTTCGCGAAAGTATTGTAAGTTAATGCTGAGTTAAGACATGTTATAATTATGATGTATAGTTAAATTAGCATATATTTAGCTCTTAATGATCTTAAATAATGCTGATCGCCTTTAACTTTGGTATATAATTGGTTTTAAATTTTCAGTCCGAAAATGTGGTATAATGTTTGCATGTGTTTGCATGACTGGCACGGCACAACATTAGCAGACGCCGGTGTTCACCTTGTTACAGTGAAGTCGCGGAACGCATTTAAATTTATCTTATTTTCTTTAAACCATATTCTCGAAGTATGGCATCTGAAGTGGAGAAAGCTCAGACTGCAGCTCCGTCTGAAGATACTATTTTTGGCAAAATCTTGCGAAAAGAAATCCCGTGTAAGCTGATATACGAAGATGACCAGGTGGGTAACCCGAACCAAACACGTAATTTTGCCTTATTGGTTTGACTTTAATTTCTACTTTCTTTTTCGTTATGAACATATTCAAAATCAAATAATTTAAAGCTGATTCCACAAAAGAAATGCAAGAGTGTCGAGTTTTGATTGATCGTTCAACGTCACGGGACTTGTCGTGGTTTATCTCTTATCTTGTTTGCTTTCCTTGATGACGCCGTTATCTCATTTTAGTCCTTAAATATTCATGACGAAAATACTGTTGTAATGCATGTGACAAATTTTAAATTTTTTCAATACCTGTACAACATTATATTTCTATGATGGTAACTTGACATCTTTGGTCCTGTTTTCCAGTGTATTGCCTTCCATGACATTGCACCTCAGGCTCCTGTTCACTTTCTGGTTGTACCAAGGAAACCAATAACTATGTTGTCAAGTGCTGATGTTAGCGACATTCCAGTAAGTATATGTATTTGATGTAAATACAGTAAGGAGGTAATTTGTGGTTTTCTTTAAAGGCTACATGTAATGACTTTTTTTTCAGCTCCTTGGTCATTTAATGTTCACTGCCCAAAAAGTAGCTGCTCAGCAAGGTCTTGCCGAGGGTTTCCGAGTTGTTATTAATAATGGAAAATATGGATGTCAGTCTGTGTACCACTTGCATCTGCACGTGCTTGGTGGTCGCCAATTAGCATGGCCGCCATGCTAAACTGCTTGTAGTTTGGTCAATTACAATGAAATGCATTTCAAAGAGTTAAAGTAATCACTCTGCATCAGAAGTAATGTGAGCTGTTCCTGTACAGTCTGGTGAAAAAGTTTATTTCCTGAATAAAACTCCTCTTAACAGGACTTTGTAGTTTTTCTTTATTTATTGTACACCCACCTTGACTGAATTCTGGAAAATCTTACAGCTAATATACAACACAGCTTTCAGGACATACTGTGACTGATGCACTCAAACATACAACATTCAGTTTCATGACACATAACTCTTCAAATACAAAAAATAAATGTTTTTGCATCCCTTCAAATGCAGCATAATTAAGAGGTAGTGAGAAATACATGTTTACATAGAACTTCACCTAGCAACTTCGTGAGATCATCTTTGCATTGCCCGCACTTGTTCATTGATTTCTTCTATCTTTAAAGCACTTTGGTGAAGTGTGTCCAGTTGTTGAGAGAGATGTTTTGCCCCAGATTGTGTTCTAATAAGGTTCTGTAAACATAAAAAGATATTCTGTAGAAATCTTACAGATCAAGCACAGTTCATCAATCGCACAACAACCGTTCACTTACATCTTCTGTCGTTTCGATAGCATGTTCCAGTATCGCCATTCCTTTTGCTGCTTGCATCAACACCTGGAAAATATTTACAAAATTAACGATTACGGTTCTTTTCTGCCTCTGTTTGGACGACCATAACCTTACTTTAAGGTTCGACTTTTGATTAGCACCCTACCTCGCTTGACTTTGATCCGCGATTTATTTGCCTTGCAACTGAGGCGATATTGTTCACGTTAACTTGAACTCTGTCTGCTAAACGCATTTTAGAATCAACAAATAAACTTCTCGCACTTGTGCTTGAAGCAGAAGCCATATTTGTTACAAAAGCCAAAGCCACCTTGATTTTTTTGGGCTATCAGATGACGTCATCAATGGTTCGAGAAATGCGGGAAATTTGAAAAGAAGGTTGCATGCGTAGTATTGTGACCAAACATTTATTTCAGTGATCTCACAACAATTAATTAGTCTGATCCTTGTCACTGAAGCCGCATTTGGAATGCAGCGAACCAATTAATCTGCAGGGTTGAAGCAAGTGGTGGTGCGCTAGGCAACCCTACTAACACAGGACCCACGTAGGTTGCCTATCCTCGACTGAGGTAATCCGTGTGAAAGCTTTATCGCTCGATGCGATAGTTTTATTTAATAAATCTTTTGCTCAATAGTCTCAATGTTTGAACAACCGTTTCAGAAATACGCGCTAAGAGGTACGAACTAATTTTCTGGGAAGTATCATTAGAGAGCTAGACAAGGCTGATTTTAAGCTCACCAATCACTATGTGAGCGGTTCACGCATCGTATGAGATACGTTGAAAATTCATACTGTTTGCCTTTAAAAAACATCAAAAAATTGTTTCCAGCGTTATAGATAAATTAGCTCCAAATGCGAATAGTTTTTGGATTTATTTGTCTTCTTTCATTTTTTTTTTTGCATTGCGGGCAAAATGTGTCATTTCATAATCTAGTTGCACATTATAGTTTGTATGGTGTACCGTACATGCTACTTACAGTAGCAGGTATTTTTTTTTTTTGCGAAATGTGGTCATGGTTTATGTAGAGAGACTGTAGTAAAACAGAGAGTGGCCAACTCAGAGGGTGGGGGTAAGGCATGCCGTGATTGGTGTGAAGCAAAAACTGCTCCATGGCCAGTGCATAAGGATAGGTGGTCACGTGACAG
>Ga0058701_10005089_pt1 | contig 10832 bp, 7 predicted proteins | sample AgamicOrMae_FD_97039 | JGI IMG/M metagenome (GOLD analysis project Ga0058701, IMG submission 97039) | Agave microbial communities from Guanajuato, Mexico - Or.Ma.e | ecosystem: Host-associated > Plants > Phyllosphere > Phylloplane/Leaf | place: Guanajuato, Mexico | collected 2012-06-04 | reverse complement strand
TTCAAAAATTAAAACTACTGTATGCGCCTACTTGTAAAAACATTCACCTTTAATTTAATGATAAAATATCGATGGGGTGGAAAGATTTCTTACGAAATAACAAATCATTTTGGTGCTCAAAATTTGTTTTATTGTACATTTCTTTTTCACAAAGTTCACTTATGTGTACATAAGTTCGCTCCGAATCATTCTGCTTCATTAAATCTCAAAACTAAATGAGAATCTTTGACCTGATATCGTGTGCGCTCCACAGCTTCTTACTAACATCTCTTAAGATTAATGCTAATAATACTGTAACAAGAGCTGTCATACGAAGCCAACACTCTGACGCAATGTTGCTAATACCAGTGAGTGTCACCCTTGCATTTGCAATTATAAAACATTCGAAAAAGTGACTTTTTGGAATGTATTACACTTGGCACAATGTGTTAGACAATAACTTAGATGAAAAACAGGATGGCAATTTTATATCCTAGCTATTCACCACTACAAATTAAAAAAATAAATGCTGAAAAGAGATCAGGAGTAGCGTCTCACAGGCAGTGCGATAATGTCAGACGTCTTCAGAGAGAATTGCATTGAACGTGTTGTAATTTTGACGACACGATTTATAACTGATCCATACAAGTAAAATTACTTAGTAATTAACTGATTCAAAAGTTTGTCATTTGATACGAGTTCACTTACTCAATCACCGGATTAGACCTCGAAAAAGGAATTTCTACGATTAGGGTAGCCGCTAAAACCGGTGGCTGATTTTCCGTAATTCATTTCATTGCTCTACACTTAAGATTGAGAATTGTGTTACCTGAAGTATACAGATCGCTTGGGATATTCAAATCTTAACTTTTGAGTAGCTGGAAGTATTTGAATCTCGTTTATTACAGTTAGCCTTATTTCATGACCTTTCGAGGAATGACAGGATGTTTCGTTATGTCCCACAACTTTTCCCTCGATTGGCAAAATTTCATGACTTTCTTAAGAACCCCGGGATTGGCAATCACCCTCAGTAAAATATGTATTCTCAGTAACGTTGAAGAAAACTCGGAAAACGTGCTCATTTGCCTCTCTTTTGCATAATTTTTCATCATGCGATATTTTTTAAGGCAAACTATTAATGTGCTTACACCGTTAACATCTAAAAAAACGCGCGATTTAAGAAAATTTTGATTGTCTCATAGCCCAGCTCGTCTCAAGTGATTCATGTCCAGCATTTATTTTGGTCCATTTGCGTTTCAAATTGAAACCCAATTCTGACGAGCCCTCGTATCAAACGCAAAACTGGAGCTAGAGACAAAAAGTGTTCCACGAACTGCGTGGTATTTTTGACTTTCTCTTTTAGGATATCGTTTGAACATTTCGGCTAACAAGTACATCAAGCTTTTAAAAATCTGGATTTTGATAATACAATCCTCGAGTGAACAATTTTCAACACGACCTTAAGTCCAACCATTTTCTACGGTGCTACTGACACAACAGCGAAAGTTTATCGTTTTCATACACTGGCAGCGAACAATCGTGAAATAGTGAAGACAAGACAGAATCAGCTGGACGGAACTTGTCGAAAGTTAGAAACTAGTACCAGGTAAAGCACTAGAACAATAATGGCCACTTTATACACCCTGCAGTATTGATTCCAAGGAACGGTAGTCACATCAGATCTCTCTTGTTCACATTTAAGTACGTTTCAGCTAAAGGCACCGACAACTGTGAGCTCAGAAGGAACTATGTCTTTGAAATAGGCGAAATATTAACAGTAAGACCTCGTGGTCGTTACATAGCCACGTGACTTAGGCGCTAAAGACGGGCTGCAGAGCTCAATTTTGTACGAGATAGACCACGCCGCTCACAAAATGTACAGGTCGCAATCCCAAACTTTATTCTTAAAGGCGCCTTTGTAAACTTGACAGGCGAGCTAAAACTACCAAAATTGAACACATACCTTTGAAAGCTTTGCTTTTACCCTATTTGATATGAAAACGTGTGTTTGGCCCTCTTTTCTTTGGGTTTCCTTAAATTTACGTTGATCAAGCATTTTTTGTTGTTCAAGGACAGAAGCAAAGTTGGAACGCTCGTTGCTTTACTACACATCTTATTTGGTCATCCAAGCTACAATAGCTTTACCGTCACCCAACACATTCATTACGATGTATAACGCTTAAACCCTCAAAATATTGCGGATAGTTTCCACTTCATTGAGCAGTACTAACAAATCTAGACTACGTGTGTGCTCTTTACAAATAGTAAATGCCATCGTTTACAATTATACCAGCCGAAACTTTCACTAACTTTTTACTAATATTAATAGTTTGAGTATCAAAAACATATAACCATTTCAGTTTTGTTTCTTTTCCCAATGTTTTAAACTGAAAATATCCTGCTTTTCGTTTGTACTTTAAATTGATGCCTGAAATTTCGTATTCAGCACATTTAAAGGACCGACTTGCAGGAATTGCGGTTTATTAGGCGAAAGTTACTCTATGCAAATACTGATATAAATGGCACTTGTATTTTTCGAAGTGAATTACGAATGATGTTTTGAGGTTATCGCGACGGATAATTCGAGCTTAATTTAAGCCGGAATAGAGCGCTAAAGGATTAAACACAAATAAATTAATTAAACTAAGCGATTGACGATCGTTGGCCATTTTTGCGGCCCTCGCCTTTTCATCAATTTTTAACATATTTCTGCGTTTTTCTCTTTATCGATCATTCAGGCCAAATAAGGCGTTTTATCACAAGCGATACCACAACAGTGAAATTCGATCACAACCGTTACCTAATCTCAAGGAACAGAAGAAATTTATTCGTATAAATTACAATAAAAAATTGATGCTTTTTCGTCTAACTGTGCGTAAAATCATTGTTGTGCGCACATTTCAAACCATTTGACACCAACAGCTGTGTAGAACTGCACACAAAACCGCAGTGCTTTTCAAATACCACGACAGATTTTGCGTTTGGTGGCAGAGTAATAGGCTAGCTCTTAGATTCGTAAGAAGAGTGAAATCACTTAATTTCCCTGATTGCAGGCACTAATTCGGCTTCGTAAAGGCACAACATTTGACCAATTTTCGTGACCTCACACCAATACTGCAAAAAGTCTCAAGGCACAAGATTTACTTGTATACATCGTTCATAGCAGGACAGGAATGTAATACCTTCCAAAGTTCAATGGCTCAAAAATACAATAAAGACTACTAACCTATATAAATTAACTTAATTTAAAGTAAACCGTTTCATGGCGTGACTAGATAATCTCTATGATGCGACTTTATCAAAAAGCCGACAAATACAGCATGTGTACACGTAAATCCTCTTTGGTGGATTTGGCTTTCCAAACACGCATAACATTTTAATCGAAAATCATGTTCTCCAACGATTAAAATTTACAAAACTCACAAGTACGGTCAAGTTGGTGGATTTCACCATTTAAGCGACGATGGTGCAAATATACGTATGAAAAATTCACAAAACCCTGATGGTCCTATCGGTTCATTTAAATATCTGCGCATTTAATCTTTTAAAGTCGTATTTAACCATCCTCCTCCTGTTTGTGGGACGTGTTCCGACGTTAAGGACAACAGGGCAGATGATAGCATTCAGCGAAACATTTAAGGACTCTTTTAACTGCTTTCCTTAGATTAATAGCAACATTTTCAGCCAGACAGCAACGTCACAGTGCAGGAGTAGGCTAAAAGCAAAAGAACTCTCCGACTCACAACAGGAAATTTTGACAAGTGAAACTCATTCACTAACAAGTACGGACAAAAGGGCCAGCCCTCATAAGCTCGTACTTAAACTTAAAATTTTGCTAAAAAGGTATACATTGACCAATAAAAATATGGATGAAGTTATGAAAGCTACAGCAATAGATTGAAATTGACATTATTTAAGCTGATTTCACTTGATTTAAATAATGAGATTCTCTAAATATCTCAGTAAAAAATAGAGCTACAGCTGACAGTTCAGTTACTTTGGTAATACTATTATTGTGGATAAAACTTCTTGTACAAAATTAATAATACTTTTCTAACGATTATGCTTGAATAAGCTCTGTGATTCAGCGAGGTTTTTCAAACAATGGGACTGATAGTCCGTGAGTTCTGGTTTTATTCTTGCACAAGTTGCGCCCACTAAAAAACCTACAAAAATGTAAAGAAGACTTTCAATTCTTTCCTAGAATAGGATTGTGTAGTCGACTGCAGGAAAAAAAAGTTAGGCGCCTTCTTCAGAAAATCATTCGTAAAATACTTTAAAAAAAGGGAAAAAGAAAAAAAGAGGGAAAAAAAAACCAATTTCACCTTGCAAAAGGTGCGGATGCCCTGTGAGCCCTTTTTTCCTCTCCTGAAAAACATTAAACACGCGATAGGGGGAAAATATCATGAAAGTACCGTATTTAACCACAGATAAACAGCACTTGTAACACCCATCCAGGATTTTGGCGGAAAAATAAAATCCTGCTTTAACCAGCGTTTACGCAGAGGAAGTTCACATCTACGTGTGCATTTCATTTCAGATTTTAACTAACTCTGCATATCACGTCACTCTAGTTGAAGCTTAAATTAACCTCGATTAAAGAAGCTTTGCCGAGGGAGCTTGCAAAGCCTCAAGAAAACTTTCGATTATGAGAGAACGCCAAGTGCAGCGTTATAAAGTGATCCTTTGAACGAACCAGCGTAGAAAGTTTTACGCTCAATGAAGTTCGTCTTCCATCGAAACGAACGTTGAAAGACATTACAGTTCCTAACCCTTTCACTCCAAGAAGGGGACCATAGTTAAACTATGTGATATTTGTTGGAGGAAGAGGACCAGATTAAGGATGCGCACACAGCATGCGGTGGAAATGTGGAAAAAGGCAACGTGGTTTATGGATGGCCTTTCAGGGGAAGAGGCGCGGCGCAGAGTATCTTTGGGTAAACACGGACCTTCTGATTTTAGTGCGACCGAGCCCAGGGCATTTCAAGTATTCCCGCTAAAGGGAGGAAAAGCGAAGGACTACACTATCACTGTAACTCGCCATCAATAGGAGTGCTGCCAACTTTCAAGGGAATTTTGTCGAGCGATAATGGTTCGACTTTCGAGGAAATTCGAGGTTTACAGAGTACGGAACTGCAACGGCTGTACAGAGCCGTGTTCTCGGAAAAGTCGCAATTGATCTTGTGGCTTTTCCAGATCATTCGCAGGCCAACTTACTGTCGAAACTGCTCAGAGCTATGGCGAAGGCTTGCAAGGCGCAAAGCGGGTAGCGGAAATCCATCGAGAACACATCCTCCGCGACCCTGCCGAACTGCATCACTACGTAGTCCACTGAAAAAGTAAAACACGACTAAGTTTCATAAACTTAACTATTTCCCTCACTACACTGCCAAAGCGTTGAGAAAAACTCGTTTTAGTTTACCGCAATGCTATTTCTCCATTTAATACAGGCTTGCCGTTAAATTTTAATTTTCCAATTCCCTAAAATTTGGCCGACTTTTTTCCCCAATTTTCCCTTACATTTCAAACCGATGAATGTCTACTGCTTCCGATCTTAAAAGAGATGTCAATTCTACTATTTCCATATAGCTACGATTTTTCGCGACATTTTTATTCGGGTCGTTTTTTTTCAAATAAATATATTTTTTAATTTCAATAATAGCTTTTTACAGTTTTTCGCGGATTCCCATATCGAAGGCAATCCTTCAACATACAGGAAGTTCCCCAACAAAACTGAAGACGTTTTTTGAGTCTGAAGCTTCTGTATTGATACCCTGATAGAAATGAGCCAAGGTGGTGCTTTCAAAGCTTTTGAATCAAAACCTGCGATCTGCTTGCCAAATGGCGATGCTCAACAATCGAGATTTGATAGTTAAAGACGCCACTGTCATCCATTTCAACATTTACGTCCTTGGTTCGATTATTCAAGAAGGTTGGTGTTTTGAGGGAACTTACCATCGCTGTTGTGGACAATCTGAAAATTTTTCACGGACGCCTGCGTAACCCGCCCGTGAAAGTTCAAAACATACGACTGGGTATCATCGTTCCACACTGGCCTCTTGTTGTGTAGCTCTATTAGTTTGTCCATGTTCCCATTCCGCCACATTTCTGCAATAAACGCAATATTATGATTGCTCTGGTGGCTATGAAACATGGAATCGAAACATGGGGTGAAGGAAATACTCGGTTACTTAAAAAATTGTTCTTTTCTTTCCCTTTTTTTTAAGGTTAATATTCTTGCCGAATCATAAGTTGAGGAAGAGAGAGAAGCTAGACAATCGATCGATTTTCGAACGAGCTGTGAACTTACCCAAAACCGATTCACTGTCGCTTTCAGGACAGATTTCAACTCGTTGCTGATTGGCTGTCATACCTGGGAGCAGAACAGTCATTTTTCGGGGTCCTTTAAATCCCAGTACGTTTGTTTCCTGGAGGAAAAACAAAGGAAACGCATTAATTAACCCACTACCGCCCAGCGATGCCGTTCGGAAACAGAAAAAAAATATTTGAGAGGATCTTTACAGCTCAGTATTGTCACAATTCGAAAAATATCACCCCCCTGGAAACCTGAACTTTAATTATTTAGGCATTTTCCAAAGCTTAAAATTGCGTATTTAAATGAAAAAAGTCCTTTCAATTTCTCTGAACTTGAATTTCACTCCAAATACTTTGGGCTGTTATAGGCTAAGACTACATATACATAAAATTTAAATACACTCAATTTTACAGGTTCGAGTATCCACTCTAGTTTAAACTTTCATTGATTGTACAGATCAACGACATAGAAGCGCGTCGGTTCGATTAGCCGATTTGTGCCCAGAGGAAGTTTGAAAAAAAAATAATTTAAGGGAATAATAAAAAAAAACGTTTTGGGTCAAAATTTTGCAAAATGGTATTTTAAAATGATCAATTTTTCTTTTTAAGCTAATTTAGAGTTACCTTTTTACTTTAAAAAAAGGGATTTTTCACTCGGTCCGGCTCCGCAACGACCAGGTAAAACACAACAGGTGGACAATTTAACCACTCAAATCTACATTAAATGAGATGTCTGTAGTTTTAAAAAAAATTGATTTATTGTGCAATAAAATAATAAAACTGTCAAAAACCTGATTTTTGGGGTAAAGCACATATTTTCACAAGATCTATACATGGAAAAACTGATGGTTCAAAAACAGATATTGGTGAGAAAGTGAGACAACAATTTTGCGCTGCTTTGCAAAACCTAGACTATTTTCAAAAAATATTCCTTTTACTCACATAAACTACAGCTCCAAGTTCCATCCGCGGCCGAATCACCGTCCCTTTGTCATTCAGAGTAGACCGCCCTGGAGCGTATCCGTTGTCGTAAATAGTGAAATGGGTTCCCAGCAAATTTGAGCGTAGTTTTCCCACAAACGCTTCGCCCCCTCGAGAAAGGTCCGTTGGATCGGTAGAAATTAAGTAATTACTAGTTGCGCTCTTCTTGCGCTTGCGTCCAGCAAGCAGGAAAACCTGAGAGCACACATATAATAAATGAAAAGCCACTCCAATAGGATTAACAAGTATAAAACCCCAAAAATTACCTTTTTACCACAATCTCTTTCTAAATGAAGAAAGTACGTCGGGTAAAGTCCGCGATCCATTCCTTTGCGATCCCGTGTAATGCGGCATTTATACAGCATATATTTGTTAGCTGGCTCCATGACAAAGCTCTCTAAGCTTCCAACGACATCGCCTTCCATTTCCTGATTCTGAAAATGCGTGATAATGAGTACATTGCCAAAACTGATAGTGAGCTTTGCAATGCAACAAAAGTAAGACTTACCACAGTGTCACTCGATATGACTGGAGATATATCTGTGCAGGGTCCAACAGTCCCTTCTGTGTTTCCCTCTGGAGTTGGTGCAACAACTGGTGTTGATTCTTCATCTTCTAGTTCCTCGCAATCTGTTCATGACAACGGATCAGTGAGAAAAGTGGTAAAGAGATGATTGCCTTACACTTGCAAGTTACTTACCTGTCCCACTATTATCGCGGGAAGGTGAGAGCAATTCATTACTTGATTGTAAGGGTATGATAGAATCAGGATTGTTGGGTGACATAGTGAACTGCATTGGGCCATCATAACCTGAAGCAAAGGTGAAACATCTTGGAGAAAATTTTCATAAGGTGCCAGTGATGTTACCTGGTGATAAACTAACCATGTAGATCTCGTGACCGATGAGTACTGTGCATGTTTGGTAGGCGGGCAGACGAAGTACGGACATCGGACGATTGCACCATTCCTGGTGTCTGTCGCTTTTGACGCACTTTCATCTCCATCAATTGACGCTGGAGAGCAAAAAGGAGAGCAAAGTTTACTCAGGAACTTAAAAAAGCAACATTTCAGAGAGTGTCAAACAAAATCAGTTCTTAAGACCGGTACCAGCAAGACAAAAGCGTGCTGTGAGGAATGGTTGGTATTGACCAGAATTCTCTTCCTACCGGAAAATGGAAATGAGAGCTACGGTAAAGAAGAAACGGTTTTAGTGCAGGGTAAATTTAAGAGCGGAATAGTTGTTAGCTAGTTGTTAGTTAATAGTTGTTAGTAAACAAAATAGGGCACAAACGGAGAGGTTACAGGTACCATGGTGAATCTCGCAACGACTAACCTGCTGCTCCAGCTTCTGCTGCCGTAAGTCTACCGAAGTCATATTTGAGAATTACATAAAATTCATCCAAAGGTCATAGCACGGGTCGCCGAAGGAAAAAGTAAACAATTGTTGTGAGGAACTCATTAAACAAACATCATAACGGTGACGACCATAAAAAACAACAACACCGAGAATAAAAAACAAAAACAAGAAATCAACTGTCAGTGGTCAGTTCGTCGCAGGCAACGACTTACAAGTAAGAAAGAAAAGGAAGGAAGGAATGATCTTGACTCTTCCGCTCATGTTCATATTTTTTTATGGCTAAAAATATAAATATCACTTTTTTATGAGAGAAACCTCAAAAGGAGTTTTCGACCGCTTGTTAACCCAATGGTTGGTAACTAAGAACACACCCACGTTCATTTCCCCGCGTTTCCGCGCATATTTTGAATCCTCATAATTTTGCAGTCAATAGTTTTTCGCAGTCTTCTCAGGCCAGGAGATATTATAAAACGAAGTATTCATGTGCCAATGTAATTTATGGTAAAATTTCATTCTCTTTTTTTCCTCGTCATTTTTTTAAGTAATCATCTTTAGCACGGACCGTGTCGGTAAGTAGGGCCCTACTCACATGAGCAGAGGGTATTGTGTACGTCAAACATATATAAATAGAACCCGTAGCCGGTACTATGGAAAAAAATACAAGAAAATCTGAGGTTTTCCTATATTTTTTTATCCTCTAAATTTCTAAGTTCTTATTAGGCGAGTAATGTTATTTTTAAGCTCTAATTATGCTGCGTTTCGTGAGCTTCATCTCTCAGGTTTTTTGGATATTCATCAGATGGAACCATGAGACTTACTCAGCTTGATGCCTTACATTTCAGTCTTGAAGTCGCTTGATCCTCTTTTTGTCATCCCCGCGGAATGATTAAACACTCTTTGTCTGTGAAAGCTGCCTCACTTTATTGAGAGTTCAATCAATTTACAGCAGTAATTTGAAATTTGCCTCCGAATATCTGACGTCACTTGTTCGGGAAGATGTGATCGATACCTATCGAATGAATTCGAGCCTGACTCGAGTTATCGATATTCTTCGCAACGCAAGGTGCGTGCGTGACGCCGGTGAAGGGATTCTGAATCGGAGGGTCCACGATTTACTTCAGTATTGTGTACAACTTTCACTTCGTTTCCGACCAGGAGCTGCTTAAATATCTAGCTCAAACGCTGTAAGTATTTACCCTTTGTTCTCTGCAATTAGTTTAGCCCTAGACTTTAAATAGACTCAGGTTGCCAAGCCTTCAAGGTAGAGCTGCGCTGTCGTGTTTTCGAGTTGTAGGAAGGTGACTTTACCTAGGATATTTCAGCGTGTATTTTCTGTTTTGAACATGACGAAAACATATGAAGCGTCTGTCGTAACGTCTTTATCTCTTTAAGTCCGAAAATTTCATCTGTTTGACCCACAGTAGTCTTCCGTTAACCTCGGAATGAGTGAGGCACCACACTTGCCGATCGGTCCCCTCGGTATTAGTCATAGGGTTGAGGGACCCCGGTGTCGCGTGTGCGACGTGTTGTTGTGGATATTTTGGGCCTAAAGTAACTTGAAATCTGTGTACTTTGGAAAATTTGCCTGTGATGCGTTTTCTATTTTCGCCGGCCTCGCTCTCTACCGCAAATTTGCTCTCTTGTCGGCTTCGGAAATCTGTGTAGGTTCAATGTACGCCCGTATTGCCTAAAGTATTTCTTGTCTTAGTGCTCGCATAAGTGCATTTGTCAAAGATTCAGCTCTTTATTTACACAGGGGCTTATTGATTGCTATATGACTAGTGTTCATAACGTATTTGTTCGATCTTTCTATTTTGTTGGTTATGAGTTCACTCGCCCCGGTCTAACCACCTTTCGTTTCTCATCGGTGGCTGTTTTCTTGTAAAAGCTAAGATCGGCCTTGCTGTTTTGCGTTTTAACTGGAGTTTAACTTGCCTCCTCTGTCTTTATTGTGAACATTTGGACCATGTGTAGAAAAGAAGTAGGGTTATGTTAACCTTCATCTCTCTAACCTGTTATGCAAGAGAATGTGTATCTGTAAGCACTATGAAAGTATTGCTCTGAGGACTGACCAATCCTTCATGTACTTCCTCTAACTTGAAGAGATTAGGTTACAGTGGGAATCAATGTAGGCAAGTAATGTCATGAGAAACATTGTTGTTTTCTCTCTTGCCTAGGTGATAAGGACTGCTTAAGATC
>Ga0058701_10005088_pt1 | contig 10834 bp, 13 predicted proteins | sample AgamicOrMae_FD_97039 | JGI IMG/M metagenome (GOLD analysis project Ga0058701, IMG submission 97039) | Agave microbial communities from Guanajuato, Mexico - Or.Ma.e | ecosystem: Host-associated > Plants > Phyllosphere > Phylloplane/Leaf | place: Guanajuato, Mexico | collected 2012-06-04 | reverse complement strand
GTGTTACCCAAACACAAAGGTGATCAATGGAAAGGGCGGCGTTGGAAAGGGCGACAACTGTCGCTGGATTTTGCGCACTGATGGCAAGGCGGCTCGTCTCTGCGACCACATCAAGTGCCGCAAAGTGTGCCCAAACAACCAGGCAGCCAGCCAACTGGCCGCGCAACAGCAAGACCAACAGGTGTCCGCCGCCTCGGACAACATGCGCGTCGAGCAACAAACTGAGGCAGAGAGTCCAAGCTCGGCCACTGCGAACGCGGGTTCAAACTCAAACGGAAGTGGAACCGGAAGTGGGGCGCCCGCAATGGGAATTATGCGCCAGTTGCATGGAAGCAAGTTGGCCCAGGCGCCAGTTCCTGGGGTTGCGGGCGGCCGATTGAGTGCCAGCTCTAGCCAGCAGCCAGCTCAGCAGCAGCAGCAACAGCAGCAGGTGGGCGGCAGGAGAATGGCGCCCACAATGCCGCCAGCAGTCCAGTACGACGAGAACGACACTCCGCCGCCAATCAGCCGCTTTTTGGACATCTCGCCAGAGGAGTAAGCTGGTGGCTTTATCACTCAGGGCAGCTTGATACTGGGAATTTTCGGGAAATTGTGAGAAATTCTGAGAAATTTGGCATGAATTCGTTCAAATTTGGGCGAAATTTGGGCAAAATTTCAGCCCAAAATGAGGTGAAAAAGACGCAAAAATCATGATTAAATAAAACGAACGATCGTCATTGGAAAGCATAAAGAAAGTTGTGCGACATTTTGTGCGACTTGTTGAGCGGCGTTTTGTGCGCGAGAGACAAGAGTTCGCAATTGTTTGAAATGGAAAAATGTGTGCGAGCGAATAATCTTGCAGAGTCTTGCATAATCTTTCATGATCTCACACAGTCTTGCAGAATCTTGCAGGATTGTCAGCTGTTCGCTGATCGTTCGGCGCACGAAAAGACAATTGTTGAAAACGCGTGCTTGTTATTGGACGAAAGTGAGCCCAAAGGAGTCACTCCTTAGGATTGGCACTTTTCAAGCGAAATTTCAAGCAAAATTTCAAGCGCAATTTGCCATTTCTTCCAACCGGCCCCAATTGTGTCCGAGCTCGAGTTTCAAGTCTCAGAATTTTGCGAGCGGCCAGTCAAAACCAACAAGCTGCGAGCTGCAAACTGCGAGCTGCAAGGGCGACTTGCCAGCGGCCAGCGAGAAGCAAGCAGCGCAAAGAGAGGAAATTCAAATTTACATTTCAGCCTTGACTCGCCGGCCAACTGTGAGCGGCCGACTGTGTGTGTCTGCGACGACAGACTAGGGCCAAGAGCTAACAGTTAAGAGCTAACGGCGAGCAGCAGAAAGCAGAAGAGAAGACAGACGAGACGGAGGAAGCGGCCGAGCTGAGGAGGAAGAGGCGAGAAAGAAGAAGATTTGACAGTGAGCAGGCGAGTTGTGCGTGTTTCTGGCCGCCGACCCTTAGCTCTGGACTGCTGCCGCTCGGCCGGCTGGCCACACGCCAGCTGCCCTAGTCTCTAGCTTCTAGCCTCTAGCCTCAAGTCTCAAGTCTCGACTCTCCACCGCTCACTGTGTCCCGCTCACTGTCCACCACCATCAAGTCTTCTGAGCGCGCACTTTCTCCTTGCCGCGCACAGTCCATTGTGATGATAATCGAGCCGCCTGCACGAGCTCGCCGTCCACTGGCCGCCAAATGAACGCAAACTGAGAGCCAACTGAACACTAGCCACTAGTGCCAGCTTGTCGCCGGCCGCCAAGACTCATCTGGAGTGGCTTGCCAGAGCGTGTTGGCCACTTGCTCGTTACTCGTTCCTCTTTGGCTCTGCTTTCGCTTGACCAAAGCCAACTTCTAACTGCGCGCCGCTCACTCTCCGCCGCTCAGTGGCCGCGCAACAGGTGATTTGAGCCCAGCTGAACTTGCATCTCTTTGCCTCTTCTTCTTCTTCTTCTTCTCCTTCTTCTTTCTTCTTCCTGCGCCGCTCATCTTCCTCTGCTCGTCTTCTCCCCTTTGGATCTTTTCGTCCTTTGCCTCTTTGCGTCCTTTGCGTCCATCTTCTCGTCTTCTCGCTGGCCGCTCCATGTCTCTGCCAGTGTCTGGCCGCCAAAAGACGCCCGCAACTCGCAACTCTAAACTCTAAACTTGCACGCCCGCCGAGTGTCCATCTGGCCAGCCGACTGGGCCGATTTGCGATTTGCGATCCGCGATCTTCGAGCCACGAGCAAGAGTCTGCGAGCTGCGAGCTGCCAGCTACAGTCTACGATCTGCAAGCTGCGACTCACAGTCTGCGAGTCACAGTCTGCGCCACCATCACGCTCGGCCAGCGATTTGAAAGGCCCATTTGAAAGTCAAGTGGCCAGCGTGTGCGAGCTCCAAGCGGTTCGAGCTGCCCTTTGGGTCCAACATTGCTCAGCTCGCGCGCACAGTTGGCCGCTTGTTGCTTGTTGCTTGTTGATGGGCGAGCACGAGCTGCCTGATGAGACGAATCAATCGGGCAGCTTCTTGCACATTGCACCTTGCGTCTTACGTCTTTCAGCTCCAAGCTCCGAGCGCCCAAAAGCACACTGAACACTGAACACTGGAGGCTGATTGGCGAACAGTGAGCAGTGAGCAGTGAGCAGTGAGAGAGAGTGGCTTGTGTGTGCGAGTGAGTGTTGCAGACTGTTGCTCGGCTGGCACCACTTTGGCTGCCTGAGCTTAGAGTGTTCGGCAAACGTTCGGCGAAAATGCGGGCGGCAAATGTTCGGCGCCACATTGTTGCTTGCAAGTCAAAAGCGAGAGCGAATCTGAGAGCGAATCTGAGAGAAGAGGAAGGCAAGGGAGAAAGCCAGAAAGGAGAAGAGACAAGTGCGCGCAAAGTGCAACGAACACGCGCGAAAGGCGAACAAGCGAGAGGGACAGCGAATGTTAGCGAAAGGCAAAGAGAGAGGCAGCGAAAGTGAAAGTGAAAGCGAAAGGCAAAGGCAGAAAGCCATTCGCGCGCTCACAGCACGAGCAAGTGTCTCTCTGGCAGCAACAGGGCACACTTTTCTCTTCGCCCGATTGTTCTCTCGGATTAGAGCTCCTCTTCCTTAGCTCGTCTGCTTTCCAGCTTTAGCCAGTTGCTAACAGTTAGAGCTGAACAGTTGTTAGCTCTAAGCATTGGCCACTCGTTCGCCTGAACACTGCGCATCTTCTTCAGATCTTCTTCAGATGCTGGCCAGTTGCAGTTGCCAGTCTCAAGCTGCTTGGCGGCCAAGTTCAAACTGGCTCGCTTGAAACTTGGCTCGCTTGAAGCTGGACACAAGCGAGCCAAGTTTCAAGATGAAGAAGATGAAGAAGAAGAGTGGCCAGTTGGGCGCACTTCGCGTCTGTGTGTTTTGCTCATCCTTTTCCTCTTCGCATTCGGCTGGCCTTTAGCTCGCCTTTAGCTTGCCTCTAGCTTGCCTCTAGCTTGCCTCTAGCTTGCCTCTAGCTTGCCTCTAGCTTCTCTTTCCGCTGGCCACTTCTACTCAACGAGGGCCAAGCAGCGCGTGTGAATGACCTAAGCTAAGGAGCGTTGCTTGTCGCGCGTCCACTGGCTCGGCGCGCGCTCGACCAACGAGGACCAGCATCTTCTGCTCCTCTGCTCTTCTGCTCTTCTGCCTGGCCCCTCGCGCACTCTCCACTGCCCTCCACTGGCCAAACAGAGACACTCTCTGCCGGCAACTGACACTCGCCGCTGGACACACAAGCTCGTCTCTGGTAAGCTCGTCTCTGGCAAGCTCACTTTCCTTTCGCCTCTCCTTAGGGCCAGTTGAGCGGCGCTTTAGACGAGCCAAAGTGCGCAACTGGCCCACTGGTCAAGTGCACACAAGCTCGACAGAAAGCTCGACAGAGACAAGAGTCCAAAAGAGAGTCCAAAAGCGCAACAGTGCAACAGTGCCAACACGCAACAGGTCATCAAGGCCATTTGGAACACGCGCTCGCCAGTCCTAATGAATGACAATGCAGAGCGGCGCACTTTTCTCTCTTCCACTCGAGCGGCTTGCTTGCAAATGGGCAGCCAGATTGAGCTAGACTGTTGCTCGTTGGAAACAGACGCAAATTGATGCGAGTTTGTCTGGCCAAAAGGAAAGCAAAGGGAAAAGGGAAAAGAGTGGCCGAAAAGCGAGGAGAAGGCCACTTTGCTCGTGCGGTGCCTTATGCGAAGTTGCTCTCTCGGACTAGCGAGCAAGAAAGACGCTCGTGAGCTCTCCTCTGGCGCTTCTCTTTGGCCGCCGCTGCTTAGCTCTGCATTGCACAGACAGTCTGCAGTTTCCTTTTGCTGTTTCGCCCAAAGTTGCGCTCAGTGTTGCGGCTCGCAGAATGCAGAATGCAGAGTGCAAAATGCAAAATGGAGGAAGAAAGACGAGTTGTTGCTCGACTGGAGCGAGAAAAAACAATGGCCAATTAATTGGCAAGCAAAAGGCGCTCCGAAAAGACTGTCTTTGGTTCCTTTTCATCTTGCCAGTTCTTTGAGCTTGTCTTTGACTCTTCTTTGAGCTTCACTTCGAGCTTGTGTTGAGCTGAGGAGCAAAAAGGACAATCCATTGGACACACTTAGAGCACTTTTTGGCGCCCACTTGCCTCAATTTGCTCGACTGCTCATCACTTTTCCACCTTTGCACACTTCAGACTTGCTTTGGACTAGCCGTTTGGCTGCAGCTTGGCCTTAGCTTGCCACTTCAAGCTTGCCAATCGAGTGAGGCAAACAGTTCGCTGGCTGCAAACAATTCGCTGGGCGAACTGTTTTCGAAAAGCAAGAGTGTTGCAACTCGCACTCGAAGTGTTCGACTGTCTCGCAGCTTGCAGCTCGTCCACTTTGTTTGCCCAATGCAGTGGAGTTTGCAAATTTGACAATTTCTTGAGAATCTCTCTCTTTGGCTCTTCGCAGTTGCCCGATGGACTGTCTTGGGCGAGTTTCAGTGACAATTTCTTTCCAGTTCTCAACTCAAACACTAAGACGAACTTCATTTGCTTCACTCATTTGGAGGACGAACAAAGAAGAGTGCAAAAGTGGGCCGCTCCAGTGCTCTAGTTTTGCACAGTGGAGGCTCAATTGCGAAAGTTGCATTGGCCAATTAGAGAGAAGGATGACTGACTTTCTAACTGGCCATCGATTGGCCCACACACAGTCTCTGGTTGCCGGAGACAGTCTTCTCCAAAGACTGTCTCCGTTTCACTTTGGACAAGTGAAAGTGGAGCTCTTTTGTGCAAAAGTGGCCACTTGGAGGCGGGCGGAAGACGCGCATGGAAAGTGGGCGAAACATTGTCCAAAAGTGTCAACACGAACAGTCTTCCAGTTGCGCCACACAGTTTCTGGCCGAAAAGCGAAAGAAAAGGCGAGGAGTGTGCGAAGTGTGAGAAATGTTTGAAATGTTTGAAACATTTTTCGTGCAAGAAGGTGAAACAATGTGAAAGAATGTGCAAAATGGTTCCAGCTCAGTGCGAGCTGAGGACTTGGAGCTAAGCTCAGGCGAACAGAAAGCAGAAAGCGAAAAGCAAAAAGCAGAAAGCAAAAAGCGATAGCGAACTTTTGGCGAAGAAAGACAAAAGTTCGATTGCACAATTGCGCTAATCCAGAAGAGACAGTGCGCGCTGGACTGGGGCTAGTCTTTGGCCGCATCTCGTCTGATTCGCTCGGCTTTGAGTGCGCTTTGAGTGCGCGAACTGCACTTGGAAACAGGGCGAAAAGTGGGCCCAAATGCACACAAAATGCACACAATGCACTCAATGCACTCAATGCAAAGCCGCACACACACTTTTCTGCCCTTCTGGTGCACTTGAGCCACGCCCTCAGCCAATCGGCGGGGATTTTCCTCCCAACTCTTCACATAATAACAATCGTCGCCCACAATTAGGCCCGACGAATTAATTAATTAATTTATGGCACTGCATTGGCGATGTTGCGCGATGGTGGCGCTCCTTTGGGCCGGGATGTCGCCGAGCTCCAGTTTCATTGGTGCAACTGGGCGCCAATTGGAATGCGCGACACACAGTGTATGACACTTGTTTTCGGATTTAGAGGCGCGCCATTCGGATTTGCATTCGGATTTGGATTGCCGGCTTTTGATTGAGCTTTGGATTTGGATTCGGCCGCTGCTCATTTGGCGGCGAAATGAACTGGCGCTTGTGAAGTGGCGCCAAAGTGTTGCCGAAATGAGAAATCGTCTGCACTTGCGGTGACCTCTAGCCACTCGCCTTCTGTGTTTGTCGCCCTCCGTTTGCGGCCCGCTGAGAGTGTCTTGCCGCAGACACTCGCCGATGCTCATGGGCCACGCGCTTCGTGGGCGGCCCGTGGCTGCGATTAAATCATTGCCAGCCGGCGTTGCTCTGGTGCCGCGCGGCTTATCTCCACCTGAGACTGTCCCCGGCGTGTCGTTGCGTTGGATGTTGTTGGGCTCGCTGAAGTTGCGCTTGTTGTTGCGGCGCGACTGCGATTCGATGGGCAAACAGTCGCCCAGTGGAAGGGCGCAACAGGCAAGTGTTGGGCCCACCGTTCGAACAGTCGAGTGTTGGCAACCAGCGAGCGCATTGAGCATCAAGCAGCGCAAACAACGATCGAGTTGCGGCCTCCAATCAGCCAGCCAGAGACTGTTGTGCGCCGAGAGAGACTGTTCAAAGTCGCTCGTTCAAAGTCCAACTTTCGCCTCACTGCTCGAGACGAGTTTTGCGCCAAATCATGACGAATTGTGCTCGTTCGTTCCCCCACTTTGACACTCTCCACTGGCACTCTAAACACCTGAGGCTCAACAGGCAGACTTTCGTACACTGTGCACTGTGCACTGTGCACTGTGCACTGTGCACTGTGCGCGGCGTGTTACACAATAGTGCTCAGCGAACTTGCCAACCAGCGAACGAACGAGCGAGCGAACTTGCGGCCTCTAAACAGTGAGATAACTGGCTGCGCTCGCCTCTGACTGTGCTCAAGTTGGCCAAGTTCGCTCGACTCGCGGCCAATCTTTGGCCAAATCATGCGGGTCTGCGGCCCCAAAGGCCGCACGTTCCCAGAAGTCAACTGGGGAGGCTTAGGAACTACTGTTTGGAGCACAACTCGTGCCTGCTCGCACAAACTCCCCCCACTGGTTGTCTCTCTTGGTTCGTTCGTTCGTTCGCTCGTTTTTTCGCTCGTTTGTTCGCTCTCGCAACTAAGAGCGAACTGAAACGCGGCCAACAATTCGGCGCCTCTTCGCCCAACCTAAGCCTCTCTGTTCCTCTTCCTCTGCCAAGCATCAAGCAGGCAACCTTGCGAGGCTACTGTGTGTGCTAAACTACTGTAAAAGTTTGCAGAGAGACGCACTTTCACTTTCTCGTGCGCCAATCTAACACCAAGCAGTGAATATTCAATGAGCGTGCAAATTTTCTCATCATCATCATCGCATCAGCACGTCGCCGGCAACGTGCCCAAACTTGCGGCTTAGGAGTGGCGAAATTTCTCGCCTCTGTGACGCTGCTCTGGCGCATGTCTCTGCTGCTCGCCCGCATGACTCTTTGCCTCACTGCTCATCCTCCTCAGACTGTGTCTCCTCTGCACAGTCTCTTTGGCGAACAAACCGAGCGAACTTGCACACGACCAATCATTGAACAACACACTGCCGCAGACTCTCTTTCGCATCACTCAGACTGTGGCTCTTAAACAGACTGCAATGTGTCACCACCTCTGCCAATTTCATCACTTTCATCACTCACTTTCCACTTTTTTCTTTGAACACACCTAAGCTGCGCCATGAACTTACCTTTTCTTCAATCAAAACGCTGAGCTTGGTAGCTTCAAATTCTTCTTCGGCTTCCCTTTGGGCTTGTCTGTCTTGTTCTTCTGCTTCCTTCTGCTCTTCTCTTGCCTTTTGGTTCACATTCACACACAAAGTCTATCTTTTTAACCAAAATTATTTTCATCAAAGTGGTTTCAATTCACACAGTTGCAATTCGTCTGCTCGCTTAGACCTAAGACAAAGTGTCCTAAGAGAAAAGTCAACTCGCTTGGCTTGTCCAAGAATCACCCAAAGCTCTTCGGTTTCCTGTGGAAATTTTCTTCAAGGAAAGAGAGACTGTCTCTGTTTCCGTTGGCACAGTTTCTCTTGTTTCAAAATATTCTCTTGCAAGATGATCTGTCTAAACTATTCTTCTGCTTGTTGCTCTCTCTGCTCTTGCTGCTCGTCTTTCTGGTTCGTCTGTCTGTTTCCGGTCAGCTTGGTTGGCAAAAAGTGGCGCTCAGAGTGCGCCCGAGACTGTGTGTGGCCGCATTGTATGCTTGCTGGGCCCCAATTGGTCCCCAAGCTAAGGGTTGAAGTTGGGCTTATTGTTGTGCGTGTCTGTGTGTGTGTGTGTGGCAACAAGCGACACTGAAGACTGCTGCTGGCCAGTGAGCTGAAGACTGACGAAGACTGCCTCTTGCTGGTCTCACTTTTCGCTTTTCTGCTTCTCGCTGTTCACTGTTTTCTGTTCGCTTCTTGCTTTCCGCTGGCCAACGCTGAGCTCTGGTGGAATTCTGGTGAAACAAATGAGCTGGCCTGAGCTTGTGGCTACTGAGAGAAGAGAGAGAGCTCCTCTGGGCTGCTTGGCTGAGCTGAGGGGCAGCTCGTCTGGTGAGCTCGTTGGGCGAAACACTGGCTGCTTTCTGGTGGCCGAGTGGCCGCTTGGGATGAGCCGGCCTGATCGGAGGAGGCGCGAGCAGAAGAAGAGGAGAGCAAGAAGAGGAGGACAGAAGAGCAAAGCAGAGGAGCAGAGCAGAAGAGCAGAGCAGAAGAGATGGGACGAGATGGGATGAGTTTGGCTGGAGGAGGAGGGCTGCTGCTTTTGGCACTGCTTTGAGGGTGCAGACTGTTGGTGGCGGAGTGTGCGCATGCGTGCGGGCGAACACTCTTAACCCGCTTGTGCTCTTGCCAGACTGTGTTCGGCGCCACAGACTGCCTTTGAGATGCGCGAGAGAGTTCGCTGGGCGCGCATCAATTGCGCGCGCTCATCTCTTCTCGCCTTTTTCGCCCTTCAATCTGCGGGCCACTCTTAGTGTGCTCAAAGTGCTGCAGAAAAAGCGCACAATTTGCGCACAATTCGCCCAACCTAAGCTCTCTGCTTTGTCGCTCGATTGTCGCCGCCAATCAATCAACAAACACGCGCAACAACAACCACTGGTTGTTATTTTTCTTCTCTCGCCACTTCCAGCCAGCCGCTTGGAGCTTGGAGCTTGGAGCTTGGAGAGCAGCAACTGAGACTGCAACTGATACTGCAACTGAGACTGCAACCACCAGAGACTAGCTGCGCAAAGTGGAAAGTGGAAAGCGAAAAGCCAAAAAGTGAAAAGTGAACAGCCCACACGAGTCCTAATTGGCTGGCCAGCCAACTTGGCACCTTCTTTGCGCCATTTGCCACCTTGAGGCGCGCCAATGGTCTCCACTTTCGAGCTGAGGCTTGTTACTTGGCACTCAGTTTGCTTGCAGTTGGTTGCAATTCAGTTTGGGAGGAAAAGTGGCCGAAGTGAAACTTGACACACTCGCTCAAGTGTCGAACGGCAATATTCAAATGCGGCGGCTTTGCTTTGGCCAAGTGGAAGCTGAGGCTAAGCTAAGGCCAAACTGTGAAAGCGAAAGCGAAAAGTGGAGGCGAAAAGGGAAAGCAGAAGAAGAAGAAGAAGAAGAAGAAGAAGCTGAGCTCAATCAAACACAAGCGCCCACTAACTGCCAGCGAGAATCTAGTCCCAAGCTAAGAGTTAACTCAAACTCACAGCTCACAACTTAGACTCTTCCACTCGAAGCTGAGCTTTCACTTTTCTCACTTTGGGCCAGATTCAAATTAAGCCCAAAGCTAATCACTGGCTCAATGACACCTGAGCGTCATTTTCGCCTTCGATTTGATGTTGTCGCGCGTTCCTTTAGCTTGATTTTGCTTGATTTTGACGCGCAAAAAGAGCGCACAATGAAAAAAGACCTTAGCTCAGAGGAGAGACAGTCTCAGTCAGAAGAAGAAGAAGCGGCCGAAAAGAAGAAGAAGAAGCAAGGCCGCAAACAAGTCCAATTTGCAACACACTAGGATGACAATTATTTCGGCCCAACTAAACTGGCTTGCTGCTGCTCGTCGTTGAGTGGCGAAAGTTGCAATTAACTGCCAAAGAGCTTCCTGCGCGCGCTAGTCTCTGGCCAATTGTGCGCGTGTCTCTCTCTCTCTCTCTAGGGCTCCTCACTGCTGCTCCTTAGGGCTCCTTAGGGCTGCTCCTTAAAGCTCACAGTGGAACAAGTTGAGGAGAAGCAGCAGCAGCAAAAGAGGAGCTTCGAATGGGCCTTAAAGAGTTGGGCTGACGTTTGGGGAGAAATCAGTCTTGGCTGACGAGCGAGCTAAGGTGAGCTAAGGAGAGTCCTTAGATGAGGCTGGCAAATGGCGCCAATTGGCTGAGTTTGGAGGCGCAGTTTGTGTTCGGCGGCCGCAGACTGTCTCTGGTTGTCGCCTGAGAGTGAGGCAACAGGAGCGCGCGAGTGACAATAATTTGCATTCCGCGTCAGAGCAGAGGAGCAGAGGAGCCACTTGCAGGCTAGTTAGTTGTAAGCTTGGTCTAAGCGCCAAAGAAGAAGCCAGAGAGAAGTTCGAAAAGAGAGAAAAGAGTTGGCGCACGAGAAGTGCACGAGAGACTCTCTCTCGTGCGCACTCTTTTCTTCTCAGTTCGCCACAGAGCAGCACAAACACAACAAGCTTTGTCATAAACACTGTCACGCAAAACGCGCGCACAATTCGCTCGCGCAAATTCGCTCGCACAATTCGCTCGCACAATTCGCTCGCCTTGAAATCGCACACACTCCCGGACACACTTTTTCGCTCCCCCACCACCACCCAGACCCATACGTACCAACACCACCCGCTCATTTCACT
>Ga0058701_10005087_pt1 | contig 10834 bp, 3 predicted proteins | sample AgamicOrMae_FD_97039 | JGI IMG/M metagenome (GOLD analysis project Ga0058701, IMG submission 97039) | Agave microbial communities from Guanajuato, Mexico - Or.Ma.e | ecosystem: Host-associated > Plants > Phyllosphere > Phylloplane/Leaf | place: Guanajuato, Mexico | collected 2012-06-04 | reverse complement strand
TTTTCTTTGAAATTAGTTAGACAATCAAAAAATATATTTTTAAAGTTGATACAAAACTGTTGTTGAAAGTTGAGACCCTAAAACTGTCGCATTTACGCCGAAACATCTGAGAAGGTTGTTTTTGTTTGCCTTTCTACAGCAAAAATATGGCCTTTCTCCCAATAGCGGACACCTCCCAATAGCGGACACTTTTTTCTGGCCCATGGCTGTCCGCTATTGGGAGGTTTCACTGTACTTGCTTTATATTAAACGAAAGGGTCTGCAAAGAGAGCTGCCCATTGATCTAAACAGCCAATCAAAGGTTCATCGCAAAACCTAACCTTTTTAGGGTAACCACATGAATGTTTGCGGCAAAGGTTAAACTTGTATTTTAAAAAAATGGGTCTTCCAGTGATCATATTATTTCTGACCACTGTTCACTGATATCTGGCGAATATCCAGGTAAAGCCAGCCGATATTTTTTGATGTTGTACTGAAATCTGTCAAATATTTAATTGAAATTTGGTCAATTTTCTCTTTGAAGTCGTATGGTAATTATACTCCAAATAAGAAAGTTCCCCGAATACACCATGCCCCCCCCCCAAAAAAAAGTAATGCCAATATATGCTAGCCACTTTAAGTATTCATACTGCGTAATGGCAACGTCCCTAAAACATTTGTCGACCGTGTTTTAACCAGACTGTTCCATTTTGTTTCAACAGCTCACCAAACAGGTCAGCTTTACGGACCGGTGTTGTTGGAAACAAAACTCTTTCACTGGGTATTATTCGTGTCCGTCCATTATGCGTCACCCATGTTCGGCACACTGTAATCAAGGATGGCAAACAGCAAAGGGGCAACGTTTCAGAGCTGGCATCCTGGCCAACAGCAGCAAGATCTACAAAAAATCATTACCATTTGTTCGTTGTTGATCATTTTTCATGTCAAATGTTTTATTAAATTCAGGCTAGAAGACTATTACAGATGGCTCTATAAAATGTTTTTCACGTTCACAGAACCTCCAGAACGCCAAGGTTTTGTGGGTTAATTATCGCGTTAATTACCGTAGTCATTAGCACTCAGGTAAGTTAAAAGTCATTTTCCAAGTCCCAGTTGTGGAATCAGTTCATTAGCGATTTCTAAAATCAATACGTTATCTTGATCTCAGAAATTCTTCATGCGATGACCAAAAGCTCAATAAAATGACGTTTGATAAAGAAACCGATTCATATTGAAGATCGTCCACGAAAATTGCTTGTCAATTTTAGTATGTTTCTGCTCGCTTTACAACGCAGGAGCAATGGGTATCCTTTAATATTTAATTAATTTTGCATTTCACGGTTGGGTTTACGGCTTGACAACTTCAAATTTGCTAGAGCTTACAGCAGGAAATGTCCGTAACAAAAATGTGCCCTACTGTACTTTTTTTAAAAAAATTCTGGTACATTGTCAATTAAACACAATATATCCTAAGTATCCTCGTCATAACGGAAAATTCCGCACCCGGTAGTTTGCTCTAGCCTCACCCCTGATGAGAATAGTTTCATCATTAGTGTAATACCTCGACCAACTATATGCCGTGGTAACCTCAAGAATAATCGAAATAATTTGCTGAAGCACATGGAGTCCTACACTTGTATCCAAGGTTGTGCTTGTTGATGTTTCCTGCACGCTACCGCCAACGCGGAGTGGCGCCACTGGACAATAAAGCGGGCATCTTTCCTTGTCGCCGACCTTGCTGCCTGTCGCTGGATCCAAAAATTACTAATAGCCGGGCGACTTTTTTATCCTCTTTCCGGTCGATCGAGCACTTCCGAGAAGATAAAACAGTAAAAAACCTCGCTATTTAAATGAATGAGAGAGCGCAAGAAATGGAGTGACAAAGAAGGACTAAATTGAGGGAGTCGTTTCGGAAGCCTTTGTGCACTTTGAATCTCTTTCCAAGTGAGGGCCGACTGACCCACTATACGGGCGCCTGTAAGTACCTGGCAACGCGTGGAGTGACTGGAGTGGACTCGACTTCACAATTCCCAGCTGACCTAAAAGACTTTCCTAGAACTTGGCTCTCCCTTTTTTCACCGCGATCCCTCAAGTTTAGGTTTGTTGAAAATATATCGGTTCTAAAATATTTACCGACTAGGTAAGTCCAAAAACTTTTTAACTTCGAGTAAATTGTGTAACTAAGAGTCGCGCAGCTATGAGACTCCATTACTGTGCAGCCCTAAAAATGCTCGCTTTTTATTCTAGCTTGAATCGGAATTATTCATCGCAAGGATGAAACGTAAAACAGTCTTCAAAAACGCATTGCTGAGCCCAAAGCTAAAATAGAATCAAGCATCATTATTATGTGACACGTGTGCGACGCTTCGCATCTGAAATTTCCGTAACATGAAAAACAGATGACAACTTCAACGAAATCTCACTGGATAATCTTTAACGTTCCCTTACTACTAGGTGGCATACCGATTCTGGAAGTGGATATCCGTATAAATCGAGGGATATTTGTAAAGCATGAATTCGCCATTATATGGTAAACTTGTATACTTATGATTATCCAAGTTGAAAGGCTATACGAGGCAGACTTTCGTGTTTGGACATTTTCATACCTGAAAGTTAATATGGATATCCATGGATTTAAGGAAATGCACTTGCCAGGATTTTTCGAGTCAGAGTTCACATTTTCAGCGAGAGCGATGGATGGTTCCTTCAGAACCGGATTATGAAATGCTGTAGTTCTAACATGGGGAGAAGATGCCGGATATAAAAAGAGGAAAAGAAGATTCTGAGAAAAGAAATGCCTTCATGAGTCTTATCGTATTGATCAAAAAAGCAGCCTGCAAAAGCCTCAACAATAAGCGAAATCGCGTCTGTTGTCATAAGATGAGATTAGTCTCTTCTTTCAAAGAGCCAACTTGTTGGAATAACTCAATTTGCAAACAGCGCCCCAGTCGATATCGTAATGGCAATCTTGTTGTGCTAATTAAGCTAAGCAATTATTGCTCTCTGAAATCCAGTAACTAAAAAAAAAGGCTCTTGTGGACATAAAGTGGGTTTTACGTTTGTTTTTGTGGCGGGGTAAATGCTTTTAAGCGCCCCGCTTAAGACGTTCATACCGACAATCCCAAGACAACTTCAAAAAGAAAAACAAAACGTTCTGGAGTGAAAAATGGGGACACGTCTTGGGCGAGTTCCAAGTGTTAAAAATGAGTAACCCGAAAAATGTAGAGACAAAGGCCGAGGCGAGGACTCTATTAATTGTAACTTTGACAACTGATTTCAACTCAAGAAGTCGGAAACTGCCTCGTTGACGTTGGGCGGCTTTAACGAAAAAAAAAAAAAATCCGTAGCTATTATCTAACCATCCAAACAGCTTTGTGCAGACGACTTGAAACTTATTATCTGTGATGTGAGACTAATAATAAGGATACTCACACCAGCTAAATGGTGAGTTTAAATTAAAAATCCGTGTCATATTTACATATATTTACAGACCGGTATGTCATGGACATTGAATTCGATGTGAGAAACTACGGTTCAGTGATCTATGGGATAAGTTATTGGACTTCGTAAAATCAGACAAAATATTTTCTGAGAACCGTTCCTTTACCCCCAAGTCCCTCAGACAAACATAAATAATTTTTAGCTCATGGAATGCACGGACAAAATTGCTCCGTAAGATGCTGGGTGGTTATTTTCGATTTGGACGAGAAAACACCTCAATAAACTCTTATAGAAATTTGTTGCAGAAAGATGAGAAATGCTGCATCAAAAAGCTCTCCACTCCGATAGAAAAACTGTAACATAGATCAACTGAAGGAGTTTTTTGTATGAAAAAAACAAACTATCATCATGGAATATGATCAAAACTGGATTTTACATCTAGATATTTAGGCGAGGAAGGAAGAAATCAACCGAACAAGAATAAGTTAGATCGAAGTTGTTTAAGAACCACTGTATATCCTGTGGGGCGACTTTGTGTTTCGAACATCTAGTCACTCCCTTAACAGGTCTTACTCTCGTTTTCTTAGAATTCGGTTTCAGCATCACCCTAAGGATTGGTTTTTGTTGTTGACCTTGCCCGTGTTCCACGTGAAATAAAAAGGAGAGCAAGACGTAAATGCGTGCGGACTATTCAGGAATAAGTAAATGATTTGAGGAGTTCATTGTTTTCGCCCAGTCATTGTGTTGAACGTAAATGAAAGCACACGTTTACTGGTTGAATAGGGCTTTGCGAACAGCGCTCTCTCTCTCTCCCTCACGCGCAACAATAAGAGAAGTATGTATTGTTGCTGTACAATGTTAACATTACTACGCAACCATTAAGAAGTTTGACCCGAGGGTGCTTTGCATTGTAGCAATGAGGTCGAACGAGGCAATTTTTTACAAAAATTTTGCGAGAAACGTGTCTTAGGCTATGTTTGGTGTCGAGGCACCGTCAAAAGTAAAAACAAAACACAGAAGGAAAAAAAACAACAACAAAAAAAGGAGGGAGGAAAAAAAGGGGCCGACGGTTTGCAAACTATAAAAGCTATAATGAAAACATAATTTTGGTAATCAAACATCTTATTTAGGAAGACCTCCATGAGTGATGTATCCAAACCAACTGATAACATCGAATATATTCACTTGAGATAAGCAAACAAAATCCTATAATCAAAAGCGAGTTATTAGATCCCAAACTAAATGGTTCGAGTCCATACGGGGAAAGAGTTTCAGATCCTCAGGCACTGAGAAAGGAGAGTCCCATGAGAAAACAAGCTCCTTGACTAAGGAGCGTCGACAGTTTCATCCATGTCATCGACTCTTTCCTCTTATTCACTGTTGCGTGGAACGTACTGCTGGATCCAGGGTTGAAACTCAGCCTTCAAAATGTTCAACACGCGAACCAAACAAAGGAAGTCTAGTGGGTGTAGATACCCGATCTGACTACAACTCGCACAAAGTGATGTTTGAAGATCAGTGAACAAGGTAGCATAAAAATAATTGGCTAAACTTAACAAGAAGAGTGTAATTAGAGCGACTAAAATGCGCTACGAAGAGTGAATAGCGGGGAAGTGGCAATCACTGCGGTTGTGACAGACTCAGTTGCTGAAATAATGATGAACATGATTCGCTTTGTATTTTTTAGTTACTCACTGTTACAACTTCATTTGTAACTTGAGAAAATTGGCAGGGTGGCAGGAAACCAAAAGATACAATTCAAGGGGTAACACCTTGCTGAAAATCTGAACACTGGATATTAGATCAGTCGTATTTCAGATGTATACTATACCGATATCAAGAGAAAATTGACCAAATTTCAATAAACGCTCCATTGCGAAAAAATAAGAGAGACGATTAAAGGGTATTTACCTGGTATGCTGATGAGCGTAAATTATGGGTTAACCTAAAGTAATCTGAATTACCAAACAGCCCGTCATCTGCATGAGTTCCGGTCCATCAACAGAGGCCACCCGATAAACGCCTAAACTTGACCCATATCTTCAACAAAAAGATGAAACTCTAGTCCACTTTAGAATACGATAACCACTTGTCGCCTCGAAAATTCGACCTCAAAACCGGCACTCAAATTACTACTAAACCAAATGGGTTATCCGCGGTGCCCTCTATATTTCAGCCGCAGACACCATTACCGTCTAGTTTTTCTTACAATAAATCTATTTAGAATAGTATTCCTTAAAATAAAGAGCAAAGTGTATCAGGCTGTTTTAGATAAATGGCTGTTCGTATTGCAAGTACTCTTGACAACGGTGACAGCAGTAACAGAACTAATTTGACTAGATCATACTTTGCATTGAAGCAGGCAAATGGAAAACATGGGATGCTTCCTTCTTGGGGTACCGTACTTCACTTATTCACGACGATAAAATATAAGTCGAAGAGCTTGCAAAGTCGTATTTTGTGTGCTTTGTTTATCCAAAATCGATATTTATTTAAACATACACATTTTTTGAGACCTTTTAAATGCAGATAAAGGAATCGAACGTTACGATAGAACAAAATTAGAATTATTGATCAGTTTTCGCTAAGTGATCGCAGAATCTCAGTCTTCAGAGTTGTATTTTCAAACTCCTTAATCCATCCCAGCGCAAATTTTCAAGACATGAAAACTTACGATATAGATAATAGCTTTAATTAGGTTAAGTGTGTGGGGGTTCGCTTCGCTACCACCCCTCTTTCCAAGCCTGATATACAGTGCGTCTCGTTTCCGTTGAAATCGCCACTTCATAAGTTGCTAAGATCAGTTATGACCTCATATGAAAGCTATAATTGGTTGGATTCCAATAATTCAAGGAGGGGAGAACGTTATTTGCTCGAGATCAAATGAAAACGGTGGTGCTGGAGGAAGCTTCTCTCAAGGGAAAGAGACAAAAGCCGACAGCAAGGCGCGCTCGCGAACGCGCTACAGGTGGTGATGAAAAATTCACCGACCAAACATACGTCCGCCCCTCCACTTGTATTTGTACTACTTCCAAAGAAAGTAATGTTCAAACAGTGAAGTCAAAGCGGAGACGAATTACTTCTCCCGAGTTTGTAAGAGCAGCTGAGTCTTGATTTAAGACCAAGCTCAATAAGGCTGCCTCTCGTAAAGAGACATCAAGTAAATACGACATGAAACATTGAAAGTACAGGTCAAAGGAAAACACAATTTGAAGTTTACTATGTCGAATGGGTTAAATTAAATATTTGATCGTCAAGGTTAGTACTCATTAGACTTTTTTAATTATGTTTTTTCGCCGAAAAAAATAGGATAAAATGTGAGGGTATGGGGGACAAAAGCTTGCCAAAAAAAGTGAACGACGGGAAAATCAGAAAATATATTAGATGTAAACTCACTTGAACGTTGGTTTTTGATGAAATATAACTGAAGGCGCTCTTTGAACGTATTCTCGTTGACATAATATTCCACCCGCACCCTGAAACAAAGTAAAAACAACAACATAAATAAGCTTACGCAAATATGTGCGAAACACTTGAAATTCCCCCCCCCCCCAAGTCCTTAAAAATAAACTTTAATCGTTCTGGAACTTCCCATAAGCTAAATTATGTAATGTAGAGTATAATAATATAATTTTCATGATAGGGAATCGCTTCCTAACGTGTTTAATGTGCGTTTGATTATCGCTGTGTATAAGGTCTGCGCAATGGCTATGAAAAGAAATGCGATGTTCGGAAAATATTCTTGTTTACGCATCATACGGTGACCTTAGTGTGATTCAACAACTAGTAAGCGTCTGCCGTACCGGCAAAGAACTTCTTTTCAAGAGAGGGGAAAAAGGGAACACCATAATCAACTTCATGGCCCCCAAAAAATCAGTAATTAGTGTTTGCAAAAGTAAAATAACGTAGACGAAGGAGGTCGAGCAATATTGCTTCATTAGCATCAAGACGCCGTCGGAAAAGAGAAAAATAAAAAAAAATATGTCATTATAAAAGAGGCTAGGTGACGACCTTTTTAAAGAGGAATTAAAAAAAGGAAGAAAGGTGAAAAGAGGACCAGGGACACGGCACTCTTATCGAATTAAATTTGCGAATTAAAAATTTGCCTTGTGGACCCATTTAGCTGTTACCTAGTTTGTGCTGAAATTAGGGGCAAAGTGATTTGGACGTGACCTAAAATAATACGAAGCTTGCAAAGAGACAAGAAGTCTTGGCAGAACGAAAACAGTAGAAACAGTCTTACTCAATAGTCTTATTCGATAGTCGAAGCGTCTTACTCGACAGTCTTACTCGATAGTAAGCGTTGTTGTTCCAAGTGACCTTTGGTTCGAAGGGGTTCAGGAAAATTGATCGTTGTGAAAATGATCTTGGAGATAAAACCACAAAACAAAGCGTGTAAAATAATTTATTAAGGTTAAGGAGGCGCAGTTTTGATACTTGTTTCTCAACTTACTGCACTTAAACTCTCCGGTTCACAGCTTTTCCAAGAAAAAAAATCAATTCATCGCAGTTTACCCATTTTCAAGTCGATTTGTTTTCCATGGTACCTGTTTGTGGTAGGCTGTAAAAAAAAACTTATCGAGGTTTGATAAGTGATAAATCGACGCGCCATGCCGTTGAGAACTTGCAACGCACATTTTTTTTACCTCCTGGTAAGACTGTGTAGGCCAAACAGAGATCAAAGCGAGGGAAGTTTAAAACCACTTCTTCGTCTTGGGAGAAAAGTTCGGGAAATCGTTGCATGAAACTGGTACAAACTTGAAACGAAATCGTACACAGAAAATAAACTAGAGCTGAGTGAAAATTTAACGTGGCCAACTTTTTACTTACATTGGTCTTTATCTACAATGCCATGCATCCTCAAGCATCTAAGATACACAGCAACTTACTCCGAAGAAAACTGCATACAGCATCTTACTTTTCTCAGCTTGATGATTCGTCCTCGGCACTACGCAAATATTAACAAGACGACGACGGTCCCAACTTAACTAGTGTACTTTTGTATTAATGATATTAATTCTGTATGAACCAAGAGTTGATGCAGTGTATTTAACTTAATAAAAAAAAATTAAAAAAAAACGTGTCAGCCAAGTAATACATGGATTATGTAACAAAAATCTTCACTGAATCAAAGTAACTTTTCGGATGAATCTTTGATTTACGATTGTTTTAAACTGATGAAACTTTGTTTTAGGCAAAGCTCTGAATGTTGCCTGCACCAGTTTTCACGTAGTCGAAAAACTACTCATCCTTTTTATCTCAGTAGTGGGTCGAAAATATACCAATAAGGATGAATGGGTTGAGCATTTTTCCTGATTACCAATACAACATGGAATTGGTTCATTATTTCAAGTCGTTAATTTTCGAGAAAGAGACCAGCGTGATAATTACCATGGCGGTGTCTGACCCAGAAACGTGGAATGACATCGTGACCAAAATACAAAGAGTAAAAACAGCTTTGTTACAATGTCATTGAGAAAAAAGGTGGTCAGGGCGTTGCCTTACAAGAGCGTATGTCATACTTTTTACGGCTTTCAGAGATGCCATTTCCTCGTAGGGGCACTAAATAAAAGAGTGCTTAAAATGAGACAGATGTCAAATAGGATAGCTTCTAGGTGGTAAACTATAGATAGATCATTCCGCGTAGGAAGTATAACTTAAACTTGCAACTATCTCAGCCTATAATCTTTGGCTTAACTAAAGTAAAAGGCGCATTTAAGCTTACTAAAGTTAAAGGCGCAACTTACAGAGTAGCGGTTATAATCGTAAAAAGAATCTTTTCAGAGGTCTGAGAGCACAATGATTGGATGAAACGGCCTGAACAAAACAAGCAGCAACGCTTATCTTTCATTTTCCCCCGCTTAGATTTTGATTCTACTGCACTTTTACCAAACGCCTTTGTAACCAAGAGCAGCCAGAGGATTTTTATGACATCTCAAGTACTCATAAAAGTAACGCCTTGTAGCGGTTATATTAGGAATAATTTTCACGCTACTTTCGTTTTTATTGCTTCTTCTGGGATGAAGGTCTTCTGCCAGCTTTTATATCGGGTGTCATATAATCCTGACACGCCTTAGATAATGCGTTTTTAAGCCTGTATGTCTTTGGTTGGCATCGGATCTAATAATACTTTCTAAGACGATTATCTTCAGCGTGGGCGTGTATACACAGGGTCCCTGACGAACGAAGGGTAGGCAATCAGAATACATGCGTGTGGTGAGTGTTGCCTGCGGCATTCTGCTGCTCGCTCAGGTAGAGCGCGTGCGAACACGGTTACTAACATAGATCGATGGAGCGAAACTTCCCTGACGTCAAAGTATACTCCGACGATAATTCAATGTAACCTAACCAAGCACTACAATAACCTTAACGAATCTAATATATAGCAATGATATCAAAAACACTTTTCTATCTTAAAACTTCAATTACGGTTACACAGCTCTAAAGGATTCACTTTTCTATATGGATGGTAATGACCATTGACCATAGCAACGGTATTACGTTATTGTCGTTTCAACGTTTCTATAAACTCGAAGTTTGTTTCTGCTGCACGGATACTTCACCGTGCATTTGAATGTCAACTTGAACTTAAAACGCATTTATCGGCAGTTATTTCCCACCATCGCAAAAACGAAATGCCTTAGCTATTTCGTTCATGCACTTACTTCAAGGATCGCTATCACATTGACCTAATTTCAAAGCAATCCAGCATTAATCAGAGTTGACATTAAAGGTGGCATTCACGATGAACTTTAAAAATCCGGGCAAAATTGCTTGTCCTGGTTGGTGTGTCACATGACAGGTAACGAGAAAGTTACGTAAGGTTCAATTCATCCGATAATGGCTTTAAATGAGCTGTTGTGCGTACAACATGTGGTGCAATCCGATCATGCCGGAAGATCCATATTTAAAGCAGGCTAAATTAAAAAAAAACAACAAAAAAAACGGGTTGAACAATAAGACGAAAATCGGATGCGCGGTTCTTCGTAAAATTAAAGGCGTCAGGTTTTTCAACACCCGAATCACAGAGAAAAATATAACAAATCCATAGTTAACTATAAGCTAATAATAATGATCCACAGATCATCATTATTATCAGGGTATTGCTATTGACCCGACATGCGTTAATATAGGAAGACTTGAACGCACGAGACCAGCCTAATGCATGTTGAATAGTATTGAGGGGTAATGCCTCTCTAGGGACATGCTCGCGTTATTACTTACGTATATTTTGAAGAATCTTATTACTAAGCAAATTAATGATTCGAATTCATCTCAAAACAATTTTTGGTGGTTCAGTGGTCCCTTTGATTTTCTTATTTCTTTTACATGCCGACAAACTCAAGTATCTTTCACACTAAATTAAAAAGGGAAAATTAGGAAAAAACGAAAGGAGACAAACCATCAGAGATTT